>Ga0307513_10008027_pt1 | contig 13560 bp, 11 predicted proteins | sample 15_EM_MG_FD_202174 | JGI IMG/M metagenome (GOLD analysis project Ga0307513, IMG submission 202174) | Populus trichocarpa ectomycorrhiza microbial communities from riparian zone in the Pacific Northwest, United States - 15_EM | ecosystem: Host-associated > Plants > Roots > Unclassified | place... | reverse complement strand
TGGAAGAGTTTGAAAAGTTCTCAGTTGAAGCAGACGGAGAGCCTGAAGATTTTGAGGAGCACTTGCGCCAAATATCTCTGGGCTCAAAAAAGGGAGTGACATCGGGGAAAGATGTGGATATCCCCACAGGGGTAGATGTCGATTCACCATCCTTTGACGAGGTTGATCGCATGTTTCTCCGTGCTGCTTCTCTTTTAAAGAGAAAGAAGAGATAGGAGACGACTGACTTATGACAGCGGTCATCATTCCGGAAGATAGGTTTCTTTACTAGTTCATACGTGAAGCCTAGCAATATTTGATGGGCGTTGCATTTTTTTTTTCCTGATTTAAAACCATTTTGATAGAAATATGATGTAGTTTTTTGTATAGTTTTGAAACCCGGCTCGGCCCGGTGGGTTGACCTGGGACCCGGCCGATCCAGGGCTGGAACTGGGCTGGGTTGAAGAAAAAACGGGGGAAGAAAAAACCCGGTGTGACCCGGCTGACCCGGTGAGTTGACCCGGTCAAAATCCGGTGACCCAGTCATAACCTGGAACTCGGGCCTTAGACCGAACCGGGTCTTAAAACTATGGTTTTTCGTATTTTATTGTAAGCATAACTTGGAACTTCAGGAACGTAGTTATAGTGATTACTTAGGTTCTATTTTATGTTTCATGGCAGCTAATCATTTTTCATATATTTCTATGTTTATTAATCATTGGAAAAATTAATTAATAAAAATACAATCGAAACTTATATTTTTATAGCTTATTTAATAGTGTTTAGAATGTATGAAAGTATTTAAGTGTAGTGAGTATAAGAATTTATACTCTTGCAAGAATATAAAGGTTTTAATGTACAAATATGAGTATAATTTAGGATTGATGTTTTAAAGTTGATTTTGCTCTCGAAATAGAAATAGCTTGTGCGTGTATATAGTTAAATTTTGTACTAAATTCTTCAATTAGCAAGATATATATATGATTCTAGTAAAAAATAGTTATTTATAGTCGTTACTGTTCCTCTAACAGTTCAATCGGTCGATCGGTTCCTGTAAATTCTTAGGTGTTCATCACGTATGAATAAACGGTTAATCGATTACCGGTTAAAATGGTATCACCAAACAAACGACCGGTTCATGTAGAATTCCAGATTTATCAGTTTTAATCCTGGTTAATTCTTAGAACCGTTTTATCAGTAATTTTTAAATGCATGCAGAGTGAAGTGTGTGTATTCATTTTAATTTGTGCTATCAAGTATGATATAATTATTTGCATTTAAACACTAAAATGAACACTTAAAAACTAAGTCTCCACTTGCTTTACATCTTGAACTTGTTAATTGATTTTTTCATTCATATGATCTTTATATAAACATGTTTAAACTTAATATCATCCAAGTATATCATTATTCCATTTCTATTTAATTGTTATTATCAAAATACATAAAATATTAATATGTGACCCAAAAATCAATATTTTTCATATTATATATATTATAGATTTATCTCTCTCTATATTTTGCATATAGTCCCTTAAAGACTTCACTTGAAAACCAATATATATATATATATATATATATATATATATATATATATATGTTTCTCTCCCCCTTAATCATGTATCCTGTTTTATATTTATTCTTTATTTTTTCCTCAATCTCCCCAATTTTCTCCCATTTTGTCACTAACAAAAAGAAAATAGGGAAAGTATAACAATTATAGAAAAATAAAACAAAACCATTGCATAATGTTCAAAAGATAATATGCATTACAAAGTGAAAAGTAATAAAAACAAAAAAAAAATGAAAATAAAAACATTAAATGATTGTGATATAACCATTTAAGGTGGTGGGTAGCAAGAGAGAAAACTAGTCATCATATCCTTCATATTACGCACATTCTCTCGAATATGATTCATCTAACTCTCAATATGCTCTAGTCGACCTTCCATCCTTGATCACCAAGAGCTTGTACCAATATCTTTTGAAGAGGAAGCTCTAGGTGGCGTCTCAAACATATCAACAAACTCAACATTACCATTGATATTCTGCTTTTTCCCCTTATCATGCTCTTCTTCAGCGTGAGTACCAATCTAGTCTTTAGATATCTAAGCACCATATTAGTCAAGACATACCCCATCCTGGCAAGTGTCCTGATGCTATTTCCATTGCTTTTAGGTATGGATTCTTGTCTATATTGGTGAGTAAGATATCAAAATACTCAAAAACAATAGTTAAACATTACTATATGGTAAAAATTTTTGTTTTTTTTTATCATGGGCCGTAATGATATTATTCATCATAATATAGGGGAGATTGATGCAACATCCTCTAATCATACAATCTATCAAACACATATTCATAAAAATGACCTCATCATAATGCCTTTTTTTGGACAGAATATTATATGTTATTATGCAGTGAAGAATCCTAGGATGTTAGAGCAAATCCTAACTCTTAATCTTAACACCTAGTGCGAAATTTAATTGATCAGTATGTTGCGCTACGACTTTGTCATACACAAAATCTCTAATGGTTGGTATGATTATAACCTCATAAACCTTAGGACCTTCTAGGAAATATATGAAGTTAAACTTCATACATAAAATCTCCAATGATTTTATTGCTTAAAATATTGCCTAAAGTATCACAATCAAATTCAATATGCTTATTTTGCAAATGACTTACTATTTTAGGCTCCAATTGATTCACATATTTACAAAATAACATTATGATAAGCTTAAGATAGGTGAGTTTCTTCAAATGAAAAAGATTTTGCCAACCTATATAAGTAAATATTGTATCTATCCCAAAATCACTTAACATGCTTCCTAATCCTCTTTAGAAAACTATAGATCGATTAGCATGAACCATTTTATCCAACTTGTTGTCTCAAAATCTAAACCAAATAAAATTTCAAAAAGCTACTGCTCATCCTGTAGCTAACCCTTTTTTTCTTTGTTTCAATTGATCGGCTGATTGAATTGGTATGATGAATCGGTTGACCGGTTCATCCTAGATCTGCATTATTAGAGAGTTTTACAGTAAAACATATTTTTCATGCTAAAAGGGGTATAGTTTTTTTTTTATATCATTTAAACATATCCAACTTATTTCCAATAATGTATTCACACAAGCATAAGACCTTGAATGTCATTAGCATGTATAAAGCCTAGATTCCTTATAATTTCATAAAAGGAATCCTTACCTAAAGGCTATGTAAAAACATTTACAAGTTGATGTTCTGTGCTAACAAAATCAAGTATAATGTCACCTTTCAACATGTGATCTCTTAGAAAGTGATGTCTCACTTAAATATGTTTTGTAAGTGAGTGTTGTATAGGGTTTTTAGATAGATTTATAGTACCTGTGTTATTACACATGACAAGAACATGATCAAAATTTAGTCAAGTCTTTTAAAGTTTGTTTCATCTATAAAATCTGAGCACAACAATTACCCGCCACAATATATTCCGCTTTAGTTGTTGATAGAGCTACTAAGTTTTGTATATTGCTAGCTCAAGATACTAGTGATGATCCTAAAAAGTGAAATGTTCCACTAGTATTCTTTTTATCAACTTTACACCCAACAAAATCTGCATCCAAATAGCTAATCAAATTCAACTCGCTTCTTTTCGAATAACACATCATTAAGTCATTGTACCATGTAAATATCTAAAAATGAATTAAACAACAGCTACATGGGATTCTTTAGGATATGCTTGAAAATGTGAGCATAGACAAACACAAAATATAATATTGGGTCTACTTGTAGTTAAATACAAGAGTGAGCCAATCATACCTTGATATTTGGTGATGTCTATGTTCTTACCATTTTCATCCATATCAAGCTTGATTGATGTTCCCATAAACATGTCAGCTTTTTTGACATGTTTCATCCCAAATCTTTTTATTAGATCTTTAATACACCTACTTTGGTTGATGAAAATTTCATCGTTTATTTGCTTGATTTGCAATCCAAGAAAAAAGTTCAATTCTCTCATCATGCTCATTTTGAATTCATCTTGCATGCATTTTGTAAATTTCTTACAAAGAGATTTGTTAATAGCATCGAATATAATATGATCAACATATATTTGTACAAACAATATATCTCTACCTTTTCTCTTTGTGATGAGGGTGGTGTCAATTTTATCAATATTGAAATCATTTTCAATAAGAAAAATCTTTCATTTATCATATCGTGCTCTTGGTGCTTGTTTTATGCCATATAAAACCTTCTTAAGTTTAAAAACATGACCGGAAAAATGAAAGTTTTCTAAACCATGAGGTTGTTCAACATATACCTCTCCTATAATAAAACTATTTAAAAATGTACTTTTGACATCCATTTGAAAAGGTGTAAAATTGGAATGAAATGCAAAAGCTAAAAGCATTCTTATGGTATCTAGTCTAACTACGAGTGCAAAGGTTTCTTCATAATCAATACCTTCTTCTTGATTATAACCTTTGACGAATAATCTAGCTTTGTTTCTCATTATTGTCCCATGTTCATCAACTTTGTTCATAAAAACCCATTTTGTTCCTATGATGGATTGATTTTTAGATCTAGGGACTAGTTCCTAAACATCATTCGTTTCAAATTGGTTTAGCTCATATTGCATGGTTAAAATCCAATTAGCATCCTTCTCATCTTCTAGGAAAGATTTAGGCTTTATATGCGAAATAAATATACAATGCTCATTGATATTCCTATGAGATACCCTAGTCTTGGTTCCTTCAAATAGATTACCAATAATTAAGTCAAGAGGATGGGAGCTTACATACCTTAGCTCTTTTGGTGGTACAAAAGAGTTGCTTACCATTTCTTGTTGATGGTTTGTGCTTGGTTGATCTGTGTTTATTTCTTCATTGTTGTTCTCTATAAATGTCTTATCATTAAGAATTAATTGTTGAACACTTTCATTTATGTCATCTAGAATCTCATTAATTTTATCATTTTAAGTTTCCTCAAAAGCGACATGCATAGATTCTTCAAGACAAAGTATTCTATTATTATAAACTCTATAAGCTTTGCTAGAGGAGGAATATCCAAAAAAAAAATACCAACATTGGATTTTGAATCAAACTTGTCCAAGTTATACTTAATGTCAAGAATAAAACATTTTGAACCAAAAACGTTAAATTATGAGATGTTAGGTTTTTTTCCTCTTCAAAACTCATAAGGAGTCTTTTTCAACTCTAGTCTCAAGGTAATACGATTTAAAATATAGCAAAAAATATTTATGACTTCCACCCAAAAACATCTAGAGGTATTAAATTCATTTAACATTGGTCTTACCATTTCTTAAAGAGACCAATTTTTCCTTTCCATAACCTCATTTACTTAAGGAGTGAGTTGAAATGTTATGGTGGTATCCTTTTTTTTTTTTGCAAAACATTTCAAAAAAATCACTTATAAATTCACCATCATGATCACTTTTTATGTTTATGATTGAAAAACCCTTTTTAATTTCAACTTTCTTTGAAAACTTTACAAATTCATAAATAGTTTCATCTTTTAATTTTAAAAATAAAACTCATATATATCTTGTAAAGTCATCTACAATCACAAACACATATCTATATCCGTTTATGCTTCTAGCTCTAGTTGGTCCAAATAGATCTATGTGTAGCTATTCTAAAGGTCTGTCAATAGAAATATGGTGTTTACTCTTAAAAGATGTTTTCAGTTGTTTATCTATTTGGCAAGTATCACATAATTTTTTTATTTTTGAATGCAATATGAGGGAGTCCTTTAGTAAGCTCATTTTTTACAAGTTTAGAAAAAAATATCCGTGTTTATATGACCTAATTTTATATGCCAAAGAAAATTATCATTAATGCTAGCAATAAGACAACTTTCTATCCTAATGCATGCATCAATTTTAATCTTATAAACATTTTCTTTTCTATTACCAACAAATAAAACTTTATCATTTTCAAGGATAAAGCAACATGCATGGTTAAACATGATTTTATAGCCTTTATCACACAATTGACTAATACTTAGCAAATTATGTTTTACCATTTACAAGAAACACATTTTCTATTAAAGGAGAGGACTTACCTTCAATATTGTCAACTCCAATGATATTTCCTTTTGAGTTGTCTCCAAAAGTTATTTTTCCACCATTGATCTTTGTAATGCTTTAAAATAATAAATCATATGCGGTTATATTTCTTGAACAAGCACTATCCAAGAATCAGTCCCTATATTCCTTTAATTCCCGCACATATAAAAACAAGATGAGGTTTTTGGTACTTATACCTTCTTGGGTCTTTTGTGGTTAGTGGTGGTTCATTTTGGAACCCAAGTCATATAAATAACTTTGTCCTTTTTCATAGGACATGCATAAATCAAGTGACCATTGCTTCTACAATAATTGCATGTTTGATTTGGGTCATGTGATTGTTTGGCTTAAAAAAAGTTATTTAAATATATTTTATTCTTCTTAGGTTGATAGCCTAATCATCTTATGTTGAAGACACATCTCTAACTAGCTAGAATGGTTTCTAAGTTTTTAGAACCTTGAGTAAATTTAGCTAGTGTAATCTTCAACCTATCAACCTTTTCCTTTAAAGCTTTATTTTCCTCTTCAAGTTGGTTCATCTTATCATAATCTTCAACTATAATGCATGCTTTCTTTTCTAATGTATTTTTCTTAACAAGTAAACATGCATGGTTCTTTTTTAATAAACTATACTTAGAACCTAACTTTTTGTATTCATCATACAATGTCTCAAATGCATTATGCAATTTATTATAAGAGACATCAGATTCATCATCCGAAAAAAGTTCCTCATTATCGCTTTCAATTACCATGAAACAACATTTGCAACATGCTATTCTTCATCACTTGAACTAGAATCCGAGTCATCACTCCATATTGCTTTCATAGCTTGTTTGTGATGATGTTTCTTCTTCTTGTTTTGAAGAAGAGGACAATCAACTTTTATATGTCCCGTCTAATTGCACTTGTAACATCTAAGTGTCTCTTTGCTAGATTCTTTCTTATTTCCATCCTTCTTAAAGTTTGAGAATTTTCTATTTATTTGCTTCTTTCTTAGGAAGTTTTGGAATTATCTATGAGGATAATCAACTTTTATGTGTCCCATCTCATTGCACTTGTAACATCTAAGTGTCTCTTTGCTAGATTCTTTCTTTTTTCCTGGCTTCTTTCTTAGGAAGTTTTAGAATTATCTATGATTGGTGCGATGTCCTCCTCCACTTCTTTTTTATCATCATCATCATCACTATCAACATGGTGTACGGTTTTGAATGCCAAAATCTTATTTGGCATCTCTTTTAGTTCTTGCTTTTCTATGATGATTTCATGAGTCATTAGTAAACCGATGAGCTTTTCCAATGAAAGTTTGGTGAGATTCTTAGCTTCTCGGATTTTCATCACCTTTGCTTCCCAAGTCTTTAGCAAGGACCTCAGAATTTTGCTCATAATATCAACATTAGTATAAGTCCTACTAAAAGCATCCAAACTATTAGTGATAATTGTTATTCTTGTAAACATACTACTTATGGATTCATTTGGAAACAAATTTGAATAACTTATATTGATGTATAAGCATATCAATTTTGAATTCTTTAACTTGATTATTACCTTCATGAGTTAATTCTAAAGTATGCCATATATCCTGTAATAACCCAATTTTGGATTCTCTAAAATTTTCTTGAATGTCATTTTATTTCTATTTTTATTCATAAAAATCCAAAAAAATTAAGAAAAAAGTTTAAAATTCAAAAATATATTATCTCGGGTCAACCACCTTTTTCCATAAAAAAAAGAGTCCACCAGATCCATACAAGTCAAACTGTGTCGACCAGGGTAAAAAAATAGTTTTGGGCCATTTTGGGTGAAAACCATCATTTTCGATCAAAACCGAGTCCACCGAGTCAATACGTGTCAAACCATGTTGACCGAGATAAAACAAAATGAGTTGCAGGCCATTTGGGGGTCAAAACTGTTATTCTCAATCAAAACCCGGTCCACCAGGTTGATACTGGTCAAAAAATATTTTTGGTGTTTCAAATTAATTTTTCGGTAATTAAAATTGATTTTTAGCGGTTGAAATGAGCTTTTTTAATATTGATTTGAGTTTTTAGTTTTACCTATATAAATATTTATTATTATATATAATAAAACAAAATCAATAATACATAAGTTTTCATTGTAGTAATTGGTGCAGTTGGGGCGGTGAAATGTTTTTTTCAGGAGAGAGCCGTGTCTCCTAGTTATAATTTTTCATGTCCCCTCAGCATTGCCTATAAAAGCCAACGAAAATTCACAGAAGAAAGATGAAGGAAAGAGGTAGAGAGGAGAAGATAAGAAGTGAATATAAATAGTAATACTATTCATATTTTTTCTAGTTTTTCTTCTCACGAGTAAGATATTAATTTTTTTTTAAAACAATTAGAAAAATACAATAAATATTTTAATCATTAGATCTAATAGTATTTAATTCTGAGCCCTTAATTGGAACTAATATAATACAGCTTACCACACTGAATTAAAACCCAAATCTATCTCCGCCCTTGAAAAGATCTATCTTTGATCCTATCTTGCCACGTCACCGGGTGCACCAAGCATATAGTGTAGCTTATCACACCAAAGTTAATATATGTCAATCAGGACTGTAAGATCAAGCCAATCATAGCCAAAGGATTAAATCAGAAGTGATCAAGCGGTCCACAGGCATCTGGTTCACCGACTTACCATGTCGCGTCCGCACCATAGCAAATCTCAGAGATTCTCTCTTCTCTCGTCGGCGACTCTCTCTCTCTCTCTACATGGATCTCCCAACTCCGGCCATCTTAAGACGTCATCTCACCATATAAAGGTTCATTTCCTCCTAGCGATCAAACCCCAGGCGGGTTTCATCACCTTCACTGCAGCATCATGCCGGGAAAAGGTCGCGTTGTCTTCGGCCAACCGAAGCTTCAAGCTGATGATTCTCTCTCATCAGCTATCAACGGCTAGTACGACCACCATCATCAGAATCCTCTTCCCTGTATCTACCAGAATCTTCCTTCTTTTGTCCGTAATCTGGCCGAATAATTTCACCCCTCCAATAGTGCCCGCGCGTGAGCTACACACGCCACCAGGGATATTTTCATAATTTCCTGAGAAGATCAAGGGTATTTCAGTCTTTTACCTATATAGTGACACTCAGGTAATTTTGAGGATTCCTAGTGGTATTTTATTTATTTTTTATATAAGTATTTGTAAAATTTTCTTTGTATTTTGTAAAATACCCGAAATAAATATAAAAAGGAATAACGACGCGAGTCCAACACCTATCTTATCCCGTCATCGTTTGCGGGTCCAAAGCCCAATTCTCAAGTATGGGTTATGCCTATTTTTTAGCGATACCAACATAATCTTCCTTTTTAGGAATGAACATTATTTGTCGACACATCTCTTTTTTACAAAAAAAAAAGGATCGATGTCAAAAGTTTAAAAACAAAATATGAATTATGTCCATTGTTTCTTTTTGTAACTCAGACGTAGCTCTCATTTTTAGGGTTAAACGTCAACATTTTAGACGAGTCTCCTATTTTCAGGGACTAATGTAATTTTTTAGCGTGTCATCTATTTTTAGGGATCGACATTAACCATCTTTAAAAACAAATTGCAAATAAACTCAAAATATTATAGGATTTGAATAAATAAATAAATAAATAAAACACAAATAAGGGTAACCTTTCTCTTGGAAGGATGTTTTAAGGGTGGTGTTTACCTTCCCTTAATCATAACTAACCAAGTACCTAAATCTCTAGAACCAGTGTCTAATTTAGGATTTCTAGTTCCCTCAAATTACTAGATGGCGACTTCAATAAAATCTTTATTTCCCCCAATTAATCTTTTTTTATTAATAAAACAAAGTGGAGCTGCTGCGTGACATCGTGTATCAATATATCCCTAGCTTTTTTACAAGATGATATTATATTAAACTCACTTCTATTCAAGGCACAATACAAAGTGTTCATAGCTTTATCATCCAAAGAAAAAAACTTCTTACCACCGTCGGTATACTCATTTCTAGGTTTAGAAATCATTATATTATTTTCAATCTTAGTAGGCTTGTGAGATCCATTTTCAATAGATTGACATAAATCATAATTAACATATTGAAGATATATAATTATCCTAACTTTCCAATAGACATAGTCATTACCATTAAAGAAAGGTGTTCTAGAGGTTGATTGGAAATAATGCAATTAACTCAATTAAACACAATTAACCAATAATTTAATTAAAGTGCTTAAAGTAAAAAGTATAGGGATAGAAATTGCAAACTCGGTTTTTAACGTGGTTCGGCAAGCCTACATCCACACCTCAAACACCAAATCAGTCTTAATTATTGTATTCTTTACTGGTCCAAACCAAATATTACAATGTCCTTGATGAATCCTCACGAAACCCTTTTTCACCATTTAAAGAAATATCCTCTTTAATATTTTTCACCTTGGTGAGGAACCTCACCAATGACCAAGAGTTTTTCACTTAAACTCTTGAAGGATTACAATTATTTAAAATATAAAAACACTCACTCAAAGAGTAGATAATATAATTGAAGCTTTTATCTCTATATCTTACTCAATAGCACTTAGAATGTATGAGTGTAGTTAGTATGAGAATTCATACTATTGTGTAAAAATATGGAGGTTCTAATGCATAAATATGAGTATGATTTAAGATTAATGATTTGAATTTGTTTTTGCTCTTTAAATAGCTTATATATATAGTTAAATTATGTAGTAAATTATTCAATTAGCAAGCTATATAATTGATTCTAGCAAAGAGTAGTTGTTCATAGCCATTATTGTTTATTTGACAACTTAAGCGGTCGACCGGTTCAAATTGGTCAAGCCAATCATTCGATCCATTCTTGCAAATTTCCAGGTCTTCATCACGTATGAATAAAGGATCGACCGATTAAATTGGTATCACTTAATGGTTGACCGGTTTATATAGAATTCTAGATTTATTCTTCACTTGCTTTGCATCTTAGACTTGTTGATTGACGTCTTCATTCAATACCTCATGCTTGTTGATGTGATTTTCATATAAACTTATTTAAACTTAATCTTATACAAGCATATCATTAGTCCATTTATATTTAATTGTTATCATTATAATGCATACAATATTAATATATGACCCAAAGGTCAACAAATAGCTTAATCATATTCATATATATACAACTTTACTTTATAGTTTAAACATCTTATGAGGTATTTACACTTGCAATGATAGCTAGAGAGGTTCTAATTGAGATGTGTGCATTCACTAGTGTGATTGAATACAAAGTATTTTCAAGTAGTCCATTGAGGTTAAGTAAAACTAGAGATATGATGATTTGATGTCGTAGATGAGACAAATGGGCAGAGAGTGTTATATGGAAAGTGTCGTAGATGTCAATGCAGGATTGTGTTCTTTAATGAATTTGGTGACACACCCTACCCTAGCCATCTTTTGAAGCAAGTCTTAACATTGCATGACAACCTTTTTAAGTCACAGGTAGGGTAGGGGAGGAAGAACTCTATCTTTTCTATATACATATTTCTTTCTAGAAAAGTCTTCTTTCAAACAAACAAAATCCTGACCAATAACATATTTATTTGAAAACACTGGTTATGATGGATACACGCAGTAAAACTTATATGCCGTCCATAAACAATATAAAATTCTCATTCATGAGTCTCAAAATCCAAGATGCTTAAGAATAAGATTGATGTATTAGATAATCGATTAATCTTTTAGTTCAAGCAATTTAATTTATTCTCCCTAGCCAATGTATCTAGTGGCTTGATATGGAAAGCCCAAGTGAGTGGTAGCTAGTGGTGCCTAGTAAGCCAATGTGGTTGATAGCTGGTACCTGCAATATGTCTCATTTGATGGATGTAGGGACTTTCATATGCTTAAGTCAAGAACTTTGTAGAGAGAGAAAGTGCAATGATATTTTAAAGAGATAGGCTTTGAAAATATATATGTTGAAAGTGTTAAGAATAAAGAGATTGTGAACCTTAAGTTTGAAGGATTCATGTTGTATTTATAACCCATAAGTTTTGTCATTTTATGAAGAGGAGCTGAAGTGTAATTTTACTCTTATGATATTTTGAGTTGTATTTTACTCAAATTAATATGTATTGGATCAATATAAAATACTGAGGGATCCACGCGGAGTTCTGGAAAAAACTCTCAATAGAGTTTTGGGCTCGGATAAGGTGTCTGAACACATTAGAGGAGAGAGATGAGTCCAAACACACTGCTTGAACCCAAGCAAGTTAGGCTTGTGACTGGTAGCCCGAGCCCACGGGGATGTTAGGGTGCACGCCCAGCATCTTGGTGCTGGGCAGCATGCCCAACATCAATTGGGGGTGTCAAGCCCAATACCAAATGGGCAGCACACCTAGTAAGGTCAGACGTGTCATGCCCAGCATGCTGGACGTATGCCAAAATGGTGGGCTTGAGTTTCCATGTCCGAGCTCGGGCGTACGCCTAGTATGGGCTCAGGCTTCCATGCCTGAGCCCATGCACATTGGTAGTATTTTGGGTTCGGGTATGGTATCCTAAGTCCGTGGGAATGTTTTTGGAACTTCTTAAGGTTTTTTTAGGTCTTTTAGGAGTTTTTTAAGCCCGTTAAATTTAGATTCATCAATCATGAATCATTTTTTCTTAACTTTAAATTCTATGCCAATGTAGAGTTCTACAAGGTAAAATTTCGCTAGACTGTTCTATAATCTTGTCAACCTCATCTAGACACAATTCAATATTTTCCGAGAGCTCATCATATACTAGCTCATGATGTTCATCATAATTTTCATCTTAAGAACACCTCTATTTCGTTTGATTACAAATGTTGTCCATTGGACTCTAAAAATTCAGACAAGTTAGTCATTCATCAACTATATATAGAAACAAACTAAAATTATTTCATTTCCTCTGAAGTAACAAAATCTATGATTACAATCTAGCATGATTATTTCATTTAGAGATTTTTTTTTTTATTTGTAATAAACAAATAGAAAAAGTAAAGAGAGTTTTTAAATAGATTCTTTTAAAAATAAAAATAAAATTCTCAATAAATCTACTATTCAATCTTGCTAGTCCAACAAGTTTCTTTCAAACTATTTTTAAAAGTAATTCAATAATGTGACAAGTTAAATTATTATCTAATTAACCCAATTTAAATAAGATTTTTTTAAAAAAATTCAAAACAACATCATTTGAATTTTTTCTTTTAAAATAAAACTAGAGTAACCTGCTTATTCATGAATATACTAGGCAAATCCACGTTCGGCATCGTAAAACCTCTTATAACTATGACCAGCATAAACAGTAAAATGTTTTTACTAACAACCCGACTGCAGAGTGTTTCCATTTTTTTTTTCTTTATTATTTACTGGGCTAGGCTTATTGGGCCCGCTATCTCCTTCAGTTTTAATTTCACTGGCCTTGGCCCACCCCATCCAAAAAGAAAAGGAAATATTTCAATATCACTTCCATTACCTTAAATTAATTTTTTTCCTGTTACTTGACAGTGAAGAATATCATCCAA
>Ga0307513_10008026_pt1 | contig 13560 bp, 8 predicted proteins | sample 15_EM_MG_FD_202174 | JGI IMG/M metagenome (GOLD analysis project Ga0307513, IMG submission 202174) | Populus trichocarpa ectomycorrhiza microbial communities from riparian zone in the Pacific Northwest, United States - 15_EM | ecosystem: Host-associated > Plants > Roots > Unclassified | place... | reverse complement strand
TGAAACAATTGTCTCGATTACCTCGGTAGGGATAGGTCCTTGGCTCATGCAGTCGGAGTTGTGAAAATCAAAAGTTTTGAACATTTAAATAATGATTTGATATGGTTAAATGGTGAATTTTTTCACAATCAAATTATATAGATAATCTAATAGATATTTTTATGAATTAATATGATATGTCTAGATTTAAAAGAAAATTTAGTTAAATTAAATCAAGATAGTGATTTAGAAGGATGATAATAGAATATTTTGAATCAACTGTAATTTTTTTCAAGTAAACTAATTTTATAGGTAGTTTTCTTGTGACGAAGGATTTTGCCTATCAAATAGCTTGATCTCTTGAAATTAGGTTAAGAAGTTGTCATTTGATGTAATTTTATTACCTTTTCTAAATTTTTTTAGATTTATTATTTTATTTTGAATTTTGTGTTGTTTGTTTTTTTAGTAGCAATACGACCTTTCGACTATGTAAAGGTCTCGTATACCTCAAAAAGACCGATACTATTAAACTTATCAATTCTGATTTTTTATATATTTTTTTTTTGGATGCATTGAGAAGCTTTAATTCTTACCATCCCTCGATTAGGTCACTTCAAATCACCAAGTTTTTTCAAGTTGGAACACCACTTTTATCCATTTTAATTAAAAAAAATCATGTCAAGGTTTATTTTTTTTTTAACGTGGGTGTCCGGATCAGTTTACGTTCACTAATCACACGGGCTATGAAGTTAACGACCATGTAAGCCTCCAGTGGTCCTGAGATTTGTGAAACTCGAATTGATGATCTCTAGGAAACAAACCTAAAATCTGACCACTTAAACTATATCTTTTAGAATTACCAAGACCTATTTTATGCAAGCATGAGAGGGGGGTATAATTCATAAAAATAAGTTTATATTTATATTATTTGGTTAGGAAATAAAAATCAAATGTTAGCACAAGAACCATCATCAAGGGATAGAGGAAATATGAGATCCCAGATTCAATAAATATATCCTAAGAATTAAATATTGATGCATAATTACTATTTAGCTATATCTCTTGAGATAATAATTTCCTTGGAGGAAACTTGTTCATACAAAAAAACACTGCTTGTGCCACCCATGTATTTTTAAAACCATTGGCGGACGGCTGCACCTTTGTGCGCCAACAAAAACGACGCGTTTCTTTAGTTTCTAAATTTTAACATGTGGTCCATCCAATACATAAATCAGTCTTGATCGGAAAATAAAATAAATAAAATAATATATATATATATATATATATATATATATATATATATAAAAGAATGGATGATATGTCTTTTCCAGTTAAAAATTCAGGTCACCATGAATAAAAACAGTTTCTCAAATCTTCAACTCTTTTTTTAAATCTCTTTTTAGTTAATGTGATGTCGTTTTTATACTTTTAAAAGTATTATTTTTTGGTTGACTTTCTCTACCTGCGATCAAACTATAACTATATTCTTCAATAAAATTGTAAAACTATATCTTTATTAGTACTGTGTCTTTCCAACAAATCTACCCAATATATGTTTTAAAATTAGAATAGCATGCATCTTGATGATACTTTCCAGCCAATTATGCTGCCGTGATCCAGTTTCTTTTCATTGATGTGGTCATTCACGATGTCATGAAGGTTCACTTCATCAGAATCTACGCATGCTTGATCATGCCTACAATGTTATTCTTGACCAACCCGACCCAGATTAGCAATTAGATTCAAAGCCCGATGATTTAGAGCCTAAGATTGAGAGAGATTGTTGGGTGAAAGAGATAACAATGGATTGTGTTTTTTTTTTTTTTTCTTTCCATGAGGTGCTGGGGAATGTAATAGTAATTGTTAGTTTTTTAAAGTGTTTTATTTTTTGGAAGTTTATCAAAATAATATATTTTTTAAAAATTATTTTTTAATATTAACACATAAAAAGATCAGAAAACACAAAAAAAATTAATTTAAAGCAAATAAAAAAATATTTTTTAAAAGCGAAAATAAACAGGCTCTTAGACCCCTACACTGCCGTGTACTTATTAAAAACATGAAATTTGGGATGTATCCATGTGAACAAATATATATATTTAAATTTTTTTATATGATGTTTTATTATGTTGTTTAAATTTAAATTCAAATTGAGTAAATATAATTTAATATATGGTACAAATGATAATAATTTATTAATTTATTTCTGCCACTTGATCCAAATAATTGTATTTAAGATAATGAGATTAGGCAGATAAAAGTATTCTGATCAACAAAAACAATGTAATCTATTCATTTAAATATATATACATATGTTACTAAATAATTATATGATTAAAGCACTCTCATGATTAGTTTAATGGGTTGAACTAGCTAATCCATAATCTAAATTGGTATATGTTAATGAAAAAAATTGACTTTTCATGTCCCAATAAAAACATTAAGTTAATTCACGTCCTAATGGATTAGGGTAAAACTTAATAAAAAAATTATAGATCTTGTCCTATATTATATTTAAATTAATTCTTGTCCTAATAGATTAATTTTTTTGAATAAAACATAATTAAAAATTAAATTTTTTTAACTGAATCAGACTCGGTTCAATACATTTAGTTTTGAACCGGACTCGATCCGGTCGAAACAATGGCCGGAACAATGAAGTCACTCTCCACTTTCCGCAAACCTGCCGTTTAAAGAAAAAGCAGATGGATCCCACATGAACAATAATATGTTGTTGAGCCTTATCAAACTTTCAACATGTGCGGTTTGCTTTAACAATAAAAACTACTGCATGCGTAAACAAACGGCTACTGGATCGACCTAACTAACCCATAATCTAAATTGGTATATATTAATGAAAAAACATGAAAAAAATTGACTTATTATGTCCAATAAAAAACATTAAGTTAATTCACGTCCTAATGGATTAGGGTAAAACAATCTATAATTTTTTTATTAAAATAATATCACTTTTTTTTTAATGAACTCAGATCTTGTCCTGTATTAAGCCCAGTCAGGTTTTAAAATAAAAATAAAAAGAATGAAAGTTATCTTTTCATCATTCATTAATTGGTGTGCTGCTCTCTCCGTCAACATGCCCCGTTGAACGATCCTTCACGAGTGTGTAAGTTTACAAATCTACGTACTCTATTCATTTATATATTTATTTTTTATTTTTTTATGTTCCTAAATAATTATATGACTAACGCATTAAGGTACATATATTGTTAAAATATTTTAAATCACCTTTATAAAATTTATTCAGTCAGCTCACATGTAACTAAACTAATTTAAATTAATAAAAAAAATAGGAAAACAATTTACCTAATCTATCTCCATCAAGAATCCAAATTGATCAGCGAATTAATTAAATAAACTTGCATCTATTTTCAGATAAAAATCAAGTTTTAAAATAAATAAATAAATAAATATTTTTATCATTAAAATAGTATTTGAAAATATAGTAAAAGTTGTTTTTATTTTAAGATTTAGCAAGGATTAGATTTTTTTTAAAAAAATATCTTTTTATCATTAAGATGGTATTTAAGATTGAGGTGAAGATTGTTTTTCAAAACATTTATAAATTAATATTTTTTATTTTTTTAAAAAAATTATTTTTAATATTAAAATATCACAACAATAAAAAAAAAAATTAAAAATAAAACTTTTTAAAAGTATATTTTCACCGCAAAAAGAAAGACGCCTGGGCTCTCATTGTCAACTTGGCCCTTTGAACGATCCTTCACGAGGGTGGACGTTTACAACAAAACAACCACCTCCATCTTATTTCTCCTCGACTCCTCTTCTTTATAAGCCACCCAACCACACTACACAAAACCTCCTCCTCCTTCTTCTTTCCATCTTTTTCTGGACTCTTGGTTTTAACGCTTGTTAAATGGCTGAGGATCACGTTCCATGCAAGTCTCGTTTGTTTCATTTCTCTTAAAAGTTGTTGCTTTCTTGATTGATCAATACTGTGTTTCTTGTTTCTTTGTTTTCGTGTTCTTTTCAATGATTTTTTATCCGGGCTTGAGCAGGTTTTGTGTTTTTCTCTCCCCTTTTTTTTTAATCTTTGTGTGTATGATTCTTGATGTTGGATTTCTTGTTTTATCTTTAATAGATCTTTCTTTACGCCTCTTTAGTTTGTTCTCTATGTTTTTAGTCTTGTAGAAAGATCTTCTTTTTTATCTTGTTCAATGAAGTTGGTATATAATATCTTATAGTGCTTTACAGGGGCCACCTCTGAAAATGATAGGATTGAATTTTTGAATTTATCAATGAGTATTGATTTGTGATCTAATCAAGATTGCAACTTTGTGTTAAATTACAGCTAGTTAGAATTATTTCAATTTGAATCTGATTTAAAGAGAACTTCTTTTCATGGGAATAGCATAGGGAGTTATGGTGTTACTATTGGCTCCAATTTGGTGAGTGTTATTGCATTTATTTGTATGTGGATTGTTCTGATATCAAGCAATTGGAAATGTGTAGGTGATTCTAATGATCATGCATCGAATATGAAAGGAGCGAACGACTCGCTAGTTGTTTGTTTTGGGGAAATGTTGATTGACTTTGTATCGACAGTTGCTGGGGTTTCACTAGCTGAAGCACCTGCTTTCAAGAAGGCTCCTGGTGGTGCTCCTGCTAATGTGGCTGTTGGTATATCAAGACTAGATGGTTCATCAGCTTTTATGGGCAAGGTGCATTTGAATATGGTTTTTTGATTACTTGTTTGTGTCATGGCTTGCTGTTGTAGCCCGTGCATAATACTTGGGTAGTTTGTCTTCATTTGGTGTTTTCTGCATCGAGTAAATGAAGCCTAAACTTTTGGCCAAATGGTATTTTGTACTTCCGCACTAAACTGTCTGTTGCAGGATCTCAGCCCCCTGTTTTTTTTTTATGTCGTGAACAATTTTGGTGTCCATGAATCCTTACTTTTTATCTAGGCATGGTCTTAATTCAACTTCTCTGACCTTTTATTGCAGCTTGGTGATGATGAATTTGGGTATATGCTATCTGACATTTTGAAACAAAACAACGTGGATAATTCCGGCGTGCGATTTGATTCTACTGCAAGGACTGCTCTGGCATTTGTTACGCTCAAAGATGATGGTGAACGTGAATTCTTGTTTTTCCGTCATCCAAGTGCAGACATGCTTCTTCGAGAATCAGAATTAGACATAAACCTCCTTGAGCAGGTCTATTTTCTCTTTTGGTTTTAGTAAGAAGATAGAGCATATTAGAGCATATTGCACAAGATTTTCAAATTCTTGCAAATTTTCATTTGAAAAATTTCAAACTCTTAAAATTGTATTGATTGCAGGCCAGGATCTTTCATTATGGATCAATTAGTTTGATTTCAGAACCTTGCAGGTCAAGTCAATTTGCGGCAATGAGAATTGCCAAAAAGTCTGGCAGCATCCTTTCTTATGATCCAAATTTGAGATTGGCATTATGGCCATCAGCAGAGGCTGCTCGGGAAGGCATAATGAGTATATGGGATCAAGCTGATGTTATTAAGGTGTGGTTGAAGTTAAAAAACTACGGAATTTATACATCGTTGCATGAGCAAAAAATACCAGCTCAAATTTGTTATTTGGAAGCGAAACAATTGCAAGCATTTCATTAAAATATATTTGGAACTCATTGTGTTAATTATATGGAATTGTAGATAAGTGAGGAAGAAATAACATTCTTAACTGGATGTGATGATCCTAATGATGATAAAGTGGTCATGGACAAGCTTTTTCATCCCAATCTGAAGCTTTTGATTGTAACTGAAGGGTCAAAGGGTTGTCGATATTACACCAAGGTAACCTTACTGATTATTATTGCCTAATAATCTTCATGTCAAACATCAATGGTCAAATTAAACGCAGGATCTAGATTCTAATCTACCCTGAATTCTATACCAGGCAAACTCCAAAAATGTCCCTTTAGTTTTTTTAGGAGAGGCTATCTGTTAAACTAGTCATCCTCTTTGTTTTTATTTTTGGTGATGTTAGTTCATGTTAGCTAAGGACCTGAAGTAACAAGCCATTTGGTGAAAAGAAACAAGCTATTAGTCTTGGTTATCGTGTTTGGATAATATTTGAATCATATTAATAACTGATGTTCTATTCCAATCTCTGTTATAATCTTTTAAGAAACACTAGTCATCGATGTCCTACCAAATGATTTGCAGATAAATGTTTTTTGGCTGAATTTCTTCAATAATGACAGTATGCAAGTACTGAAGTTGGAACCATACAAAGTGAATGATCTGAATGAATTTGGGGAACCTTTTGATATGTAGGTGTATCTAATGCAAAATTACTTACAGGTCTAGGTGGTTTAGGTGCTTGATAGTCAGTAAAACCTTTTGAAACTCTGAAAAATGAATTGTGACTGCAGCACTGCTAGCAGGTGGTTACTTTCAGATATGATATGATTTGATATTCCGATGTGGTACTAGAACTGACAATCAGCTAAAAACTAATGCAGGAATTCAAAGGCTGGGTTCCTGGTGTTAAGGTGAAACCCGTTGACACAACTGGTGCCGGCGATGCTTTTGTTGGTGGGATGTTGAGCAACCTAGCTTCTAACCTAAATCTATTTGAGGTACGTGTAGCTGCATACAAAATCAGAATGGTTTAGAACCTTTTCTCCCATTGTTTATTTTGAAATCTTTCCATCAATATAACTTAAAGTGGATTTCATAAAACCTTGTGATCAGAATGTTCCTTTGCTGCAAAACAGAACAGAATCTTACGTTGGGAGTCTAGACACCATTTGTAATGGAACTGTGCAAATAAGCTTGCACTTCAGCAGTATTAATATTTCCCAAAATATAATGTCATTGTAAGAACTCCTAATTCAACCTTGACCCCTAACTGTCCCCTTCCCTCCTTTCATGCAGGATGAGAAGCTATTAAGAGAAGCTCTTCTATTTGCAAATGCCTGCGGTGCTGTGACAGTAACAGAGAGAGGTGCTATCCCTGCACTACCCACGAAAGATGCTGTCCTTAAACTCTTAGGGACTTTGTCCTTAAACTCTTAGGGAAAGTCCCTGCAAGATGAAAGGCTCAGACATAAATCAGTCCTTGACGTTCTCTCTTGTATTAAGTTGTAGCAGTTCGAATTCGTTGCATAGCACCTAGGGATTTTGCTTGCTGTATTTCTCTTACACGCCCATGAAGCCAAAAGGTTGTAATAGATTAGGTTATTTAATAAAATCAATGACCTCAAATCTTGTCTCAACATGATCAGATGAACTGCAACTCTGTCCCGTGCTCGAGTTCATTTGCACACAGCAGCTATGGCCTCTAGATCACAAGCGTGACAGCTTTCTTTTCTACCCGTGTTTGTTATAATTGTTCCATCTGAACAATCTATGGCTCAAGACATTCGGAAGATGGAATAAATCTTCGAGCATGGCGATGGCCAAATAACCAAAAGTTATCAAGATCAAGAATATGCGAAAGCTTTATTTTAAAAGGTTGATATTAAAATAATTATTTTAAAAATATATATTATTTTAATATAATTTCAAATAAAAAACACTCTATAAATCAATCATTACTTTAGATACCCCTGAAAGATCTGATCGTGATTTCACATAAATTCCCAAAAATTGCTGCATCGCTTTCTCCTATCTCACGTGCCTATCACATGCATGGCACAAAGTCAAGGAGGTCCAGTGTGACTCACGATTGATGTGGCAATTTAGGCATTACACATAATTAAATTTTCTGTCAAGTACATTTTCACCCTCGTAAATTCACCAATTTTCCACTTCAAACCTTATAGTTCAAGATTTTTCAAGATATGTTTTTTTAACATCCACAAGAATCAATAGTTGAATACAAACTAAAAAAATATAAAAGAAAAATATAAAAACATCCTTCTTATAACAAAAACCTAATATAAATACAAGAATGACATTGATCAATTTTCTTCACTTCTAACAAAGAATGGATTTTTAAATCAAATTCTAACACCCCAGTAGATAAATGAAAAGGGCAGGGGGAGAAAAATACAAAAAAAAAAAAAAAACAAGAATAATTTATTATCAAAGAAAGTCAATGAAACCCTAGAAAAAGAAGTTTTCTATATAACCTAATTGTATATTCTTGCTATAGTTTTAGTAAAATTTCAGTAATACTTTATTATCAAAATCAAATATTAAATATATATTAAACATTTTTTTTTCAATTTTAACGAATACACAAATGCCACATGGAAAAAAAAATTAAAAAATGTCTAACCTTCCATCATTTGACAATTTATAATTTTTCGTGCGATGAAATTAGTGATTTAGAATACTATTTTAACAACAACAAAAAAATAAAATTTTAAAGTACTAGAAGTGTAACATTCTAGATCTGAGGACCAAAATTAAATTTTGCCCTTGGAATGTTTTTAACAACTTGGGGACGGAGACTCCCACGGCATAATTTCAAACCGATTTCCAACCCGAAATATCAGCCACCGAAACACTCTCCCTAAATAATTAAAAAAAGGCAAATAGCAGAAATAAATCAGTGATTGTTTTTTTCGGTTCAGAGTTTGTTTAATTGATAATTACTCGAATTTTTTGGGGAGAAATCACACATTACTTCCCAAAGAGAAACAGAAAGAAAGAAATGTCGTCTTCTACTAATCCGTCGACGATGTTTAAACCGGAGATCGGACCTGACGGTCTTCCTCGAGAAGCTCCGGTCATTGCCTACACAGAGAAGGTATCTCTCCTTACCTCTCTCTTTTGATAATTATTAGAATTTATCTATCGAGTATTCGAATGTGAATAATTCTGATTTTTTATTTATTTTTTAATGATAGATAATCGAAGAAGAGCAACTTCAATTAAGGAAGTAAGTTTTACATTTCTCGTTTATTTAGATCTGTAATTATCTTTTGATAATGAGAAAATGTAGTGACCTTAATGTGTTTATTTAGTGTTTTAATCTGTTTCTGAGAAAAAATTAGGAAAAAAAATCATTTGATGTAGTCTGTTTTGATTATCGGATTCGAGAAAATTAGTTGCTGTTGTTGTTCACTAAGTGTAGTAGAATTTATTTATTTTATGAAATTTGAAAGAAAAAAAGAGCAAGTTATTAGAATTTTATTTATGAATTTTTTTGGTACTTTTTATTTTTTAATCTATTTCTGAGAAAGAAAAGGATTAGAAGAAAAAAATTTAATTTGGTGAAGCCTGTTTTGATGATTGGATTCGAGAAAATTAGTTGTTGTTGTTCACTAAGTTTAATAGAATTTAATTCTTTTAAGAATTTTGCAAAAAGAAAAGTTAGTTATTAGAATTTTATTTATGAATTTGTTTGGTTATTTTTGTGTTAGATATATTGAGGAAAATTATTCGAAGATTCGTGATGTAGAGCGAGAGCTAGGGAATCTTACGTTCGAGATGAAACTAACGGCTGGACCTAAGAAAGCAGGTTGGTATGTATGTTTCCGTATAGTTGTTTTTACTCTTGTTTATAGTAATTTTGCTGACTTTGATGTTGGTTTTGTGGATGGTGGTGTGTGGATGAAATTAAGCGCTTGAACATCTGAGGAAGAAGATAGAAATGTCAACAGAAAGAATTCGTGTTGCTAAGTTGAAGGAAGAAGAAGCACGGAAGGTTTGCTGCTTTTCATGGCGAGAACTCAGTAGTTTTTATTGATAATAATAATAGTTGCATTTGAATGATTCAGTACAAAGTGGATAGCATGATTTCCGGATGCCAAAAATGGATTGTTGATGTGTTTGGTAGAATGTAATGTTGGGTGATGGAAGAAGAAAGTGAGAACTGGTTCCTTCTTCAGTTGCATTACACTGTGTTCTGCATATTTTCTTCCTTCATTGCGTTACCTTTTTCAACCAAATTTAGCCTCAATTATTTGGAACTAAGAAACCTATACATTAAAGTAGAGGAAACTGTAAGATTAGAACTGGTCTAGCATGTCCATATTATCTTGAACACGACTGATAAAATGGGGTAAAGTTTTTAGCTAAGAACTCAATGTTGAACAATGATAGGGCTATACATATCAACGCTTTTTGGTTGTGGGTGAAGACACTGCAACCATGCATGCACCAAATCTTTTTTGTCTTGTTTTTGTTTTTCTCGGACAGATGAATATTAATTTGATGTGGAAATTAGATATTACAAAAAAAGAATAAGGTACCTTCCAATATAAGTACAGCAAAAGAAGAAAATGAAAACACCTTCTGCCTTCAGCCCCTTCAAACATCCACTGAACTCCTTGAAAAAGGCCAAAGAAAAGGAAAAAAAAATCAAAGGTCATTTCTGTTTTGCTAAATGAAGAGGTGCTCTTTAAGCACTAGTTTATGTTGCTTTTGGGATCATTGGATGTTATTGATTGCCCTGAGATGGAAATGTACTATTTGGCTCATGATTTTCTTGCTGCACACAATGGCAGTTTGTTAGATATTTTGTTGTCAATACATTAATGTTGTTGATAAATTGAATAAATCAAAAGGTCATTTATGTTTTGCTAAATGAAGAGGTGCTCTTTAAGCACTAGTTTCTGTTGATTTTGGAATCATTGACTGCCCATGGAAATGTACTATTTGGCTCATGATTTTCTTTCTGCACACAATGGGAGTTTGTTAGATATTTTGTTGTTGATACATTAATGTTGTTGATAAATTGAATTTCCTTTTTCATTTGATATGATGTGGATGTTATTGGCTGTCTCTAGGCCTTGGAAGCAGCAACAAAAGTTGTGAAGGAAGAGGAAGAAATTAAGCAGAAGTTGTGCGAAGACTTAAATCAGCTGGTAAGGATCTTCTCTAAATGAAGATGTGAATTTTGCTACTCCTTAACGTTTGTTGGGTTTTCTCAATTCAATTTAATATATTGAGCAGGTTCAAGAAAGCAGTCACTCTCAGTTTTCTAGACTTGAAGAATTAAAAAGACGTCTGGAAGCCTTAAACCCGAGTAGAGCATCTATGTCTTCTCCTCCTCATGTAAGCGCTCTTTTTATCTATTTGTCTATGGATACATGTAGTGAGTTCCTTGGAGAACACTCTCATGGCCTACAGTCACATGGATTTTTCATGGTCATGGGTCAACCACTGCACTTTCTTTAGGAGTGCATTGTGCATGTGTAAAAAGGTACTGCTTATGTGCGTGTAACTTACTTAGCCAAATGAGGCAGTGGAAGGTTATTGCTATTTTCTTAGTGTAGAAGATGACAATAAACAGGCTAAGAAACAGCATCCGATACTGGTGATTTGGAAATTTGTATTTGGACATATGCACAGGAACTCAATTGAGACATATTTTAGGCTTTGAAATTGTTTTGGACTGCACTAAAATGAAAATTTTATTTTATAACACCTGGTGTGTTCTGAAAGTGACTGCCCTTAAGGAGGCTAATGTTCTAGAATGTTTCATGTACTGTCATGATTTGGCTGCATTTCTCGTGTGCATTGCATCAAGCTATTCCACTGTGTGCTAGTATAGGCATATACTGATATACACATTGCATTTCATCAGTAGAGAAATTGTTGAAAGTTTGCACTTGTGGTCATCCACAGGATGCAAAACCAATGGGACCTGCATCAAACAGCCCCGCTCAAGATGCGTCAATTCCACTTTCAACAGCTCCTGATGCTGGAGTCGCTGAAATTGCACATTACCAAGCAAATGGGGGAAACGTCCAAGTCACAAATGGGAAAAATCAACAGCCTAATGTTGAGGGATTAGGAAGAGGAAAGAAAAAGGTCCATTTCGAAGGAAGGGGAAGGGGAATTGGGGCTGTCCCCAAGGGTAGAGGACCTGCCCAACCTGGCTGGACAGGGGCAGGATTTGATGTAGATGGTAGAAGTTAGAATCAAGATTTCAAGTCCTCCTCCTACACAGAAACTGTGAGACAAGCACTTCTACTTTGCTCTACCGAGAATATTCTTTATTCCATATATGCTGGTTGATTTTTCTCACTGTATTTATTAAATTGGATATAGCTTGTTGATATAGATAATTAAATCTGACTTTGTGAACTTCACATTGCTACTTAACCCTTGCCATCAATTCATCCTTCAAGGAAGTATGGTTCAAGAATATTTCTTATTCCTCGCTTTTCAACTGGCCAAAGCTGTGAACTGAAACTCTAGACTCTCCTTTTCCTTTGGCATGCAGGTTAATATTTTCTGCCCATGTATTCTCTCACCTGTCCATAATCTGTTGATATAGAAGTGTTATTTGATCTGACTTGCCACCATTGCTTCATTTGTGTCACAAATAGGGTCCTTCAATATTGTTTTCCCATGTAAAACAAACATTTCCCCATTCTCACTTTTCAACTGGCCATAGCTGTAAGCTGAAATCTCTACACTCTTCCTTTCCCTTCATATGTTGCTAGTTTTCTACCCCGTGTATTCTTTCACTTGTCCTAATCTCTTATTGGTCCGGCCAGTCCAAGAAGAAACAAAAGAAAAGAAGACATGTTCGGCTGATATGGACCCAACACTTTTTTAGGCCAATGTTGGTTATCTCTTTTGTGTTGAATCTCGGTCCAATTAAAATGAGCTCAACCCACATAATTGCTCCAAGCCCATCCCTATATATTATTATAATATAATATAATAATAATATATAATATATTAAATTAAAAAAAGCAGACCAAAAATCCTTTTAAAATTTGTGATCTTCTCTGTTTTATTATTTTTGTTTAATATTGGTTTATATTTTTATACTGTAGATATTAAATTTGATATATATAAAAAGTCTTGTTTTCATTCATATAGCCAAGTATCTCAAGTTTATAAGAAATTTTCATATCATATTTTTATACAACAAAAAATTTTAAAAAATATTTATTAGCATGTATTTTGAGCTTTAATAACTAATTTATTAAAGTCATGATAATTAGGCTAATATTTCAAAAACATTAAAAAAATATTTTTTTTAATATCTAAGATTATGAATTTATACATAATATCACACCCTCGTGGCGGAGCGCGGCGAACCCTCGATTGGTTTCGGGGTCTTTGTTTGTTTTTGTGAATAAGAGAGTCGCCACCTAGTATTATAATCACTAAGAAACCTAATTGGTCTTTCAGAGATTTTAAGATAAGAGACTGGTTGCGTAAATGGAAGGTATTAACACCCCTAGTACGCCTTACCTAAGGTAAGCTGTTTGGTGTTTGGTTTGCCTTATAATTGCTATGATGTTAGTGTTCTCTTAAATAGGTTTTCTAGGACAGGTTTGCTATGATAAATAGATTTGGGTTCTAAGTCTGAAAGCAAGAACCATTGCCCAATATTAATTATATCTTTAAATATGTCTAGAAAGTGCCAAGAAGAATAAATGCAGATTTCTTGAAATCTGTGTTTGATTCAAATTAAATTTATTAAAATAGAAATCCAAGGAGATTTCATGTGCTTTAAAAGCTCATTTTCCCTTAGTATTTCATACTCTCACGGCTCGTAAACCGTGGAGTCAAAAATGTCATCAATTATAATCAAGGCTTCTTTTAAGGATATGTGATGACTTGTTATTCCTAGAAAATTATTTTGGATATTTACTAGGGGTGAGAAAAAAACCGAGAAACCAAATAAACCGAAAAAAAAA
>Ga0307513_10008025_pt1 | contig 13562 bp, 13 predicted proteins | sample 15_EM_MG_FD_202174 | JGI IMG/M metagenome (GOLD analysis project Ga0307513, IMG submission 202174) | Populus trichocarpa ectomycorrhiza microbial communities from riparian zone in the Pacific Northwest, United States - 15_EM | ecosystem: Host-associated > Plants > Roots > Unclassified | place... | reverse complement strand
GACTTGTTGGAGATGTCGCAGAACATGGCGACGCTCAAACGCTTGCGCGCGAGTGCGCGGCGGGTGTTGTTCCAGATGCATGTGGCGCCTGCGCCGCCGGATTGGAAGGGGTTTTCTTTTAGGGAGGCGGTGCGGCGGTATGAGTCGTATTTGATCGAGCGGGCGTTGAAGGATGCGGATGGGATGGTGTCGAGGGCGGCGCAGTTGTTGGGCTTCAAGCACCATCACAGTCTCATCTCGCTGCTTAAGAACAGGCACAAGCATCTGCTGCATGTGCGGACGCCTATCGTGCCGCGTAAGCGAAGCATCATCCGGTCGCCCGCCTTTGGTCGGGTAGTCGAACGCCCGGCGGAGAAGGCGGCGCGGGCGGCGTTGATCTTGCTCGTCGAGGATAACCAGACGGTCGCCGTTGCGGTCAGGGATACGCTGGAAGATGAGGGTTGGGCGGTGCGTCACTGTGCAGACGGCACGGAGGCGCGGCGTGAGATCGCGAGCGAGGCGCACTACGACCTGTTGCTGCTGGATAACGAGTTGCCGGGCGCGAGCGGCATCGAGTTGACGCGGCGGGCGCGAAGTTTGCCCCGCCGCCGTCAAACTCCGATCATCATGTACTCGGCGAGCGATTGCGCGGCGGAGGCACGGCGCGCCGGGGCGGACGCCTTCTTGCGCAAGCCCAGGGACATCGGGCGTCTGGTGGAGACGGTGGCTCGCCTGTTGGCCGAAAAACGCACCTGAGGGTAGAAGATTCGGGATGAAAGTGGGCATCCCGAAGGCACGGTCGCGTCCGGGCGAGCGACCATGCCGCGAAGTCGCCGCGCGTGTCTCCCGCGCGGCGACTTTCGTTTTTGCCGCGCGTTTGCCGGTTAATTGATACGCCCGCCTCGCCCGTCGCGCCTCTCGTTCTCGCGCCCGCCATCGCTCGGAAACGCCTCTACTGTCTTGTGTTTGCGTGTATATGCCTTTATCATAGCGCGTCGTCTGTAGGCTGCGTGCGCTACGCCGCCGGTCGAAGCAGGCGATAATCTTGCAGGACGGTCGGACGTTAAAATGTTCGACGGTTTTCCCAAACTTCAAGCATCAAAAGCGGGGCGGGAAACTAACTCTCGGAGGACGAACGTCTAGTGTTTAGTGATCAATTTCGCCGTAACGAATCGGTGAGAGGCAAATTCAGCGGGGTGCGCAGTTCGACGTTGCTTTCGAATTTATCGAACGCGGCGTGGAAAGTGTTTCAATCCGTCAACCGTGCTCTGCCGGAAGGTGAGGCGATTCGCCCGCAGTGGGCGCCGGGGCCGCTCCTGAAATCTTACGAGAAAACCGCGCCGCCGCTCGGCTTCCCGCGCGAGACTGATTCACTTTGCCCGACCTGCGTCAAGGAAGTGCGCGAGGCCGTCATTAGCGGCCAGACGCCTTTAGAGACTTTGATGCACGAGCATCCGGGCGAAATCAAAGCGCAGATCGTCGAAGAGGACGGGCGCATCGTCATGCGTAAGACGTGCGCGAAGCACGGCGAGTTCGTTGACGTGATGGCGACCAGCCCGGAGTTTTTGCGGCGTATCGAGTCGCTGTTTTACGGGCGCGATTTTCGCGCGGCGGAAGACGCGCACGTCCATCGCCACGGCACGTCCGACATCAAGTTCGGGCGCGGCGCGGTGTTGACGGTTGACCTGACCAATCGCTGCAACATGATGTGCAACCCGTGCTTCATGGACGCCAATCAGGTCGGCTACGTCCACGAGCCGACGTTTGAAGACACGAAAGCCATACTCGACCGCGCCGTCTCCTTCAAACCGAAGCGACAGGTCATCATCCTCTTTTCCGGCGGCGAGCCGACGCTCTCGCCCTACTACCTCGAAGCCGTCGCCTACGCCAAGAAGATCGGTTTCTACCGCATCCTTGCCGCCACCAACGGCATCCGCTTCGCCGAAGACATAGAGTTTTGCAAACAGGCGAAAGAGGCCGGGCAGCACGGCGTCTACCTGCAATTCGACGGCGTGAGCGAGGAGAAGAATAAGCATCGCGGCGTCGGCAATCTCTTCGACGTGAAACAGAAGGCCATCGAGAATCTCGCCGAGGTCGGCATCAAAGTCACGCTCGTGACGACCATCGTCAACACGATCAACAACGATGCCATCGGCCAGATCGTCGAGTTCGCCGCGAAGAACATAGACAAGATTCAGACCATCGCCTTCCAGCCCGTCTCCTTCACGGGGCGCGACGAGGACGTGCCCGACGACGTGCGCATCCGGCAGCGTTACACGCTCGCCGATATGGCGACCGACCTCGAAGCGCAACTCGGCGGCGACTTGAAAGCGTTGCGCGACTGGTATCCGCTCTCGTCCTATTCGGCTTTCACATCTGTGATGGACATGCTGCAAGGCGCGGACGCGCCGTGGGGTTGGTCGAGTTGCAACTGCCACCCGAACTGCGGCGTGTTCACGCTGATGGTCGTCAACCGCCACACGGGCGCGTGGACGCCGCTCTTCAAGTTCTTCAACTACGAGCAGTTCATGCACGACGTGGCCGTCATCACCGACACGGCGCGCGGCGCGAAGCTCTCGATGGCGCAACTCGGCATGACCATCATGCGCAACTTCGACGCCAAGAACGCGCCCGAAGGCTTCCCCATCTCTCAGATCATCAACCTCTTCAAACCGTCTTCGACCAACTCGAACTCCGACCGCAACGACCGCATGAAGACGCAGCACGGATCAGCTGACCCCGACGATGCGTGGCGCGTGCTCTGCGTCGAGGGCATGTGGTTTCAAGACCTGTTCAACTACGACTTTCGCCGCACTGAGATGTGCGTCATCCCCTACGGCACGCAGGAAGGCGAGATCAGTTTCTGCGCCTACAACACGGGCGTCGGCTGGCGGCAGATCATCGAGAACATGCACAAGACCGCCGGCCTCGCCGAGTGGTACGAAGAGCACGGACGCCACGCCGTCTACGCTAAAGGCAAAGAAGTGCCCGGCATCCCCAAACGGCACTCGCTCTCGCTCCCCATCGTTCAGGCCATCCTCGCCGAAGATGCCAACGAGAAGCCCGTCAAGGTGTCGCCGTATCTCGTCGAAGAAGAGGAAAACGTGCCGGTCTAACCAGACCACTTTTACCGACAGGCAAAATGCCCGGTGCGTTAAGCCGGGCATTTTGATTTTCAGAACCGAGATGTGAACGAGTCTTGGGGCAGAGTTGACAATCCCCGCGCGCGCACGTTAATTTCGTTCATCACTACATGTTGGGAGGTGGTGAAATGGTATCACACCTGACTCTGGATCAGGCTTTCGGGGTTCGAGTCCCTGCCTCCCAGCCATATCTTTAGAAGACAATCAGTTACAGCTTTGACCGGAAAGTCGGGTATCTCCAGAGGATACCTGACTCCTATTTTTGAGACTGTGATGAAAAATGTCTTCGCCCAATTCCTCAAAGATAAAAGCTAAAGCGGAAACGTTTCTCCCAAAACAATTTCTTTCCACAAACAATCTTTTTCGGCCTTTCGCAAGTTTTTAAGGGGAAGTGGAAGAGGCGCGCGGCCACTTCCGCATCGGCTACGCTCTGGAATTTGAAATCGACGGGCAGTGGCTACGGCGCACCTCCGGGAGCGCTGATTTCCTGAATCAACGTTGGTGCGACTATACGGGCATCAGCCTTGAGGATGCGTGCGGCTCGGGCTGGCAGACTGCAACTCACCCGGACGATGCCGCAGCAATGCACGACTACTGGCGAATGCTGTTGGAATCCGGTCAGCCCGGTGAGGTCGAGGTCAGGACGTGACCATGCGCCGTCTCTCGGAAGAGGCGCTCGGGAAGGCACGTTCGAACTCGCGCGCGTAGCGGGGGTCACGACCCTCGGAGTCTGACGCCTGCTTTGACGGATGCAAAGCGCGTTGTGAGGAAAGCGTAATGGTCATACGTCCACTCGTTTCGGTCGTTGACGACGACGAGTCTGTGCGCGAATCGCTACCCGACTTGCTGAGAGAGTTCGGCTTTGCAGTTCAGGCATTCTCGTCGGCGGAAGAGTTTCTCGCGTCCGATTGCGTCGGCCAGACCAGATGCCTGGTTCTCGACATCGCCATGCCGGGCATGTCCGGCCCCGATCTCCAACGAGAATTGACGCTTCGTCGGCTAGAGATTCCAATCATCTTCATCACCGCTCAAGGGGACGAAACCGTCCGTCCGCGAATGCTCGAACGTGGCGCCGTGGAGTGTTTGTTCAAGCCCTTCAGCGATACCGCTTTACTTGAGGCGCTCAATGCCGCACTTTGAATAAGCTGAGATGCACTAAGTTCCTGCCCCCTGCGAGATAGATATGGATTCAGCGAGGTCGTCAACTAAGTCACAAGCCACACCAATCGTTTTCGTTGTTGACGACGACGTTTCGGTGCGCGAATCGCTGGAATTGCTGATCCGCTTCGCAGGCTGGCAACCGGAAGTCTTCGCATCCGCACAAGAATTCCTCGACCGCCCACGAGTCCTTGCTCCGAGTTGCCTGATACTTGACGTTTCCCTTCCTGACCTCAACGGTCTGGAACTACAGAAGCTCGTCGCCGTCGAGCGGCTCGACATGCCGATCATCTTCATCACGGGTTACGGCGACGTTCCGATGTCGGTGCAGGCGATGAAGGCGGGGGCTGTCGAGTTCTTGACGAAGCCGTTCGACGACGACGTGCTGCTCGCCGCCATCCGACACGCCATCGAGCGCAGCTTCGCTGCACTTGATCAAGAGGCTGACATACAGGCGTTGCGAGACTGTTACGCGTCACTCACGCCTCGCGAACGTGAGGTCATGGCGTTAGTGGTTTCCGGTCTGTTGAATAAGCAGATCGCTTTCAAGCTCGACATCAGTGAGATCACCGTGAAGGCACACCGGGGCAAGGTAATGCAAAAGATGCAGGCCGACTCTCTCGCCGATCTGGTGAAAATGGCCGTGAGACTCCGCCTCGCACCTGCGATGAATCAATAAGCGGGCGACCTTCGTGAGAGAAGAATCTGTCTGGTCATCGCCGCATCGGTCAGGTGTAGCTCCTTCTGAAATAGCGACCCGGTTATCGACTGTCGCCGACCGCCTCCGGCAGTTGGTGTTCGGAATTTCCTCCGGGCAGTTCGTTCATCGCTTTCCCCTTCTTGTCCCTCTCCGCGAATGTGTACCTGTCTGCGTTACTCAACCGAACGTGAACGCGAAAGCCTCCGCGCCCGGATCGAGAAACTCGATCTCGAAACGTCGGGCGGTGATGGGCTTCGGTTGCCGGATCAACTGATACAACCGCTGTTCGGTAACTGTGCCGTTGCCTTGCTCGTCAGCGTCAACGCCGTGAGCGGCGCGCGGCGGCTGCCCGTCTAGAGCCACGCGGAATCGCACGGACGTTCCTCGCGCCGACGGCCCCATGACGAGGTGAAGATCGCGCGCGTGGAAGCTGTACGCGATCCGCCCGCCAGCCTTGTTCAGCACGATGGCCTGTCTCCCTACCATCCAATCGCCCGAAAGGGCCCACTGATTGAGACTCAACTGCGCGGGGGCGGTGTAGGCGCGGCTCTTGTCCGGTGTCGCACCGCCGGGGGAAGCGAAGTTCTCGGTGCGCCCCCAGCCGACGTAGTTTTCCGGAGACTTCAAGTTATCCCAATCGGCGGCGGCTTCAATACCGCGGGCGTCGCCCGAAACCAGTTCTTGACCGACGCCGCCGACCCCGGCCTCGGCCAGCAGTTGTTGAATGACCCTTTCCGAATGTTCGTAATCGCCCTCGCCGAATTGGTGATGCCGAATGCGTCCCTGCGCGTCTACGAAATAGAGGGCGGGCCAATAACGGTTCTCGAAAGCACGCCATATCGCATAGTCGCTATCAAGCACGACCGGGTAAACGATCCTCAAGTTCTTCAATGCCCGGCGGACGTTATCAACATCCTTCTCGAATGCGAACTCGGGCGTGTGAACGCCGACCACCGCCAGCCCTTGCCCCCCGTACTTCTCGTCCCACGCGCGGACGTATGGAAGTGTGCGCAGCCAGTTGATGCAGGTGTAGGTCCAGAATTGGACGAGAACGACTTTTCCGCGCAAGGAGTTGGCCGTCAACGGCTGTGAGTTGAGCCACCCGGTCGCGCCGCCGAGAGAGGGCAGTTCGCCTTCAACAGGCAGTTGAGCCTCCGCGCGCGTCATCCGCTGCACCGCGCAGCCGGTCGCGCCGAACGGGACGGCGGCGAAGGTCATGGCCGCGGCGGCAAGAAAGCGTCGGCGATCATGTTTGAGCACTTCGGACATTCAGCTAACCCCCGACTGAACTCAAAGCGGAAACCCCGTACCGGGACGCCGGAGAACTGAGCGACAGCTTCGGTATTAAGTTCCGCCGCGCCGCCTCATACGCCTCCCAGTCGGCGGTGTCCGGCAACGAAGGAATGGTCACCTGTTCGCCTCGATCAAGACCGGCGAGTGCGGCGTCTACCATTTCGTCCACGTCCATCACCATGTTTGGCGGCAGCGACGCGATGTCCACACCGGCCTTTTCCCAGATCGCCGTCCGGGTCGCGCCCGGCAGCACCACCTGCACGCGAACGCCTTTACTCCCGACCTCCTGCTGCAACCTCAAGCTCATCGCGAGCAGGTAGGACTTAGTGCCGCTGTAGCCGCCGTTCAATAACTCCGGCGCGAGTGCGGCGATTGAACTGATGTTGATGAGAGTTCCACGCCCGCGCGCGATGAATCCGCGAAGCGCGGCTGACGCCAGCCGCGACGGAGCCAGCACGTTGAGTCGGATCATACTTTCGAGACGGTCGGGATCGGCGTCGGCCATGTCGCCGTTAATTGCGATGCCCGCGTTGTTGACGAGTACGGTGATGCCAGCGTCATCGCGCAGCACTTGTTCGACCCGGACGAGGTCGCCCCTGTCGCTCAGGTCGGCGACGATGACCTCGACGCAGCGCCCAGTGTCGGCGGCGAGTTGTGTTGCCAGCGCATCGAGCTTTTCTCGACTGCGGGCGACGAGAATCAGGTTATGACCGCGCCGCGCCAACCGGTCGGCATAGACCGCGCCGATGCCGGATGAAGCGCCTGTTATCAGTGCCGTGCCTTTCGGACTTGTCTTCATGCTTTTTCTCCCCAACTAACGTAGCGTATGGCTGGTCTGAATCTACCCGATGCGCAGCCACTCAACCGGGCGCGCCGTTCGGTTGCTTAATCGCGCAGGTAATGACAGGTGTACCCGCCGGGATGCTTGCGCAGGTAGTCCTGATGGTACTCCTCGGCGCTGTACCAGATCGCGGCAGGCTCGATGCTCGTGGTGACCGGCAGCTTCCAGCGTCCCGACGCGCCGACACGCGCGATGACGCGTTCCGCGGTTGCTCGCTGCTCCTCCGTCTGCGGAAAGATTGCCGAGCGGTATTGCGTCCCGACGTCGTTGCCCTGCCGGTTGAGCGTCGTGGGGTCGTGCAGGCGGAAGAACCAGCTCTCAAGCAACTCCTCGAAGCTGAGCACCGACGGGTCGAAGGTCACGCGGATCGCCTCTGCGTGTCCGGACCTCCCGTCGTGCGTGTCCTCATACGTCGGGTTCTCAAGCCAGCCGCCCGTGTAGCCGACCTCGGTGTCGATCACGCCGGGGACATCGCGCAGGATGTCCTCGACGCCCCAGAAGCAGCCGCCGGCGAGCACGGCCACCTCCACCTGCTGCGCGCCGGTCGTCACCGGGCGAGTCGCTCCGTTCTTCTCGTACATGTCGCGTGTGCCTCACTACAGATCATTGAACGTCAGAAGTCTTGTGGTGCGCCGTAAAGCACGCCCACGGCTTGTCCGCATCTACTCGATGCGTAGGCTCTGCTCCATCGCATAGCATTGATCCCAGACACAGTAAACGTCAAAGCCGGCAAGTTTGGACGACGGCTTGGGCGTGAGAGTGTTGACGCATTGTGCCGCGACGCGTTGGGCGTGTGCCGTCGTGCGCGGTGGCCGAAAGGGGCGGCAATCATTGTGGAGTTCTTCGGACATTGTTCACTCTCCAATTCGATTCTGATTGATGTTGTCGCGTGTCGCGTGTGAGACGGCGCTCACAACGTAAGTGCTGTCCACCTCTCTATCTAGCGCAGTGATCTAAACGCTACACGGATCTCTTCAGAGAAAAGTTTCGGCTGTTCCCACGCCGCAAAGTGCCCGCCTTTGTCGAGCCGGTTGTAATGAATGAGTTTGGGATACGCGCTCTCTGCCCAACTCCGCGGGGCTGCATAGATCTCATCAGGAAAGACGCTCACGGCCACCGGGATCGCGACGCGCTTCGGGGCGAAGAAGGCGAGCTTGTTCTCCCAATACAGGCGAGCCGAAGACACCCCCGTGTTCGTCAGCCAGTAGAGCGTGATGTTGTCGAGGATGTCGTCTCGCGTCAGACCCTCTTTCTGACCCGCAAAGACGCGCGTGATGAGCGCGTAACTGCGCGCGTCATGATCGAGTATCCAGGCGGCCAGACCGATTGGCGAATCCTCGATCCCGTAGAGCGTCTGCGGACGGTTCCCCATCTCTTGAGCGTAGGCGAGGCCGTATTTGTAGAAGAAGGCGAGTTGGTCATACGCATGTCGCTCGTCGGCTGAGAGGCCGGACGGCGGCGGGGCGCCGGTGTAGGCCGCTGTGTTGATGTTGTCTGGAACGGCGCCGGCCATATTCGTGTGGATGCCGAGCAATTCGGGAGACGCCTGTACGCCCATTTGATCGATGATGAGCGCCCCCCAATCGCCGCCCTGCGCTACGAAGCGCGTGTATCCGAGCCGCTTCATCAACACGACCCAGGCGCGTGCGATGCGGGTTGCATCCCAACCCGTCGTGGTCGGTTGCCCTGAAAAGCCGTAGCCCGGCATTGACGGAATCACGACATCGAAAGCGTCCGCTGCGCTCCCGCCATGTGCCGTGGGATTGACCAGCGGGTCGATGATCTTCAGTTGCTCGACGACCGAGCCGGGCCATCCGTGTATGACGACGAGCGGCAACGCATTCCCATGTTTCGAGCGGACGTGAATGAAATGAATGTCCAGCCCATCTATGTTGGTGATGAATTGCGGCAGGGCATTCAGCCTCGCTTCGAACTTGCGCCAGTCGTAGTCTGTCGCCCAATAGCGCGCGAGTTTCTGCATCGTCTCAAGCTGCACTCCTTGCGATGCATCCGTGACCGTTTCCCGCCCCGGCCACTTTGTGGCGGCGACCCGCCGGCGGAGATCAATGAGTGCCTCTTGCGGGACGTCGACTCGGAAGGGGCGGATTGATTTGTCTTCGGTCGCGCTCGCCTCAACCGCCTTTGTGGCCTGCGCATCCATCCGGGCGGGTTGCTGAGCGAGCACAGCAGCGGGCAGCATCAGAGACATCGCTGTCGTGAAGACCACGACGAGGGGGCGCGAGAGCGGCCCGAAGATACACATGAATCGGGCTTTGGCAGCGTATTGTGCTGTTTCGAGTTGCATGGCGTGTTCTCCTTCATAAAAACTGTTCGTCAACGAGGGCGAGTAGACCACGAGTGTGAAGGCGACTTTATGAGACAAAGGTATCGGTCGATACCTTCGTCTCAGTCTGCGCGACGGCGAGGACGTTGAGCACCACGAGACAGGCCGCTCATTTCGAGCGGCGTCATCGGGGAAGAACGTGCAGGGACTCCTCCATGTAACGGTCGGCGGCGGTGGCTGCCTCCTCCGGACTGTTGCCGTTCTGACGCGCGCTCAGGTAGGGCGCGTACCAGTCCCACCACTGGTGCTCGGCGTGCGTCTTCTCGTAGTGGCCGTGGTGCTCCGACGTCTCGCGGAGGAGTTCTGCAAGGGTCGCGGCGTCCGTGGCTCGCGCCCGCGTCGACTCCCACTCGCGGCCCGGAAGCCGCGCCGTGATCTCCTGAAGCAGCCAGCCGTTCCCGTCCGGGTCTTCGAACGAGGCGAACGAGAAGTAGGAACGACCTTCCGGGTCGCGCCCGCCGACGCGCGGGTTCGCCACGGAGTTGTTGAAGGGACCGCCGACGTAGTGGAAGACCTCGCTCACTTCGACGCCGCGGGCGACGAGGTCGGCGCGGGCGGCGTCGATGTCGTCCACGGCGAGGACCAGGCTGTGCGGCGAGCCGGACTTGGCCGATGTGACTCCCTTGCCGAAGATGATCGAGGCGTCCGAGTTGTGCGGCGTTATCTGCACGGCGCGGAATTCGTCGCCCGCCGCTAAGTCGATGTCGATCCGCCAGCCGAGATTCTCGTAGAACGCCTTCGCGCGGTCGACGTCGGAAACGTCAAACACCACGACTTCGAGCTTCATGTCTAATTGTGCTTTTTCCAGTTTGGTCATCGCGTGTTCTCCTTTGTGAAACTTGTCCGTACACGTAGCCGATTCATGAAACGCACGAGCGGTCCGTGCGTGCAGCCTGTAGCCGGTCCGAGGGCCGTGCTGGTCTTGATGTGGAGGCGCGTTGCCGTCGCCTCCGTTTACTTCACTCGGCGCTCACTTGACCAGCACGACGAGGGGCTTCCCTTTTTCGACGATATACGTGGCGAGTTCCGCGCCGTTGCCGCTGCCGACGTTCTTCGCCGCGTGAATCGTTCTGGCCGGGATGAACAACACCTCTCCGGCCTTGAGCGTCACCGGCGGCTTGCCCTCAACCTCATACTCCAGCGAGCCTTCAAGGACATAGACGATCTCTTCGCCCGGATGCCAGTGCTTGCCGGACCCCGCTCCCGGGTCTAGCTCGACGCGCGCCTGCACCACCTCGCGTCCGGGGACGCCCAGATCGTGCCGCTGGAGATCGGTGCGCCTGATTCCCGGCTGCTGCGCCCGCGCCACGTATAGCGCCAAACTGCTTCCGACGATCAGTACCGCTACCGCCATGATTCGAGTCGTTTTCATGTAAACCTACTTTCGTCCTTCAGATTGAAACCGGGTAGTCAGTGTGCCGTCCGAAGTGATCTGAACGCCGCGCGCAACTCCGCCGCGAACAGCTCCGGGAACTCCCACGCCGCGAAGTGGCCTACGGGTCCTGACAATGTGGCGTGCTTTTTCGCGTCGCATGGCGTGCTCTCTTTCATAAAGCTGTCCATTGCACGCACCCGATTGATTGAGGTGCGAGAGCGGGGGCGAGTAGACCACAGGAGCGAAGGTGAATCTATTAGACGATGGTATTGGTCGATACCTTCGTCTCAGTCTGCGCAGCGGTGAGGAACAGTAGTGGAATCAGCTTTCGGATTTGAAAACACTTAGCCCTGCAAACTGCGTGAGACAGTCAGCAGGGCTGATGCAGGTTGATAACGACTCAGAAACCGTCAACCTCGATAACGGCTCGGGCAAACGCCTCCGGAGCTTCTTGCGGCAGGTTGTGCCCGACGCCGCCCTTGATGATCCGGTGCGCATATTTGCCCGAGAATTTCTTGGCGTAAGAACTGGCGTCAGGATGCGGCGCGCCGTTGGCATCGCCCTCAAGGGTGAGGGCGGGCACGGCGATCACGGGAGCCGCGGCCAGCCGCTTTTCAAGTTCATCATACTTCTGCTCGCCTTCGGCCAGACCGAGCCGCCAGCGGTAATTGTGGATGACGATGCGGACGTGATCCGGGTTGTCGAAGGAGGCCGCGCTGCGCTCGAACGTCGCATCATCAAAGCTCCATCTCGGCGAAGCGAGTTGCCAAATGAGCTTGTTAAAGTCATGCCGATATTTTTCGTAACCCGCGCGCCCACGCTCCGTCGCGAAATAGAATTGATACCACCATTCGAGTTCAGCCTGCGGCGGCAACGGCATCTTGTTGGCTTCACGGCTGCCGATCAGGTAGCCGCTCACAGAGACGAGCGCCTTGCAGCGTTCGGGCCAGAGCGCCGCGATGACGTTGGCGGTGCGCGCCCCCCAATCAAATCCGCCGACGACCGCCTGCTCGATCTTGAGCGCATCCATGAGCGCGATCAGGTCGAGCGCAAGTGCCGACGGCTGACCGTTACGGAAAGTTTCGTTGGATAAGAAGCGCGTCGCGCCATAACCGCGCAGGTAGGGGACGATCACACGGTAGCCCTTCGACGCCAGCAGTGGCGCGACATCCGCATAGCTGTGGATGTCGTAGGGCCAGCCGTGTAGCAGAATTACCGGGGGGCCGTTGGCGGGGCCGGCTTCGGCGTATCCAACATTTAAGACGCCAGCGTCAATCTGCTTCAACGCGCCGAACGACGTGTTCGTTCCCGGCTTAATCGCGGGCAGGGCCGCAGAGCTTGTCTCGCCGGCCTGTACTTGCACCGGACCGCTCACGCTGAGTCGGGCTGCCGCAATGGTCATCGCCGCAGCGCCGATGAAGCGGCGACGCCGGTGGTTAATTACTTCGGCCATCTTCCTACCTCTTGTCGCATGACTTGTGATAGCTCCGCTCCTAATCCTGTTCGGCGAGAGTTTGGATATAGGTCTTGCCGTAGGGATAGAAGAGTTCCTTACGGCCTTCTGCCCAGGCCGCTTTCAGTTCGGGCGTGGTGATGTCCCAGTCCGCCCGGCATTTCTTATTAACGGCACGCAGGTCTTGGCGGAGTTCTTCCACCGTGGGCCGCCCGAAGAACCAGTAGCCCATGTAAATTTTGTAAATGACAAGACCCGGTTCGAGGACAATCGTGTGGGGGATCATAGGATTGTGGAGCGGGTCGGTGTATTCGGCGATGTCGAGGTCTTTTTGAATCTTACGCCCCGCGTCGGAGAGAAAAGGCCAGTGAGCGCCGACGCCGCTGCGGTATTCATTCGTCCCGGTGATATTGTCGGTGCTAATCGTGACCAGCCGGCAATAGCCAACCTCAAGCTCCCGTTGGAGTGCAACAAGCCCTTCGGCCTGCCGACGTTCTTTGGGGCAGAAACCTCCGCGGCTGAGGACCAGCACCATCGGGTCTGCTCCTTGCAGGTCAGAGAGCCTCCGGCGTTTCGTGGTGTGGTCGGGAAGCTCGTAGTCGGGGAAGACCGTTCCCGGAACAATGTCGGATCGCATCTGTCAAACACCTTTCCTATCGAAAATAACAACCCTTAACGTGCGGCTCATCCTCTGTCCGTCACTGCGCCGCCGTTTTGAGCAGACACTCGATCTTCGCGTCGAGGTCACTGGCGACCGCGAGAACTGCCTGACTCCCTTAGAGAGCGATGAGGCTCGCCATCAAGTCGTAGGACAGATGTACTCCATCAGCGCGCTCGCCGACGAGGATCGTTACCTCATTCGGATGCGATAACGTGCGGGAGTAGACCACGGGCGTGAAGGCGCGTCTATTAGACGAAGGTATCGGGCAATACTTTGGTGTCAGTCGGTGTGATGCGTTGCGCTCCAACGCTGAACGCTTCCGGCGATTGCAGACACCTGCGTCCTGCGTCCTATGGAGAGACGGGCACATGAGTATTGCCGGCGCGGGTCGCGGCGATGCTGTCATCGGGCGCAGACCGATACTAAAGGATGATAGACAGACCCGGATAGGTGGCGTTAGTATGCGCCATTTGGGGCTGCCTAGAAAGCACTCGGGTTCAGAATTAGTTGAGGCGCGTCATCGATACGGCTTCCGGTTTGGTATGCAACGCGGCTTCGTAGAAACCCGCGTTGCCGGAATGCCGGAGAGGAAATCCTATGAAGACTGCCGTGTCA
>Ga0307513_10008024_pt1 | contig 13564 bp, 16 predicted proteins | sample 15_EM_MG_FD_202174 | JGI IMG/M metagenome (GOLD analysis project Ga0307513, IMG submission 202174) | Populus trichocarpa ectomycorrhiza microbial communities from riparian zone in the Pacific Northwest, United States - 15_EM | ecosystem: Host-associated > Plants > Roots > Unclassified | place... | reverse complement strand
TTGCTTCTTTGGAAGTGCTGGTGCAGGACCGACATCATGTTCGCAGAGATGTTCCTTTGATGAGTCTACATAATCTTTCAAGGGTCTTGGCTAGGAAAGTTGGGTGCTGAATCATATATTAAAAGGAAGTACTTAAGCAATGGCAAGTGTAAACAATAGGAATGAAAGGCAAAACCATTTATTTATTAGTAGAAAACTCAAGTAATAATTGTCATAGGAATGAATATAGAGTAATGAGATAGTGGTGTCAATCAACCCAACATCTTGAAATCAGAAAATAACAATTAAAAAAATAATATGGTTGAAAAAGGATTCCACAGGATGACATTTGGATGCTGAATAACATATTAAGAATGAAAGGGAAAACCATTTATATATTCACGGAACAATCAAACAATAATTGTTAAAGGAATGTACATGGAGTAAACGAGACAGTGGCTTTAGCTAGTGCATCATTTTTGTATTGGGAAATAACAAATAAAACTTTATCATGGTTGAAGCAACATCCCGTAGGATGAGAAATTTATGGCACAATACATGGAATATTGTTTATGTATGAGCAAGCGAACCAAACCTGTCGTATGGCCTAGCATCAGTGAAGATTAATGCTCTTTTTGACTAGGGATGACAGCTGTCATGAAACGTGTCTTTTTGCTAAGAGGTGTGCTGCTGTGAAGTTGGAGTTTGAATTTGAGACTGATCGACACTCGAGGGATTTGCTAGGTTTGGTGTTGGAGGGGTGACAGGTATGGAACTTCTAGCATCCGTGGTTATCGGGCTTGTTGTGTCAGCAACTTTAATGGGGCTAGTCGGGTCAAGATATGCTTCAGTTGCAATGTCATCAAAGATGTTGCAAACATATATTTCACATCTGTTGAGTACAGATTTGTAGACTCCAAATCGAAGTTGAAATATTTTTGTTTTGTTTAATTTCTCAATTATTTGAGGTGAAACAATAAATGGGTTAGTGAATTTTTTGTCGAACACCAAATGATGAGCTAAAGCATTGAAAAAATACTCAGTTGTCTTGCCAGAGAGAAGAAAGTCCGTGACATCTTGACCATCGCTGACGATGCAATTAATTCTCAACCTAAAAGAGATTAAAAAGTGTTTTAATTACCAACGAAACAAAAGCACGGGAAAAATTGCTTAAAACTTTTGAAAATGCAAAGTTGTCTTGGTATGTATGGTAGTTGAACCATGGAATTGGTGCAGAGGTTGGATAGTTATGCTCCATGCATCGCAAATTATTAAGGAGTCCAGAGAGTGGCTTGTTACAATCTGGACAGCTCTCGCATCACCATCTCTTGAAGAGATCATAATCCACTATGAAAGCTTTGCATGTAAATCTTTCATTCTGCACGTGCCAAGTAAAGTAGAAAGTCATACAATTTTATTTTTTATAAAAATGATTGTAATCATAATGATAGTATTTAGTTGGAGGACTATTAGCAAATCGAATGAATAGAAATTAAAACTTATCTATATGTATACATGGTAAGTTAACGAATATATTACCATGAAGAATTTTTTTTCCAAGCAATAAATCAACAACATGAGGCAATCACATTAACTTAATTTTCATATGTAAGGTCGTATTAAGTCATTTATAAGTCATTTTTGTCCTAGAAATAATTAAACAGCTTTGTTTTGCTTCTAATAAGAAATATTTAAAAACAAATATAATAGATACCTTATGCTCGAATGGGTCCATACATAGGATCTCTCTGATTGTTCTCTTAGTTTCATTTATTTGAGTTTCTAATGATAGAACAGCTCGTGATGATGGAGGTAGCTAGTGCAAGTGAACAGACATTTGACCATAGCTACGTAAAGATAAAGAAAAAACCGTTGAGAATTAATTTAAATATTAATACATAAATTGGATTTGAATAAATGTAAAAGGTTCGAAGAATATAGAAGTTTACTAATGTTTGTATGCTAATAACTCTGGTATATCTGGGTTAAAATACCAAAGTGAAGCTGCGGTGCCAATCAGATTTGCAGATCTTATAAAGAATGCAACAAATACATATTTACTGGTGTATATTTAATGTCAGAAGGTTATGAAATTTTAATTGAAAAGTTAAGAAAATGGAATCATGGTAGATTTTATCATAGAATCAAGTATACCTCTAAATTTAGAGACACGAAAACCAGTAAAAGCAACGATTACTGGAGAATCTTGTTTTGCCAAAGAAGCCTAGTCAAAGCTTCGAGCAATGTCACCCCATAAAGTAATGTGAAGCTCCTCGTCTCTAAACGAAATAAAAGTATATTAGACTAATGCCAAGAGGAATTGAATCTAATAAATAATTTTAATTTATTATCAACCGTATATTTTCAAGAATGAACTCCATCTTGTCCTCAAGTGTTTGCCCTCGAACCAAAATCTTCTCAATTGGTTGTATTGCTTTTAGTCTACCAAGAACATCTACATAACTCATTGAATAATTATGTTAGCCAAATGAAAAAATTATGCATGATACAGTTTGCTACAGAAGGGTAACAATGAAGAACACTTGTGAGAAGTCGTGATTCTTTTCCTTTGTTAAAGACATGTGTGAAATCAGTGAAATTAAAGTAATATCGTGGAATGGAAAGTGGGAGAGAATCAAGACGAGTGACTTTGGTGTCAGACTTAAGATCAATAACAGCTTCATGGCTAACAACAGTATTTATGTATTGATTTTCAAAGGTGTAGAAGTTTTTAACTTCATAATAGCCACCCTAGTAATGATTGAAGCAAAATGTGCAGTATCTCTAAATTTGGCTGATCCTTGTATTGCATTACCTTTGCTAAAAAAAAAAGGCAATAATTGGTGTTAATGCATAATGGTGAGGTAAAAATATGTAGAATGATGGATGAGCAGAAAAAGTAATCTTGAGCATGGTAAAATCATAGCCTTTGGTTTTTAGGTGACATTGATAAAATCATCTTCCTCTTTGATAGCATGTATGTATATGTTATTATTAAGAATGTGTTTTGTTAATGTAGACAACAATTGTTGGTTGTTCTTGGTTATAATCTTAAAAAAAGAATGAAGAGGTTTTTCGCATTGCAGCATCCTCTATCTGTAAATTTAGCTCAATGGCTTGCCTGCATAATTATCTTACGGTAACAATTGTAAACCATCATTATTAATTAATGAATTATTCTTAGCATCTCTACATAGTTATGGTCTGTTTATTAAGTTTGAACATACTATAAAAATAGCAAAAACATTTGGGTGGCAAATTAAATAATGGAGCAAATTCGGAACTACATTATGTAAGTATTTGAACATAATTATGCTGAGGGGATTGATTCCATTTGAAATTTTCTAAAAGCTTGATACATCCATTACTTTTAAAAGATGCGGCTTAAAAAATAGAATGTAAGCAGAGGCAAGAATTTGAATAAGACAATAATAAAGGTCATATTAGTAGATATGTTACATACCTAGCGATCAACAAATAGACAATTGAAGTTGGTTGCTTGTTCATTTTGTTTTGGAATCCAAACACGACATACCTGAACTCAGATTAAAGGGTAGAAAACATATTTTTTTAATATTCTGCAAATAAATAGCCATTACTCTGCATAAAAAAAAAAGCAAGCAAAAACTGAACAAATAAGCGAATAGCTAAACACGAGATTAAAATATAAAGACAATAGTAGACCTAAATAGACCCTGAATCCCTAAATATAAAGACAACATGGTAGAAAAGTGTCATCATAAAAGCATAAATCCCATGTAATTTCCTGAAATGTCATTCATACCATTAATACATGTATGGTAGTTGCTTATATCTATACATGTATGGCAGAGATGAAATCAGTATACAAAATAAATAAATGGTTAAAAACAACAAAATTCAAGAATTAGCCTAATAGATCTTTAGACCTATGTAGGGAAACACTATAGCAATCCACAATGTTTTGTGAGGAAATCTACAGTTGTAATTGTCAACCAGCTCAATATATAAAAAAAAATTGACAAAGATAATTTTGGAAAAAATCATAAAAAAAAAAACATAAAAACCATATGGAAAAACACTGTAGCAATCCATAATGTTTGAAAGGAAAAAACTATAAAGCTAAATTCTTAACCATCTCAATATTAAAAAAATAAATTTGACAAAGATAATTTCAGGAAAAAAAACATGTGTAAAAACATTGTAGCAAAACAAAAACTATGTGGAGAAACACTGTAGCAATCAACAATGTTTCAAAACGATTTGTATGGCTACCCATTACGGAAAAAAAAAAAAAGAAGCAACCTTTGCTCATTAAGTGGTCTTTCAGACTAATTTTTTCAACCATTTACCTGGCCATCCATTACAGGCACACAAAAAAAACCTTTACTTATTAAGTTTTGTTTTGACAATATAAACACTGTTTTTGTACATCAAAAAGGAAAAAAAACTAAGAGACATCAAATTCTCTTATTTGCTTAGAAAGGAAAGAGAATGGATCTCAAATGCATGAAAAAAATACACACAACAGGGTTAGCTGAAGGAACTATCGGATCCTAGAATTAAACTTATCAAACTAATTTTTCATTGATGTATTATTTCATCAAAAACCTTGTAAGGAAATTAGAGAAAATAGATGACATGGAATCTTATAATGAAACAATGAGTGTTTACTATCAATGATGGTCAATTTGCAGACCAATTAGAGAAAGAGAGTTAAACGCTAAGGTAAACTAAAAGATGAGCATCACCAATTAAAGTCCGTGAAGTGCACTGAGAGGGAAGAAATTATAGACCATAATGATAGCCAGTCAAGCAACAAAAAAGCATTGTTGTCAAGCAAAAAATACTTACATGAAGTAGCAAAAGTAGGCAGCAAAGTTGTTGATCCAAAGCAAGAAAATAAACAGCAGACGAAGTGAAAGACTACCCTGAAAAAACATGCAAAGACCTCATGAAAAACAGGAAAGAATGACAAATTATGGCTGGCATGCACTGAAAAAAATAAGTAACAATTTAAATATATGATAGTTCAAATGCAATTGAAGTTCAATTTATTTTGATGTTGCAAGAAGATTCATAGATGTTCAAGCTTGTGACTAGAAAATCTTAAAATAAAAAAGGTACAACAACGAATAAAAAGATTACCTTTTGGTAATAATTGAATGATATTTTTGTAAACAATGTTTTTGGCATAACATGATGGTTTTCCTTCATGATCGAAGGAAATGATTTTAAGCCCATTCTTTGATGTAACTCTTGATAAAGCAACGTATAATTGACCATGACTGAAACCTTGTTCTTTCAAGAAGACACCAACAATCTTAAGTGATTGTCCTTGGCTTTTTTTAATAGTCATAGCATAGCAAGGCCTAATAGGAAACTGTCTTCGTTTGATTGTGAAGGGGCATTTTTTTATCATTAACTGGAAAGACAATTCGTGGAATAAAAACTCGATCTCCAATGTTAGAACCAATAATAATTTGGGCTTCATTAATTCGCTCGGTAAGCTGTGTAACAATAAGCCTTATCCCATTACATAAACCAGCAAAAAGGACTAAGGTTTCGAAGTAACATAATTGGTGTGCCAATTTTCAAAGAAATATTATGCTGGGGCACACCATTAAAGTCAAGCTGGTTGATAAATTCAATTGGATACAATAAATCTATGTTGTCAATGTCGCTAGAAGTTGTTTCAATAGAATCACAACTAAGAAAGTTGTATTTATGACCAGGTATAATATCAAGGATAAAATTATTAATCTCAGAAACAATTAGGTTCTTTGGTGTAACAATTGCCCTCTCTTTAAAATAGAATGGGTCAAGATGAGCCCTTTCAATGTCAGGATATATGGTAGAGACAATAGTTGCAATTGGACAATCAATTATTATTTGAACTTGAAGTTCACATGGGATTTTGATAAATGTTGCATCTTGATCATCTAGAACAGCCAAATCACATAGTTGTCCTTCACCAATTAAAATGATCCACTTTGCAAACTGTCTAAGTTCTTCCTTTTGATCTGGGCTTAAACCATCAGCTGATAGTCGTGTATTTTGATTCAAAGTGAGGAATGTGAATGTAGACCAAAGCGATGAGCTACTAAAAGAAGCATTAATTATTTCTTCCTTTGTTCCTCCAGGTATAACAGGAAGAATTTGTCGGAAATCCCCACCTAATAAGACGGACTTACCACCGAATGGATTGTTGAGTTGTCTCCCATCTGGTGTTTTAAGAACATCCTGTATAGACTTGTCTAAAGCTTTAAAACAGAATCTATTATTCATCAGAGCCTCATCCCAAACAATGAGTGATGTCATCTCTAGTAGTCGTGAAAAGTGAGTGTTGTGTTTAATCTCACACGTTGAATTCTCATTAACTTCTAATGGAATTTTAAATCTAGAATGGGTTGTTTGTCCTCTAGGTAATAGAAGAGAAGCTATTCCGGATGAGGCAACAACAAGCACAATTAAACCTTCAGATCTAACCCGATTAATAATTGTATGCCATAAAAAAGTATTTCTTGTCCCACCATGACCATGAACAAATATGAGCGCTTGTTTGTTTTATAGTATAGATGTAATAACAGAGTCATAAATGTTTCTTTGACATGGGTTAAGATGTGGCATAGCCAATGGATGGTTATTTCTAAGCTCAACAAGATCATAGTCAAGCTCTTCCTTTAAAAGCTTGTTCCTGACCTCATCCATTAGTCGACCATTTGGCATTGAAAGTTTATGATCTTTCAATGATGTTGCGGAAACATTTAAAAGTTGTTCGAGTTCTTATAATACATAGTTTTTAAGTTCGTCGTTAGACAAACGAAGGTTCAACATTGAAAAATAAGATCTTAGGCGGTATTCAATGTCATCGTGCATGAAATACCAAAATTGATCGAAAAGACTATTCGGATCAGCAACCTCGCAAAACATAATAATATTAACAAAACGTTGCCTTAGTTGTGGAGAGGAAGCTGTTGGAATAGCTTCACCAAACGCATCTGACCATTCTCTATCATCTCCTAACAGCCCCAAAGCCTTGCATGTAAGTTGAAAAGTTGGAAACACTGTGCCAAAGATTTGTCGCAAGTCTTCAAAGCTTTTTGCTCCTTTAACATGGTTAAGCAACATTCTGAGAAAATACAACTCCCCAGCAGCAGGATGGACATACACAATGTGACCAAGGAAAAATCCACGTGATCTAATAATCCATTCTTTTTGCCTAGCATCCCAAACATATTTGCTTGGAAACTGTGAGTAATACAGATCTCGTGCATCGACATCAACTCTGTTACGCTCAAACCACTATGTGAGCATTGTCTTATTAATCCCAGGCCTTCTAAGAACTGATGGTAAGGATTCATTACCTGAAAAAAAAAACACATGGTGTTGTAATGGTAGATGGACCTGAAATCTTTCAACAACTGGGCTCCTTAAATGGATTAGGAATTGGAATAACCATCATACTGCCTTATATGGACAAATGAATCTACAATTTAGATAAGCTTGTATTTCATCATTAGTCTCTTTTTTCATAACCATTCTGCATCGATCAGCTCATTTGCTAACATACTTAAAAAGATACTTGATATGCATGGATTGACAACAAATTTTAACATTAATGTGTGCATTGTATCGGAGCAAAAGTTCTTTGTTGTATGGGACAACATGATAATTTGAGAGAGAAATGTCAGTTTTAATAACGTGACCCATAAGCGTCGTTTATAGTAAACAAAGCCATTCTCATCAAAGACAGTTGCATCCTTCTTTTTTTTTGGAAATCGTTTGGAACATTTATTCTTTTCCATACATTGAGCCTTTGGATTTGCAGCGCCGCATCGACCATGCATCATAAATTTTGAAACTATTTCATAGCAAACATGATCTTGATTCTTGTCAAGTATCTCAGCTAAAATAACAAAGTCAACATCCTCGAGTGAATGAAATTTGAACTCTGGAGCTAGCTCGACTAATAAATGAGTATGCGGCAAGTCTCTTTTTTGGAACTCCACAGCGCAAACATCTAAAAAGAGAAAATGCAAGCAAAGAAGTAAAACAGGTTGCTTGCAAAAGAAAACTTGAAATTTAAGAAATAAAATAGAAATACCAGCAATTGTTCGTCCAAAATGTTTTTCGAATTTGATGAATGACATCATATCAATTAGCTTTGAATGAAATACCCTTGCGATAATGTCAGGCTTGTCCTCAGGCTAATAGTTTTTTGTTTTCTTAATTTCTCGATGAATTTCAGGCCAATTAACATTGCAAGTGAATGTGATAAAAAGATCAGGATTTTCATAACACCTACATATGGCCATAACATCTTGGTAATTATTAATCATATACCGAGGGCTTCCAGTTAAAGAGGATGGAAGTATAATTTTCCCTGTAGTTGATCCTTCAACATCACCTCTAGCAATAACATCATGTATTCCTTTGTAATGTTCACTTCTAAGATTTTCTTGGTTTGCACGTATAAAATCCAAACGATCCTCTTCAACATTAACGAATGCATCAACCAAAAATTATTGGTACAATCGCTCGCCTTTTATGAGAGTGCTTTCTTGTTTTTCTATTTCATGAATGAGATAAGCATAATAGGCTCTCATCGGAACCCTTTGCTTTTTTTTGGACGGCTGCTGCTCTTGATGAGCCAACGCAATAGCAGTGTGAAAACCATCCTCACCATATGGAAAAAGAAGTGGATAATGAAGGGCCATAAATTTTGGATGAAGCTTTGAGATCCTTTGAAGTGTTCCAGATGAACTTTCAATATTTATGTCTCGATTAGATCGGCAATGACCAATGTCCCCAACAACCAAACCACCAATGTCGTTTAAAGAAGGATCATCATAATGTCTTGAGTCATTATCTCTTTTACCAATTAACCAAAGCTTGAACTCTAGAATCTTGACATCACCAAACCTTTATCTAGCATGACGGAACAAACGAACCAATTCATTAGATGAATCAAGCATACTGATAAGACCAACAACAATCTCATTATCCAAGATTGAAGGAAAATTTCCATTGCAGAATGGTTGTAATCGGTTAGCAACCACATTATCTGTATAAAAAATATAGAGCTGTGCAAACTTGGGACCCCTATTATCCATGGGAAAAAGAGAACCCATAAGATGGTGACAATATCCATTGACCTTAAAGACATAAGATCCAGGTTGAGCATTAACAGAATGATCAATTACAGCCCCCATGGACGTGAAAGCGAACATTGAGTTATAAGCACGAATTTCGCGTCGAAACTTTTTGGATGATGAACCATTGTTTGGGTTGAGGAGGTTGTCAAGGTAGTTAGGTGTTTCTTGTGGAGCAGGAAACACTACTTTTCTGTTATTACAACAAAGTGTAAAGCATGGGTTTGTTTTGGTTGAACACACCAAACGTTCTTGGAACCAAAAAAGAGCGCCACAATGCCTACACTTGTATGTTTTATCCCCAAAATCAGTGTATTCAATTAAATAACCTGTAAAAAATAAAGTTAAGATACTCAAAGGACCGATATAAAAAAGGCAATGCATAAATAAAAAAAAATGGTTGGAAAAAGTACATGATCAAATCACATATGCTTTTTTTTTCTGATAGGACGATTGACTTATAGTAGATTTATGATTAAAGGCTTGTTCAGAGAGTCCTTAAGATTCATGATTTGAAATTACATCATTACAGTGAAATGGAACAAAGGTGTCAGACTGTGGAGGATCGGATAGCTTTGTTGCATTAATTTCATTAGTTTGAGTTTGCACAATGTTGTTTGATAAGAAGGTGGTGGTTTGTATATCTATGTGTTGGTGCGAACAGACCAAAGTCCGAACTCCTTGAGTATATTGTGGAGCAGATGTTGTATTTGAAGAGCTTGGGTTACCGGATAGAAATATTCTATCAACGGGAGTTTTATAGTCATTGAAAGTAAATTATGAGTATTGAGAAGATGCCACATAATCATCCGGTTGAACATGTTCGTGAGGACTTGTCATCTCGTTGCTCTAAATAAACCATGCAAACAAACATCAAGGCAAATGAAAAAAAAACACTAAAAAACCATGATCAGGACAGGATCATGGTTAAGTGAAAGAAAACATAGGGATAGAGAAAATCTTAATGACATACACTTTCTAAAGAAACCATGTAAACATAGGGATAATAAGCAATCAAAGAAAAAACATCCAGAAATTAAGTATTGGGCAAAGATTAACTGGTTTGCAAGGAAAAGGAACGACATTGGATTGAAATCCTTAATATGTCATGAGACATGACGATGGGTAAGCTTAGCTAAAACACTACTCCTGGTTTTAACTAAGTAAGGAATAAAAAACATAACTCCATAAAATTAACATGTTCAAGAAAGGATGAAAATATAACAATAAAAGATCAAGCAACTATAAAAGAACATTACGTGTTGTTAAACATTGAAATACCATAACCATGATTAAGCATGCAAGGAAATGGAAATGCATAAAGCAAATAAGAGAGAGGCACGAAACAAACTTGAGAAAATGTTGACGATAAATAAAAGTGACCTCTTCAAAACACCTAAAAACAACGTAAAATTTTGATTAATATGTACAAGGATAAAAACAAATAGACGTGGGGCATAAGACTTGGAAAATTAGGCATGAAAGAACAAACAAAAATAAAAATAAAAGATGAGCCAACATATTCAGGTGAAAGAAAAAAAACAGAAGTTATGTCGTATGCAAGGACAAAATGGAAAAGTAAGAAAACCAAAACAAAATCGTATAAGCTGCAAAGAATAAGGGCAATAATTTTTGTAATTTTTTTTAATGAGAGTGTCTTGTGTTCTGTAATCTTTAAAAAAAATTAAAAAAATAGGGCAAGAATTTTTATATATATATAAAACCCAATTATAATTCGTAGTTTGACATATGTAAACACTGCTAAAAAACAGGGAATTATGACCTCCCTTCTTTATATGGTCTTCAGGCATGTCAAATCTGTTGTAAGCTCATGTTCTTAAACGAAGAATAATTAATTTAAAAAACAAAAGAAGAAATTCTTAAAGCTTACCAAAAGCATAAGATTTTGTATGTACAAACACAGTTGCCCGTGATGGTGGTTTTTTGTAAAACTAATTACCACCCACAGAGATGATGATGCGATGTAATCCATAATGTTACTCAATGAGAAAAGGAGACTCTTTTCCAGAAAAGCATTTAACTAGAAAAAATTGTGATATGTCTTGGTATCTCTAAAGACTTTTTGAAGAACATGACAACGATGAAAATAGGAACAAAGGATGCACCACTAAACTGCAAAATCAGACACAAAGACACTTGATGTTCAATGATTACCTAAAAAAATGAAGAAAGAGAATGAGAAAAGGAGACTCTTTCCCAGAAGAGCATTTAACTGGAAAAAATTATGATATGTCTTGGTATCTCTTAAGACTTTTTAAAGAACATGACAACGATGAAAATAGGAACAAAGGATGCACCATTAAACTGCAGAATCAGACACAAAAACACTTGATGTTCAATGAAATAAAAATGCTTCTTTGTCAGGTGGCAAATTCATGTAAACATCGAAAATGATAGGGCATAACCCTATGCACTATAATTTGAGATGCAGACAACAAGATGAGTATAGTTATTTCTCACAACACAGTTTTAAAAAGCAACAAACAGAAAAATATTCTAACCTTGAAGTCTAAGTCCTCACCTGAAAGATGATCTGATAAAGGAAATAAAGAACTGCAGAGGAAAGCATAACAAATTATGGCTACTATGCACTGATAAAAACAAAAGCACATCCCACCTGAACCCTCAACAAACACTACTTGATGGTAAAAGGTAACCCAACCCAAAGAACAAAAGTTGCACAAAAACACACCTTGAAATATCATAAGAGAGCTGGGAGCCGAAAGAACTGAATTGCTAAAAAACACTTCAGAAGAGCACCACCCCATGCAATAAAGCTATTACAGACAAAAACAAAAAGAGCCCGCCAACTATACTAATCAAAATAGAAGTGCCAACTAAAACAGAACAGGAAATAATGAAAAGATAAGGGCAAGTATATGTGCATAATGATGTCAGCGTCACATTCATTTAATGCACTTCTAAGACCTGAAGTCGTGTAAGTCTATTGTCTCTTGACATGCTCCTTTAATTATTTTCAAGCTGATGACATGTTAGATAATTCACTAACCCCCTCAACTTTATAAAAGGAAAAGAAGATCCAATTGCAGAGAAAGAAAAAATGATAGTGTAATTTTTTAAAGCATTTAATATACCGATATCATGATCTCGTTTTAAGTCAAATACTTTCAACTTGAAAAGAAAAGCGACAGTGTAATTTTTCAAAGCATTTAATACACCGATATAATGATTTGACTTTAAGTCAAATACTTTCCAACCTGAAAAGAAAAGTGAGATAATTTGGTACAGTGCAGTTATAATATATGTTTTATAGGGAAACTACAATGCTTTTCTAACATTTTTTAGAGTTCTTTTAATATGCTCAGACTATTTTTTAATGAAAACCAATCCAATGATCAACAAAAGCTCAATAATGAAACCTAACAAAACTTTTGGCAAAGCATACGCAAGTTTGTCTAGAATTTTTTCAACACAAACCTTATAAAGCTTTTTTTAATGGTTTATAAATTCCAGGAACAATTAAAATGAGAAAACTAAAAAAATAAAAAAAAATACTAAATTAAAAATTAAAATAAATTAACTAATTAGAAAACTCAAAATAAATTATAGTTTTGTTTAGTTTTGTTTTCAAAAATCTGAAATCGAATGAAACATAATACCAATATGGAATGATTTAATTAGCACTTGAAAAAAAATTAAAAAATTAATTAAGTTAAGAAAATTAAAAAGAAATTAATAGTAAAAACAAAATTGAAAAAAAAAAGAATTAATTGATTAGAAAAATCCAAAATAGATTGTAGTTCGGTTCAATCTTGCTTTCAAAAATTGAACTGTACCAATCTACTAGCTATTGAAAAAATAAACGTAAATATAAAATTTGCTAGAAACTCTAAATTAGTAATAACAAATCTAGGGAGATATTAGGAGTATGGTTAAAGTTGATTTTTAAAGTTTTTTTAATTAAAAATATATTAAAATAATATTTTTTATTTTAAAAATTTTATTTTTTATATTAGCATATCAAAATAATTTAAAAAATTTAAAAATATATTAATTTTTAAAAAAATATAAAAAAAATACTTTTAAAATATAAAATCAAGCATGAGCTTGCCGACACTCCCCTGCTCTCTCTCTGTGCAAGCAGTCACATGATTTTTAGACGTAAAATCTGTTAATGGAAGAATAATATTGCCGCAACCCAGGCGGCTCTATGCTTTCACTTCAGTACTCAGTACCTTCCAGCATCACGTGGAGCTTACGTCTTCTTCACGTTTTATCTCCACCATCCAATGATCAAACCATTATGATCCTTCCACGTGTGAGCACTGTTCACAAGGTCAAGCCCATCTTCCATGGCTTATCCACCTTTTCTTCAACCTCACCGTTTTGCTTTATTAATTATGAAGACTACACACGATGGTCCCTCAACTTTCTTCTATTAGTCGTTTTGACCCTTTATTCCATTTTAC
>Ga0307513_10008023_pt1 | contig 13564 bp, 20 predicted proteins | sample 15_EM_MG_FD_202174 | JGI IMG/M metagenome (GOLD analysis project Ga0307513, IMG submission 202174) | Populus trichocarpa ectomycorrhiza microbial communities from riparian zone in the Pacific Northwest, United States - 15_EM | ecosystem: Host-associated > Plants > Roots > Unclassified | place... | reverse complement strand
TTCAATGTTCCTACAAACGGGCCATGTACTTAAGATGTTTCCACTTGAAATGGGCCTAAGAATATCTAAAACTCATTTCCAGGAACATTTTAAATGTTACCATTGGGCACATTTCAGTTTCGTCTTAGCAACACATTTCAAATGTGCCATAAATGTGTCTGTTGGTTACAGTGCAGTAAAATTGACCCAGACCTTGAAATGTTCCTAAGATGTTCCCACTCATTTCTGGGTACCCTTGCCCCCAGTGTATATTGAATCCATTCAATTGTTCAGGACAACAGACAACTATAATACAGAATACACTGAGTGGCTCCACATTAATCTTGCAAAGGATGCATATCAAGCAACAAACCACCAGGACGAGTACAACTAGATGACGGTTTGGTTATAATGGAAGGAAAAGGTGTTGCAACATCAGAGTTACTGTAGTTGCATGACCACTCCGGCAACAGCAATTGCTGAGCTTGATGACAGACACCAGCAGTACCAGTGATGACTGATGACCTGCTGGTTTGACCAGCAGACCTGCTGATGACATGCCCGCTAGCCTGGCAGGTTTGCTGGTGACATGCCCCCCCCCCCACTCAGCAGTTTTATCAGTGGCATGGCCCCTCCCCTGCAGCCTCTTTTCACTGGAGGCAGAGGGGGTCTTACCTGGGAGGCAAATTGAGATTTTGTTGAGAGTTTATGATCAATTCACTCCCACTTTTCCCAGTGGGTAAGTTGTGAGTTTATTCAAAAGAAACCTGCCAAATTACCCACCAGGTATTCTTTGAATGAACCCCATGGGTTCTTTCACAATTTGTTCAAAACTTACCCACAATTTTCCTGAGCCACTCATTGAGAGTTCTTTCAAAAAATACCCAGAAATGTGACCACAATATACCCAGTGGGTTCTTTTCAAAGAACTCATAACAAACTCTCAATGTGGCTCAATTTTACCACAAACTCTCAAAGAACCCATTGTGTATATGGTTGAGCACATTGTGATCAAATTTCTGGGTATTTTTTGAAAGTACTCTCAATGAGTGGCTCAGGAAAATTGTGGGTAAGTTTTGAACAAATTGTGAAAGAACCCATGGGGTTCATTCAAAGAATACCTGGTGGGTAATTTGGCAGGTTTCTTTTGAATAAACTCACAACTTACCCACTGGGAAAAGTGGGAGTGAATTGATCACAAACTCTCAACAAACTCTCAACCTGCCTCCCAGGTAAGACCCCCTCTGCCCCCAGTGTTTGTGGTCACTTCTGGCCATGTTTACTGGTAGAATAGAGAAAATTATTATACAAATAGAGTAGTATACAAAAGAACACAGTGAAAACTGCTGCCCGGCTGTGTGACTGAGATCTTGATAATGTTGCTCCCACTCAATGCTTGAATGGGCCACTGTTCTATTGCTTCCCCCACCCAACACCAGTACAATTTGCAATCCCTTTGCTTGGTACCCACCCATTATCCTGTTCTCATGCTCACTGGCCTATACTCATCACTTGTGGTCAACAGGCTTGGGTTTTATACCTTCACTCACCATTTGTTTGCTAAATACTTGTGATCACTGCTTTCTCCATCCACACCTCATCTACTCTGGTTTGTTAATCTGGCTTTGACCCTTGTGTCACCTTGGTGACATTGTGAGTCATCTTCCATTCATTCCATGAGCAGGATATCTGATCCATTAACCTTTGTCCAGCTTATCTTGCTCTCCACTCCTCTGCACCATCCCAGCCACCCCCATCTCATCCCCCTACACATACACCATATCCTCTGAGTTATTGATCTCACCATTGAAATCCCCTTACCAGAGAACATCAGACAAGATTAGATACCCCTTGATGGGCAATCTGTTCCCTATCTCTTCCACTTCACTCAATATCCTCCCCAACACATGCTCTACCATATCCAGCATGACTTCAGTCAGCTATTGCATGAAGAAGTCATCAGCTCTTACCCACAGGCTCTCCTTAAACTTGGTCCCCCCACCCCTGGAGATTTCTGACAGCTACCAAACTGCAATCAAATCTGCCTTACATCCTGTTCATTCTTTCACTTTGGATCCAATCTCTGGTCATTTGGTCAGACTCCCTATCTGGGTGTTGGACTATTGGAGAGAGATCAGGTGTGCAATGGGATATTGGCATGATTGGAAAAAGGCACTAGTATGATTGAGGGAAGTTTCAAGGTAAGAGCTAATGGTTGAGGTCTTTGGAGGGGGGACTAATGTGGTTGAGGGGATTTCTAGGTCAGAGTCAATGAGTGAAATCTGTGGCCAAATTATGACAGGCCTGTCATGTTTTCCATGGAATGGTGCCAACTGTTCAAGTTCATGACATGGTATCACTTCTCTCAGACTCATAGCTAAGTGACTTCCATATCAACTATGCCCTCACCAACACCCCCCATTGCTATTGCAGCTACTATGGAACTGAAGCCTCTAACCACCATGCATTCCTTCCTGTTTTTGACACTGATTCTATTGCTACAGCATATGCTGGTGGTGTGTATTGTGGACATGCAGTGGACAAAAGCCAGAGGCTCTTGGACATTGAAAACAGAATTATTTCTGGCCTCATCGATAGTGTTGGGGGGGTCTTACATCTTCACAATCACTGGACCTCTCTGGTCATCACATTCAAACCCCCCAAAATACTCTATGGCAACTCTCTGAACAATCCAATTCCACACAAGAAAGCCTCTGCATATCAGCAATGGATACACCACATGCTTAGTTGCTCTGGATATGACATCCCAGAATCTGATATCTCCATATACTCACTGGAGATAACAATTCAAAAAGATCCTATCTCTTGTGGCCTCTTTGCACTCAATGCTATTAGTCATCATTATCTCCAACAAAACTCTCCCCTTCTGGAATCTGGTGTCCTTTCACTGGCTCATTATTGAATGGAGATTGCATTGGAACTCCTTCAAGAGGGTGCTGTAAGTTGATTTCTGTTTAGATTTGGGATATTAAATCATAACTAATAATATATTCCAGACTGCAGACAATGACACAAGCCTCCCATTTACACTCTCCAACATCTCTCCCCCCGTCCTTGTTCAGCCACTCCCAGATATGCCTCCACTTCCTCCTGTGCAACAAGAAAAAGTTGAACCCATTCCCCCTGCCCCTGTATTTGTCCAGCCACCTCCAGATCTATCTTCAGTCCCCCCTGTACAACAAGCATGGGTTGATTCCCTCTCCCTTCCTGACTCTTCCATGGATGAAGACATTCCTGAACACCCTTTCTCTAATCACAGTCTCCTCACTGGAGACTTCTTGATGGATTCCTCTGTTGATCCTGAGCTCTGTGATTCACCAATTGATCAGCCCCCATCATCCACCCCCACATCAGAAACTAGTTCTGCATGGGCTTCAGAGCCTGATCTCCCACTTCTCTCTCCAGTCAAGGCAACAAACAAACTGGCCTATTTGATTTCTTCTCAAAAGTGCCATCTCAGGAGCCTCATGCAAGGTGGCAGAAGAGGAAGCAAGAAAATCAAGAGAGGGATCAAGAGGAGTATGCAGAATGCAAAAAAGGGATGAGGCTGAAAATTACGGAAGCAGACTCATAGGCATGGAAAGAACAGGATTTCACAGAATAGGCAGTGGGAAAGACTCAGGAAGGAAAAAGATAGGGCTAAATTGCAAGATTCCTCTGTGAGTTTCCTCTGTTATACTCTATAATGTTAGTAATATAGTATGATTCTAACTGGAAGAAGTGGGTGGGAATTGGTAGGCCTACCCGTTAACAGCCAGTTATTTGAATATAGCTAATAACAAATCATATAGTCCTGGCACTGAGCCACAAGTACAAAACAGCAAGAGTAGCTTCAAAAGCTGTCCAAGTTGCTTTCAAGGACTTGACAGGTGCAGTGGGTAATCTCTCATGGATCCAGGAGTGGGAGAAGCTTGAGGCACAAGCAATGGAGAGGCGTGGGGAGGCAATGATGATTTATAATGTAACACCCATCAAAGGTGTGGTCTGTTTACTTACTGGTGTCGAAATCTAGCGTAGCCTAGATGAGATTGTATCCTCAGGAAAGGGAAAAGTCTGATATTGTACCTAGCGTAGCCTAGATGAGATCGTACTACATGTTGGTTAGCCTAGGCGTAGGGAAAGAGATAATATAATATACGTACTCCTCAGGGAAGGGAAAAGTCTGAGGAGACAGAAAACAGGGAGACAACTATATATGATGTACTCGAAGGGGATACCTAATGGGGTACGACTACGATAACAAGTGAGCATTAGAAGAAGATGAAAATGCCACATTTCAACAACTGGCTCATAAATACTGAAAGTAGTTACTTATACAGCAGTCTCACAAGCTGGGAAGAGGGATGAATTGCTTTCCAGAATCCCCTCAAAGGAAGCAAGTGACCAAGTTCAGTGGATATGGGCAGGAATGGTGATAGAGTTGGAACAGTATGTGGCAATCAGTCCCTAGAACTTTGACTCATCCTTCTATTTCATCAGGTACACATTGAGGTTGGACATATGGGCACTTGGCCAAAATCCACCACCTGAGGATCAGATAAAGATCCAGGATAGGCAGGAGTCACTCCAGACCAGAGTTGGTGCCTTCCATCAGCAAGCACTAAGATTTGTCTGGTCAGGTGCAATGCTCCCTACTGATTCCCTGCCAAATAGAGTGCCAGAAGCAATAGGCCTTGATCTAGAAAAAAGTGATGAAGAAACATTCTTCCTAGATGGTGCATCAGAGTGGGAGGAGGAAGATGTGGGGACTACCATTGAGCAGGCTGTGATATGGTTACCATCATCCTTCACCAAGGCAGAGAGGGTCAAGATGGGTTTAGAGGAAGTTGCAGAGGTTGAAGCTGAGCTCCAGGAAGGACAGGCAAATGATGCACTAGAGGCACTGCAGGCTGGTTTGGCAGAGAAGTCACTGAGGTTTAGAACTGAGGTAAAGCCAGCCAAGAGTCAAAAGACAATGACTAGGGCATGGGACTCTATACACAGGGCTGACAAGCAGATTCAAGGGGCAGTGCAGTGCTACCATCTTGCACAAAGTGCTCTGGAAGGACTGGGAGTTTTTAGTGGACTGCTGAGCTGGTACAAGGAGATCCAGCAGAAGGACTTGAAAATGAGCAGAGATGTTGTTGAAGAGAATCGGGTGGGCCAGCGTTCCTCAGAATTGCCTTGGTTCTGGAGGTTGGATACAAAATGGGACAATGACAGAGGAGAGTTTTTGAAGGAATGTAAGTATTGGTGCCCTGTTTCTATGCACTGATTATAATGATGATTTTGCTTTAGTCTACAGAGTCAACTGGCTTCATGCTAAAGCAAGAAAAGAAAGGTGGGAGGAGGAAATGGAATTGATAACAAGTGAGATGGACTGGACAGTCAACTGCTTTCAGTACCATGAGAGGATGTGGAAGCAAAGGGCAGAGGAAGCAGAAGGCCCAGGACAAATGGCTTATGCTTGGAAGCAGAGTTCAACCTGGGGAAAGTGGGCAAAAACAGCAAGAGGCACATTTGGTGCACTTAAGAATAATTAAAGATAGTATCAGTGGAGTATTGTATAAATCCAGGTGGAGTTGATGGTTGAGCCAGATCTAACTCAATAGATCTATTCAATAACCAAACTCATTAGTAGCTTCAGTCTTCACACTGATGTAATAATTCACAAGGTAGGATCATAATCCCCACCTCAGTGTAACCACCATTGGTATTGGTGGTACACCAGTCTTACATCGATGTAAGAGTCAATGTATAAGGCAGGATTGTACCCCCCCTTCAACATAACTACCATGGGCTTTGGTGATACATCAGATATACATCAATGTAACAGCCAACACCATTGAGAGTTTTGTAATCTCCATCTCACCATAACCACCATGGGTATTGGTGGTACATCAGTGGTACATTGATGTAAGGGCCAACATATAAGGCAGGATTGTAATCCCACCTTCAATGTAACTACCATGGATATCAGTGGAACATTGGTCTTACATCAATGGAACTACCAATGCCATTGAGGATTTTGTAATCTCCACCCCACCATAACTACCATGGGTATCAGCAGTACATTGGTCTTACATCAATGTAACAACCAACACCATTGGGCATTTTGTAATCTCCACCCCACTGTAACTGCCATGGGTATTGGTGGTACATCAGCAGTACATTGGTGTAACAGCCAACATCATTGAGGATTTTGTAATCCCCACCCCACCATAACAGCCGTGGGCATTGGTGGTACATTGGTCTTACATCAATGTAACTACCAACACCATTGAGAATTTTGTAATCTCCATCTCACTGTAACTGCCATGGGTATTGGTGGTACAACAGTGGTACATCAGCGTAACAGCCAACCCCATCCCAATGGGGCAAATACATCAGCGTACCACCCAACTGTACTGGGGGGGGTGTTCCTGTGCCTCATCTTACATCACCATAACACCCAAGCTGTATGGCAATCTAGTCCATCTCATACACTGATGTACCAGCCTTTGTGTATGGGGATTTTGTCACCCAACCCCCATGTGATGTACATCCAATGTACGCCAACGTAAGAACCAACTCAAAAGTCATTATGTGACAATGTATTACACAACACTAGGAGAAAAAGTAGCTGAATGGGCTCCATGTACCTGATGTAGTAGACCTCTTAACAATGTCAACCCTTCAAAAAAAAAATCACGGCATGTTGAGGTTAAGTGTTGAGCAAATATATATTCTATATACATTGTACTCTACCTTACCTGGTAAAGAGCTTTAAGGGCTTGAAGAGCGGTTGAGGTGGTGGTGAGAGAACAAGAAGCGATATCATATTAGGTCATCTAAGGACAGGTATATATACTAATATGATGTGCGCACAGGCCATATGTGGTCATGTTTGGTTGATCATAAGGATCAAGCTGCACGTCTATAAACCGGGCCAATTACACATCGTGAATTCGTAATACCGGTAAGTGAACACAGACCAAGCCGGTTCTGCAGTGTCATGAGTTCAACTCTGAGTTGGACACATAAAGTTTCAACATTAAGCCGTACACTTGATGGTGGAGATCATGTTGCAAGCATCGTCCCTGTCTCCTCGATCAGGCGCAGTGTCCAACTCTTTCCAAAATTTGGACCGAAGGTCCCCAAGCATTGGACATTGTCTAACGTGCTCGAGGAGTGTCCCACATTCTACCTTAACCCTTTTTCAGATAGACACATGTACTATATATCCAAATAACTCGTAATATAAAGGAGGGTGGATTGTGGATGTGGCTTATGACTGGCCCACCCATCCTGCTCCTCAGACCAGGCCATCAGTAAACGAGGCATCATCTTATTTACTTATTCTGCTTATTTGACCTTATTCTTATGAAATCCCCTGCCATTTGGACCCTTCCAAGACGTCAAAACCTGGACCTGGATTATTTTACGAGAATAAGTGTCATAAGTGTCAAATAACCAAAGAATAAGCATTTTGCACATTTTCTGATGAGCGATATTCGCCATCTGTCCCAATTGTGGCGGCAACCGATCAGGAGGTGAAAGCAGGTGTGGGAATTCCAGCCCATATAACCGGTGACTTTCCCGCTGTGTCCGTGACATATAGCTGATGGCTAGCGCAGCTAGCTTGTCATATCTCTGGCTAGCGCATAGCGTCGCCTAGTCACAGAGCTTTTTCCTGATGTGGATTGCCGTGCGAAACTCGCAACTACTGGTCTCGCAGTAGCGGCAAATCAAGTGTAAATCAAGTGGCGCGGTCAGAAAAGCGCCGGCATGAGCAGACGGCGTGGCGGTCGACGGAGACGGAGGTGGCATTACAGTGTCGGGGCGGGGGGCTGCTCAACGTGTTTACCTAGTCGCAACCCACTCGTTCGTATCTATACCCGGCTACAGCATGACCCACTCCTACTATTTCAACTCGGCCGCGGATATCACGATCGTGTGTCTGGCTATCACCGAATGCAGACCTCCTGCCAGGAGGTCGGAGAAGTCCTGGTGTCCATGCGAGGACCTGGAGGGCCACGGCGCTCCTGACAACGAGGGTTCCGGCCACCTTTAAACTCGCTCGTTCCACTGTTATCCGTGCATACCCTTTCACTTTTTTCCACTGTTTCTTTTGATTCTATGACTCTCAAGGTTCATATCAACTTCCACGTGCCTAACGTACACGTACCCGGGGTACGACTGCCGATTCGGAAAGAACGAAAGAGCAGGTTGAGGCCACTGGATAGCGAAGATGAGGACTACACGAAAGGTGAGCGCGTTCCACTGACCTTTGGGTGGAGGATCTTAATTGATCGTCAAATAGTCGTGCGCCTCTTCCAAGATGGCTGGCTTCATAAGAACAAGAACCTACCACACGTCTACCGAATATTCCAAATTGAGGCCCCCGAATCTCTGATACAGCCGTATCTGCAATACTAGTGCGTATCAGTCTTCGTGCCGCCGACAACTGAAGGAATTGAACGCGGCTTAGTGATTCAATTCGTCAAACTACGGGGAAGACTCCTGACATAGAACACCTTTTGTTCCACGGAACGTTCAGAGCGTGTGCCCTGGGAGAAACAGAGGATAATGTTAGGCTATGCCGTCTGGAACGGTGCAGCCTTTGTTCCATTATACGGTCTTCGTTTGACGTCAATCTCTGCGGTGCGTGGCTATGTTTTCTCAAGCTGGGTGATCCCTCAACGATAGCGTGGACGCAGGGACCCAACACAAGTTTTCCAGGTAACTTTAGCTTTTCGCCAAGCTTCTGACCTAGCCGCTGACAATGTTGCAGATTCGGCCAGGGGATCTATACCACAAAGTGTTCCTCGAGTAAGTTGACGCCTTCGCCCGTCACAGATACATACTCACTTCCCGCAGAAGCGGATGACTATTGTTCCTCCGAACGATCACACCTCAAGCTCCGTTTTCTCCTCGTCAACACCGTGGTCGTTGGGTGGCAAAACAAACGCACGAGAAACAAGAGATCGTTAGTCAACGCCGGTTCAGGTTACCATTCGGTTCGCACTCCCGTTCTTCTCACCCAAGACTTTGGCTTTATCGAACCCTCCGCGGCAGGTCCTAGGTGTCCCGGGTGAAGACCTGAACTACGAAGAGACGGTGGTGTACGATAATGATGCCATCCGACCCGCATTCTTGATTATTTATGGCGATGCCCCACCGGTCCCGCCGAAGCCGATGGGTGCCCGGTTTGCGGTTAGGAAGTTATTCACGACGCCTCTCGTTTCATGACCGTGACGGTCACCTTTATACTAACGGTGCCGGACACCAGATATGGGTTTATTTAACTCTAACTTCTGAGTTAGGCACGAATGAGGGCGCGCAGGATAGCGCTAGTTCCGCCTTCATATCTCCGTTCTTTAGCAAATGATCCAGTGGCACGCCGCCGACTTCTGTACCATACATCTCATTCCATAGTGTGTTTTTTAATGAGCGTCAGAGAGACTAAAGAGGATTGTATAGCCACGGACGATTTCTGTGCGGGACTCCGTGTGAGAGGGTTTATATCAAAACTACAGTGGTGATACAGCCGCGATCAAAATGGGTATTTGACAATCTGATACTCGAGCGCCCCGACGTTCGGGTGGGTCGTTTCTTTTGTATGCAAGTGTGGTCCGATGGGCGAGACTCCTGATCTCTCGCTGAGCGAACGCTCGAGCCGGACGCTCCAAACGTGTCGATCGCAACCGCTCCACCTTCTCTGATAACCACGACTATCGGTCGACTTTCTTCCAAGTTCTCTAACTATCAACATGAGGATGGAAGACCTCACGAGCAACGTCACTTCTTACGCGGTCGGATTATCTTCCACCGGTTCGAACATCTCTACGCAATGACCGTGAATGGGGCTGTTCGCGAACAGAACAGGAACAATACTATTCCGACCTCTCTCAACGCGTTCAGTGTTCATGATATCGTTGCGGTCCACCGTCCACGTTTGCCCTTTATAACGTCACTCCCCAGAATGGAAAGGCAACCGTCGGCGCTTGAGGGCATCAGACACCGCCGCCAGCCACACTTCAGGTTTTCTCTCTACCGCACGGCCTTCAATCGACTTGGGGACTTTCTTCGCGTCCGCTGGAGCTCCGATACTTACTGTCCTTGCTGTTACTATTGGTTGTCGGAGAGGCGTTTCTCGGAGTTGTTAGAGAGTGATCCTCGTTGATCGTCGCCTTCAATGTTCAAAGTCAAGAAATCATCGTCCGCTGGGACGAAAATGTGCCAGGTACGGTACCCTTTACAGTGGTATTTTGGAAGGAGGGTCCGGCTGAATGGCTGTTAGGTTTGTGGGGTTAGACCCCAATACTACGACACTGGGACCGGAAAATTACACCCGTTCTGCGGTAAGGGGTGCGCCTCGAAAGCTCCAAAGGTGGCGACGGCGGTCTGTGATGTAAGATTATCTTTAGATATCTCTCCGTACCTGTGATACTAAACAGATGGTTGTCTTTGAAGCACTGTCAGCAACGCCCGAGATCAGGATCTCATCCGTACTGCGGCAAAACGTGTGCTGTTGCAGCCAAGCAGAAGAAATCAGGTCGGTATATTCTAGTTAACGCCAATCCACACCCAGTGAATCCGGTTTACAGAAATGTGCTCTCTTACGGGTTGCATGGGACGTGCTACGAGGTACCCCATCGGGTCGTACTGGAACTATTGCAGCGCCGGTCACGAGGAGTTTGTTCACCGAGTTATGTAATATGCCTGATGCTGATTATCCCGATTTCTGCATAGGCTTGCTCTGAGAGGATGCATATACTGTCGCGCTGTCCCATACATTGGAGATTACTTTCCCCTCTGCGCCTCTTGTGACTCATACCTCGTAGGTCATGGCCCCTTTCTTCTCCCAGTGCCCCAGGATCACACAACGTATTGGGCCGGTGAGTCGCGTATCCGGACCATTTCCGTGTTAAGGATGTACTAACTCGTTTGATTGCATAGTGGTAGACCAGTTTAATGCCGCATGGGCACATCCCACCAAGCTACCGCAGGTACGGATGGTGTACAGGATCATACCTGCCCAAAGTGTTTGGGATAACTATTGGGCATATCGGTAGGCCGATCACCGAACAGTCAGGATGTCCATCGCTCCAACCACTTTTGTTTTTTGTAGAGATATTTTAGAGGCGAAAGGGCGATTCTCCGCACAGGGAAAGTATCCCGGTAATGAGCACCTGCTCTGGCATGGAACGACTCGAGCCTGTCGCATCGGGGAATCTGGCCAAAACGTATTCTGCACCAGCTCACAGTGTTCCCTCTGTTCGATCGCTCGGGGATCGTTCAACATGGCTCACGCAAACACGGGTGCTTGGCAACGATACGGACCAGGGATTTATACGTCCACTAAGTCTTCAAAGTGAGCGCCGGGTTGATCGCCGTCCTGGTTTCCCTTATACTGAACGAGTTGTAGGTCTAGTGATTATGCAAAAAACAAGATCAAATCGCCTTGGAAAGCGATGCTGCTGAATAACGTCCTCGCTGGATTTGAATACACAACGCAGTTCTCAGAACCCCACCTAAAGGGGCCACCTTCGGGATTTGACTCGGTATGCACCCCGTTTTTGTGGTATGGAATTCCCCAAGCTCTGACCCGCCTTTGCGAACAGGTGTACGGGAAGCCTGGCAAGGATCTGAATTACGACGAGTTGGTTGTCTATACTGATCATGCCATCCGCCCTACGTACCTTCTGATGTACGAATGAGTGTATTTCGTGTGATTCTTTTCTATCTCTCTCGGGCTCTTACTATTTATGCACTTGGTCGCACGGGTAGCCTTTCAAACAAGGGGTTTGGTTAGCGCGAGTGGCACGTCTCCCGGTAGAGAGCGGAGAAGTCTAATGGGTAAGCACAACTGAGCGCCTTTGGTTAATCGCGAGAGAACCACCTTGAAATGTAACCCTGGATGCGATTGCGAAAATGTCGATGCTCTAGGAAAACCGCCCGCGGGGTCTGTGCCTTAGGTCTCTCAGGAACTCCTTAACATCTGCCCCGTGGCGTTCATCCTGGATTCATCCAGGGCGGCAACCTTGGCGGGCCTTGATGTGGCCCGTTACGTGTCACTGAAAACGTCTGCATGGGTCTAAACGGAGATAACCGTGAACAAAAATTGCGCTCGCAGTGTCCCAACCGGTTTGAGATTGAGAAAGCGGTTGCGCTCTGCACAACAGATCGTGGCGAGCCCAGACACAAATGGGGGACCGGGCGGGGGAGCCGACGAGAAAGGTATAGGTCACGTGAACATGAAAAGACACATTTCGGAAGTGGACATCGCCAAGAACGGGGCCATGTTGACTTGAATACTCGCCTCCAAACGTCGGAAAGGAGGTCGCGGCCCGTCCCGCTACTCACCGCCCATAACACCCGCGATGTTTGGCCAGCAGCGCCAAACGCTCGACGTGAAACCACTTCCTCCTCCTCCGCCCGAGATGCTCGAGGAGACGGTTGAGAAAGACTACCCTCGGTGCGCATAGTAAGAGCCGGGTCCAGTGGGGTTTTCGTAATTGACAGGAAAGGTTTCCCCTCTAGCAAAACCGTGTCGGATCAGAAGGATACGGCTGGCCTCTTTAAGAAGCTTGCGAGCAAACTCAAATCCCCCGCCATGGGGCAGCTCAATACGACCTCGACGACTCCACCGGCGACTCCAGCGGTTCGCGTCAAAAGTGGTCCACCTCTTACGAATGACTTCACGTCCAAGGAACAGCGAGAGGCTGCTTTACGCGAGCGCGGTCTGATTGCTGCTCCAAAGAAGGACCTTTCTCAGCTGGAGCAGGACCTCGATCGGAGGTATACAAAGACTACTCCCGCTCCTCGGGATCAAACGACCAAGGCCGGCCAGCCAAGTGCTGCGGAGAAAATCATTCAGGAATGGAAGGCCAAGAACCAGGCTGGTCGCCTCTGATTGTTGTACACAAAGCCCAAGGTCGAGTCATCCGTCGATACCTTGGACCCAGACTCCTTGTATTCTCCGGAATTATCAGAAAATACGCGTACCCTAAGTTTATCAACCCCTCGCGTCCTTCTTTGCGTCCACGATATCCCAACAATTCCGTTACCACCGTGTCCTAACTCCCTCACTTTATCAGAGTCCCATCGACCGTTCTATGATCCTCGCGTACCGCCTTGTTGTTTGTGCTCTTCTATCATTTAGATATTGTGTAGTTCGTAATATAGATAAACGTGTTTCTTGTTTCTCGTCGGTTCGCGATGGAGAATGCCAAACCGACTCGGACTGAGCATATGGGACTCCTAAGAGAAATTGTTGCCGGATGGTCCTGTAGCGTAATGGTTAACGCGCCAGTTTCCGGCGCTTTACGTACGCCTCGCTGGAGATTGCAGATTCGAATTCTGCCAGGATCGTTTTTCCTTTTGGTCTGGTCTGAGTTCTCGATGCGTGGTCAATCAGGGGCGCATGGTCGCTCGGCGCCCGAGGAAAATTCCTTTACCGCTGTGTGTACTACTGACCACACAGGTGGCACTGCCACTGTAGGAATTAGGTTGGTTTAAAATTGACCAAGGCTTTTTGACCAACGATCGCGACACCTTCCTCGTTCGGCAAGTTGGTCAAAAATTAACAAAAAGAGGTACA
>Ga0307513_10008022_pt1 | contig 13566 bp, 18 predicted proteins | sample 15_EM_MG_FD_202174 | JGI IMG/M metagenome (GOLD analysis project Ga0307513, IMG submission 202174) | Populus trichocarpa ectomycorrhiza microbial communities from riparian zone in the Pacific Northwest, United States - 15_EM | ecosystem: Host-associated > Plants > Roots > Unclassified | place... | reverse complement strand
ATTGGCGATCGCCAGCGCGTTCTTGTAGTCATTAAGGGAGAACGAGATCTGTGCAGTCGTTATGAGGCTTCGTAACCACCATCATTTGTAGATGCAACTAAAAAAGGCTTACAGCATCCTCGATATTCCTAAACTGGGTTTGGAAGGAGGCCGATCGATCTTCCAGCGAGGTTGGACCCTGATACTGGACGAGCGGATCACGAGATTGGCCCATGATGAACACAAGCGGTTCTGTCGTCCGGACCATGTCCTTGAGGTCGTGCGACAGAGCCATGACGGGCCACTCGTCCGAGACTTTTCGGAAGTTCATGTCCTGTGACGGGGAAGGTGTCCCCGTGGTTGCAAAGTTCGCTCTGCAGGTATTATCGGAGCAAGTCGCGAAGGAGACGCCGTCTTTCAGTACGGTCGCGTGGTACCCACGGCCGTACTCGATCCGACCGTTTTTTTCGAGGAACTGTTGGGGCGTTTGGAGCCCAAATTCGTGGTAGACGTACTCGTCCTTCTGGGTTGTCGACCAGTTCATGAATTCTTCACGAGTGTCTCCGCTGAGCAATTCTGGAAATGAAATCGTAAGTGAATTGAAGGCGTGGTCATCGACCAGAGGAGAGCGTATCTACAGACCCCCGGTCACATCTACATATACTTGCACCCTGTGTGCATTATCGTCGTTGGATTCCACCTCGATAGCAAGATAAGTAAATGGAAGTGACATCCGGGTGTAGTCGGTGGGCTAAAGGACATCGTTAGGTAAAATGGCGAATTTGGTACACAATGTCATTCTCACGTGGATGGGACTGAGAAACTTTAACTTTGTGTTGATGGGACCGGTTTTGAAGACGAAGTTTGTTTGAGTTGGGGTAATCTTCATCGAACACTTCAGATCTCAAGTATGGACAGGTAAGCGCGGACTCACATCGATACTTAGCTGGGAGTCGACCTGGGTTGAGTTCGGAATCACATTCCCGCCCATCAGGGTATATGTTGTTCCGTCGACCCGAACTAGTGCAACCCATCCTATATAAATCAATTTGAGCATCCGTAGGTACCGTTTGAAGTTGATATATTTACCTAATAGCTGGAATGCGTTGATGTTGTTCAGTCCGCCATGCCCAGTGAGACGCTGACGGCAGACTCACCGACCCGGCAACCGTCTTCGGCCACTCATAACCAAGAATGGGTGGCTGCCCGGGGGGTTGCCCACCCCCGAGCAGCCAAAAGTTCATATAGGGCGTCTTGACAGCAAGTGGGATGGCATGAGGTCGAAATGGAGTTACTTGCGCGTGAACATAAGGAAAGTAGCAGCTATGAAACGGCTGGACGATAGAGATCAAGATGGAGATCAAAAAGGCGGCAGTAAGCATTTTCTGGCGTTTTTATGCTCTCTCCCTAAGCTTATGAAAGGCCGACAAGTTGTGAGATCGCAACAACAAGGCCTGATACAGAATACGTCCGTGGTGGATGCAGTGTTATTTTTGGTTCGGGTCCCTCGACCTCTGAGCCTTGTATGTACAGGGTAATGTCCATATATATTTCTCGGCCAATCTCCACCGGAGGGGATTTCAAAAGTCGTCGTGAATGAATTGTTGCTCATGGCTCTAGGCGCTGAGATCCATGAGGGTTTGACGCGCGCATGTCACTGGATCGCTCGACAAGTAGGTCAGTACGAATTGCCTCTTACTTGCTGTTCGTGTTGATGTCTTCACTGCGTCCGAGAGGGCTGTTCCAGCTCGCGAGGCATCCAGGTACATCAGAGGTCGAAGGCAGTGGTCAGCACCAAATCCAAAAATCCCATCGAGACATCGTTGGGAGGACTCTGACCTGGTTTCCCATATATGAGGCAAGACGTACAATAGGAAATCGAGCCAACGAGTCCTTCTATAAACATAGGGTGTCCATGGGATGCCTAGCTCAGCGCGGAAGTCTCCGGCTGCGCTCCAGGCTGTACGAGCACCGGGCGCTGTTATTTACTCTGGTCATGGCAATCAATCGTCCGCAGTACCTCCAATGTCGCCCTCCAACGGATGCTGTTGGTTCAACCGAGGCAATCAGTGAAGATATCTAAATATCGCGAACGAACAGAATACACAGATCGTATTCCACAACATTGTCACTGAGCCTGCTCTATGTCCCCATACCATTTGGGGCAACGCAACTGCCCTCCCTCTCGTATGTTGGCTGCGGCTCGGAGCTTAGCCTTCCCACGACCGGGCCCGCTGTAGAGTGGCGCAATCAAAAGCTCTATGGCAACTTTACGGCTTGTGTAACAGCTTCATTGCCTATCATGTTCGCTCCCGGCTTAGGGTCTGTGTCCTTGACTGCGGCATATTGCAAAGGGTTATAATTCAAGGGGCATGCTTTTGTTCACTGCCTAGACGTACGGTTCTTCCATCTGCGTTGTGGCCCACGGACAAAGAGGTGTTGCCTATCATTCTCTTGCGGAGACGGTGGGACTCTGAGGGACGGGAGTTTATCTCTACTGTGAAGTAAGGTTGATGAAACGTAAGGGAATAGAAGTATGGGTTGTTTAATTTAATTGCGAAGTTGTGAGCATGAGCCGGAAGATGGTCGGGTTGGAGTACTAGACGGGTCCCAAGAAGTCGAATGCAGGTCGGTCGGCCAGAGATAACCATGCCCGAGGAAGGGGTTCTATGCCTCGACGTCCTTCCTTCCTGCCTGCACCTACCTGTTGCCGGCCAAGACCCGGCTACCGGCAGAGACGTGCCGGCCACTTGCAGATTGCACTGCTCAAAGGTTTCGAGATTAATTGGCATGCTGAAACCTACCTTTCCCACCTTTGTGTATGTGACAGTTTCAAATCCAAATGAAATAAATACTTTGTAGCACCCAATATACTCTGAATAATTGTTCACAAGTGTGATTGTGCTGAATCGCGATATATAGTTATCTGTAAGATACATTTAATTCCTGAATTGCGTGAGGAAGTGGACCACGAAGTAGACGCAGACCAAAAAGTAAACATTCTTCACGTGGGTGAAATGGTATTAATAGATACTAGGACAATCAATGGACCAATTTGGCATTCTAGGGCATTAGGGAACTATTTAAAGAGTGGAGATGGCTTTGCGAAAATGGTCTAAGGCATAGAATGGACCAGGCACAATTCAGCGAAGGCGCTTAGGCAACACCCTTGGAGGTACAGTTCATCCGATCCAACGTTGGGGGTGTCTCAAAACTCGAAAAGGGTCGCGAGTGTTTAGATAGGTCGGTTCACAGGAGCGAAGTAGCCGGGCATATTGCCGGGCGTGCCGCGAATGACTTTGTTCCGAGATTCGACCATTTGGCCAAACATCCGAAATATGTCCCCTATTAGGTCATACACGGTCTACTTTCTTTCAAGCTTGCCCGAGCTCGGTGCATTAATCGCAGGGCCTCCGGAGTCCCGTCCAAGGCCTAGGCGTCGCGACAGCGGAGATGATCCACCGACCGAGAGGTCTGAAGTATGGTGAATATGACATGATTGGACCGGGTGCTTGAGCACGTTCCACCGCTGGGGCAACTCGGCGACAGGTCCTGGACGCGTAATGAACGAAATTCGTTCCATTAGTGAGCCGATTTCCATATTTGGTCCGATATGGCATTCGGCCCATCCCCACAAGGTTTGGCGTTCCATGGAGGCCACTCTCTCCGGACACGGCGCGGGGGCCGGCAACCGGCAATACTACGATCTTCCCTCAGTCCAATCGGAATCATATAGGGAGCCAGTACTCTTGAAATAACCCAATTACTGGAGTAGTGGACCCCTCAAGAGCTATATATAAGCTACTTCGCAACAATGACCTTCTTCACTGGTCATGGGACACACTAGTCGTGCTTCTGAATACGCCGATCGCCTCCAGTTAACTGAACCCAACCATTTCAACGACCTCATGTTTCCTAGTGTCCGCCGACCCAGCGGGGTTTCAGGAAATTTGACCTACACAAACCGTAATCAAATGGAGTTAGGACAAGGTGTGCATCGACTCCCGCTTCTTTTATGACTAGTATTCTAATTCATATAGCTCCTCTGATGTACCAATGTCCAATAGATGGCGCTCTTGCCATTGAAAGCTCTATTAGTGTACAGTACGTCTTATGACGACGCCTCTCTGAGCAAAGCTTAGTCCCATACTCTACAGTCACGTATCTCACTTCTTTCTCTTTTTTCATCCGCAGGTCTCAGGGACCATCCGCAGGGCCGCCGCCTGGAGACACCAACAACCATTTACCTTTCTATAACCACCCAACAGACTTCACTTCCTATCCATTACTTCTCCCAACTCAGTGTTCAGGACACGATTGTCTCAATGCCTCGACCAACTCCACAATCTTGCCTGCTATCAATGAACCCGTCCCTGACATTGGATTGGAGACAGATTTTTCAACGTTACCACCTCCCTCCGGACCTCTAGATAATTTCTCATTCTCGTCCTATTCAACAAGTTGGGATCAGAATAGCTCGTTCCAGGTGCCATTCCTGAGTGAGTTGGGCACAAAGAATGCTGAAGAGTACACCATGGTACCCAGACCTGATAATCTCTCCTCTCGGCGACCATCCCGCATCTGCCCGGATATTTTTATTCACGATCCTTTGCTTCGTGGGTTAACGAAGCGACTGTTGGAAGAGTCTTGGTACTTAGATGGAGCTCCAGAACGCCAGATAAGCGAGAAAGAAGCCAGGTTGGGAATAGGACTAGTCGGGAAATCAATCTTTCTTGCCTATGCTCGGACTATCCCGGACAGCGCTACTCGAACTCGTTGGCGCTGTTTGATCTGTGAGGCGTCAGATGGTACAACAAATCAAACCAATCCTAAGTATGCCTACGGCCGTGAAGAGAGGATCCTGAAACATATTCGCCACCACTTTGTCCATCGACCATGGGTTTGTGGTGGACAATGTGGCACAGCTGAATGGTGAGGACTACTAGCTGCTTTACCACCGCTCTCGTTTAACCTATATAATATCAATCAGCAATGGGCGCTTCATTTCCAAATACAACCTGGATATTCACCAACGTGGTGAGAGTAGAGTCTGCTGCAATAAATGGTATGTCATTCTATTCGACCTATAAGCGAGCTACGGCATAAACTGACCATTTGTTACTCAGCGGTACCCGACTCTGTCGTCGCAATCTCAAACGCCATCAGCGACTATACTGCAAGGCCTAATCAGTGCGCCCTCTGCAGCAATGGGGCTGGTGCCACCAAAAGGGACTCGCGACATGGATTATGGTGAACAAGCCGGATGTTTAAACGAGGATTGACCGTCGATCGATGTCCCTATGCTATTTATGTCCGAGGCTCGTATCACCTCGGACTTATCTCTATTCGATCATTTACACTGCCGTCTGGGCACTCCCGATACCGTTGCAGTAGAATATTAACAACGATATAATGTATACACTCCTTCTCAATAACGTGTTTATTTGCTTGACGCTATGGTACCGAGTAGAGGGGTTCGACCAGTCAGCTTCACGAGTAAGGACTCCTCTCCAAATTCTATTAGCTTCGAATGAAAGCTGCTCAATGTCAGGACTGTATTTCCAGACTGCTGTATATCCGTTTAGCTAGTTTACTTTATAACATATAAGTCGGACCCGACCACATCTGACTCGTGCCCGGTGATGGTCTAGCCTCCACTGCGCGTACGGTTCCTGTATATAACGCTGTACTTTGACACTCAAGACCATATGGGAGTCGAACGGCAAATATAATGAACCTACCCCGCAAGTCACTCGATCCCCTACTGTCTTGAACCCCCCATAACCGGAAATAAGGGCCTACACCGTTGGAAAATGGACTATCGAGGGCTCGTTTCGTCCCACATACCCGCGGTACCTGCATCAGGTCCCGGTATTCCATTATAGGTCTGTCGTCCTTAGTTTTTCCGCTGTTTCACACATCCGTTTCGTATGCGTTTCACATGTCGGTTCCTATATAGGTTGTCCCAGCTTACAGCGTAATACACAAGGGTTTAATATTCATTCCCCCGTCCCCGTATTACTTCGACATAGACAACCAAAATTGGGTGGTCGCGCCCTCCCAGAGCAGAACTATGCAGTAAGTAATGTGATAATACAAGTCCTTATGGCCTTGAAAAGGCCCTCAGGCAATTTTTGGGCGCATTTGGATTGAAGCTGCCGCTTTCGCGGGCTTTACTAGCATTCGACCGATGAAACTCCCTTATTTTTGCCCTTTATCCCGTATTCAGAAAGCAATCAAACCTATTGTGTGGTGCCCAAATTGTTCTGCCCCCGGATGCCCGTTTTTCAGCGGCGATACGCGTCGCTAGCCCAATATCTGAGCCCGATCACTTCACCCCATTTTACTTATTCTTTAAAAAAATTTCAATATTGCAGGTACCCCGCTGACGCCATTGATGACAATCAATCGAGGGGCTGGGACATTCAAGAGTCAGGCTGGTTACAACGGTTTCGAAGCACTGCACTAAGATCTAAGAATTGTCTATACGATGGAGCTACAATGGTTATACCTTTTGAAGCACAGCGTGACTTGGGATCCTCCATAATTTCAAACCTCACTCAAGCGGAAACGGTCACTGAAAGCGGTCCCTTTAAATCTCCACAGACCTTAACTTGCCCTTGTACTTGAATTACCGATGGATGGAGCTGGCTCGAGTTCCCTCGGTGAGTCGAGCGTGGTGTGCGAGGTCGGTGAACTCACCCAATGATAGAACCAAAAATCTCATCGGGAGGGTACGACAGAATGACGGTCTACTCACTTCGAACATGATAGTGCTCAAGTGCCGAATTCAATCTCAGTCCCTCGACGAGCCCACCATTCCCGCATCTCAGGACTATCACATTACCACCTGACTGTCCTCTAGGGTGTAGAACTCTCCCTTGGTCAATCGCTTGTACAGGTTGATGCAAACGGCGCACCACATATCCACAGGGGTCACTTACCGGTCAGGTTGTCGATCCTAAGCTAATCGGAGAAGAGCCTTTATCCGATTGAGTCGAGAAGGTCATTCACCTCAAGCTTTTTTTTTGCACACTCCAACCCGTTGGGTCACCCGAAGCCATGGAACACCCTGAAGATTCCCGTTACGAAGTCGGTCAAGAAGACTAGTACTGTCCCAATAAGTCTCAGATTTCCGCTATCACTCTCGTCCCTTCTCATAGGCATGGTGAGTCGCCATATCCGCCAGAATGCCGGCATCAGCTATGCACGGGTATACCTCAAGGTGGAGAAAACGACAAACAGCCTGGCTTATTCGTGACATCACGAATTATGTTCGGAAAACTGTCGGCTGGTATCGAGATCTACAGGGTAAATAGTCTCCATTGATAATAACCTCCTTGAATATCACCTCTCGTGCTTCGGAGGGCTTGAAATGGGTAAAAACCAACAATCGGGAGGAGTATTACCTCCATGATCCTTGCCAACCTCCCTGCATATCTCATGACAACCAGATGGTGTTCGAAGCTTTGGCTTTGCACATCCCTCAACAGCCTCAACGAGATCCAATTACTGAACAGAGCGTGAACACCCAAGAACGTGAACTTTATTCCAAGTCGTTTACTGCAAAAGTAGATGTCCCTGTCTCGTCTACTCATGATACGAGCCTGGTACTGCCGTTTCCAACTGACAGTTTAGAGCGAACTCGTCAAGATGGTTGACTTGCAATTCTTGTCGACTTTAAAAGAAATTTTGAAATAAATGAATGGGTGTACTAAACCGGACCGACCCCACTGCAGATGACCAAACACCTCTGCCTAAAAGACCCCTTGACAAACCGGTTTATTTGCGCCTTTTGTCGCAGTTGATCATTCGACAACTTTCACCGCGGTAGTGAGCACCTCCGTCAACACTTTGGTTTAACAAAGAACCGGATTGGTATATGGGCTCGTGATCATCGTCGGAGGTCACAACCGGCAATTTCTAGTGCGAGAACCTTCTTGCGTAACAATGAACTTAAAACCACTCTCGTATTCATGCTCCCAGCGATATTCCATGTCCCAATAACTGGTGAGTGGCACAGCCCACTCTTCGACTCCCCCAGTGGACCACAAAGTGGAGTATACTTCATCGGCAATGAGACAGGGAATATCCATCACCACATTCGTGGGACGTGCACCCTTAATTCGACTCTCTAATTAGGTGGTCACATGGTTGTTCACGATGGGTTATTCAAATCTACCTGACATTATTCTGTTGGAATGGCCGTGAATTTGGAATGGTTGTTGTCGGAGCTAAGCACCCTCATCGTCATTGGAGAGGTGAACAGAGTAATTCCCATCTGGTACATCAACCCAGGTAATTCTGTACCGATCTGTGTATACAAATCAAAGGCCGTTAGGGCCCTGTTATTTAAGTGGAGTGGGGTGCCGGCACCTCCTTCAACTTTGCGGGGCACTTCAAAAGGGCATTGAGGCTCTTGTATCGAATGGCCGAAGTGCCACAGCGGTTATCCAAGAGTCAACGGTTGTCGGAAGCTCGGAAGCCCGGTTGACTACCGTCATGTCGGATAGTTGATGGGTAATGCATCCATTGAACTGGGATGGAAGAATAGCCTTGCTTGACAGTTCAGGGGAATACCTCCTTGCCTAGTTCACCCGAACTAACAGCACATCCTCACACCGAGACTGCATCCTCGTTCGAGATACGAACTCGAAAATTGGTTGGTTAAATAAGCCATATTTGGTTACTATGTGCATCCGGTGTCTCGATCTTTCAAAGCGCCGACCAGGTACAAATGCAAATATTTTCCTGGACCAAGGTAGCGGGATTATATCCAGGGTTATTTATCAGCTACCCTCGTCTCGAGTTTTCGAGATGGCTCATACGTTCACCACAGAACACCCACTTATCGTTTACGAGTGAACGGGTACATGGACGAGTGACCGCGAGTACACAGCCATCACCAAACAAAAGATTTGAGGTACGAAAACGCATTGGCGTGGGAGATATTAAACGTGGTCCGTAGAAGGCTGCGGCATGTAGACAGTGCGGTACTGTGGCGCGGCTCTCCTATCGTGGTATCCTCGTGTCCGGGTTTAAGGTGTGTCTTACTCATTTTCAAGTACTGCGTCTTGACCTCGTCTGGAGAGCAGGCGTTGCGCCGGCCGTCAAGGCTTCCATCGATTGTCCTCTGTCACGGCGATGGTTGAAATGCCGGCGTGCATCCTGTGCATCTCAGCGCGACATTTTCCGTCATGGGGACCACAGTGTACTTGCTGTTCACTCAGCGGTGTCGCAGCGAGCAGGCCACGAGGATCATGTGTGCGTGTTCTCCTCAGCACTCTTCTCAACGTGCACGGTGGTGGTGGCTTACCACCAATTCACGTCGCTTCTCGAGGTGGAACCCACCCTAATCTGCACGTTGACTTCAGGCTATAAGGGCATCCACTCTCTTCGCCCGCGACGTCCCTTCGTTCTCCCGCTCCTTCTCCGCGATACCCCCCGTCATCCCTTGAGTGATTCCGCAAGCAAAATGTCGACCTACACTCTCACCATCAACGTCGAACGTACCTATAGCCAGAAGATGAGGAGCAACGGCTTCAAACTCTGTTTTGCCAAGTGCATCAACGGAAGTTACTCTGTCGTTTGGGATACTGCAGAGTACATTTTCCAATCCTTTGTGATACGGTCATAGGTCTAATCGTGCCGTCTTATCCTCCAGTTTCTCACCTCGGGACAATGTGATCCGCTGGACCGAAACGTACACCCTTTTCGAACTCAACGATGACAATCGAGGACTCGTAAAAGCTGGCCGTATCCAGGTCTCCCCCAAAACAATGCAGCTCAAGGCGGGTGAGTGAGCTTGTGCTCAACTGTGATCAGCCATATCTAACTCCAAATCCAGGCCAACACGTTACCCTGAACACCACAGGAATACTCGAACCAACAGAAGACGCTGCTCAATCCACTGTCAGCCCTGGTATCTTGCGCGTTGTCAGCCAAAAGGCCCCAGTCCAGGTCGGACTCAGCTGCCAACTCGCTCACCGTGGTCGCAGTCTCAAACCTGTTCTCCTGAATGTGGACCTCAAACGGAAGTCTCCTCTGGATATCAAACCCGAGGCGAAGGTCATCGTTTGGTTCGACTCGCAGGCTAAGCAAGGAGATAGCCTCGATCCGGAGGTCGTAGCATCTGCTCGCGAGGTCGATTTCAGCAAGCTGGAAACGAACGAGTACCAGATCAACTTTGTACCTCCACCGGTCCCTCGCGTCGCCTCGGGCATTTGGACCGAAGGTGCTTTGCTCCAAGCTTGAGCTAATTATTCCCCCCTCATACGTCGTCGTTCCTCTTATCCGCCTCACTCCTTCGTAGAGCCTCCATCCATCTGTTGCTGTATCCTGAGCTTGCCGTGTAACCTTAGAAATTGCTTACTCCTTTAAGCCCTTCCATGTCAAAGATTATATTTGAGTTGATTGCTTGATTCTTATGGACTCTCGACTATGTGCTCACCTAGCTTAGCCCCCACACCCCACACTCTGGAGGAGAGTGCCATACCAAGCTGATCATTTGCCTTGACCTCCCACCTCGACCTTCTGGCTCCCAGGATCTCAAGGGACCTCGCTAGAATGACAACACAATAGTCCAGAGGCAGTCGCAGGGGCCATTACTCGGCCATATGCTTCGGTCGTTCAAGCTATCTGCCCTTCCACCGGGATTGTCTCTGTTCCACTTTGTAAGCCAACGCGTACGGTCTCTTTCCATAGACTCTGTGTTTACGTGTGCTAGTATATATAGACTGGTCCATTGGACTTTGATATTTGGCCTTTGGTGATGATCAGGACTGGTCCTGGAGCGGTTCCTCCAGCCTAATGTTGGGGAGTGTTCACACGCGTCCGTCTCTTCCACGAGTACGCATAAAGCCTTTAATTGAACTAACTCGGATCACATTGGGAGTGGGGTTGGGAGTGGGGCGGCCGTTGCTGACAGCTGAGGTAACACCCCACATTGGTGCCTTCGTGACATTGTCAGGTGGGCACCAGAACGATATCTGGGGTACCTCAACGAAGCTGCAAAAGAATTTCGTTCTTCTGAGGAGACTGACTAACTCGAGGTTTTCGTCGTCAGTCTCAGCCGGCCCCACTCTTGCCGAACGCCGACATCACGGCATCCCTCGTCAAAGGACTCCCTGTCGAGGATTGACCTCGGAGAGCATCCTCGAGTGTTGAAGACAATCTCATTGGTAGTGAAGGTCCAGCCGAATTTCATGTGAACCGAGATTATAGCGACTTCTACTGCGTCCAGCCGGTGCAGAGAGCGGAATATAGGAAGGAAGGAAACATGATTGCACCCTTAGTGCGTGGCAGGCCACCAGAAGGCCACCACCAGCCTCCCCGCCTCGCACCAACTATCTTCGGAAATGGTACTTCTTATCATTTACACCTCATGGATGAGCCGTCCTATCTTTCCTTCTAGAATATTCTGATGTGGGAGGTGAAATGTGGAGGAATATGTGGAGGAATATGTGGAGGAATATGTGGAGGAATATGTGGAGGGATATGTGGCTTGTTCATTCCAATGGACAGGCCAGGACGGCAGAGGCCCCACCCTACAGCACCAGTACGCGTAGTACCTCTCCCTCGTGCATCCCGGTGGGCCAACGGCCTTACCTTGGAGGTGTGGAGGAGGTCCACCTCGCCTCCACTATGCTGGTGAAGCCGGCTTCAAGAAATTTCCTGCTGGTCTGGTCTGATTACTCTGATCTTACCATATTTATGACGATGGGAGTTATCATCTCTCGCCCTGCATTTTTTCACAAATTTTTGGGGGTGCGATGAACGGAGATGGATCATCAATCATTTCTTGCACTACCCACACTGCACCAGGGACAGTATAATGACTGCTACACCACTGCCTATAAAACCGCTGCTACCAGAACCGTTGCTTCTTTCCTTCTTGACGCTCCCAGATCTTTTCTGCATCTCCACGCTCCTGATTATTCGCGTCTGGCTCGACTCACTCTCCTGTGGTACTCTTTGTAGATCCAAAATTAATTCCAAAGTCCATTCCCTTTCTGGACCCGAGCTAAAAACGCAACGAACCTCGTTGGAGCCTTCACGCAAGTCGTCGACTACCAGCCATCTGTCGCTCATCAACAGACCGGTCTAACTTCACTGCAATAGTATTCGGTCCTACCTCGCCTACCCTCCCGCCCTACGTTCCGCTTTTAGCGATGTCGCCCAGCCTCGCGGAAGAGGGCCAGACCGCAGGCTTCGTGCCACCCCTATGGGATCCGCTTGAATCCCTGACACGATGGCTGCAGCCCTGATGGCTTCGTTATGGATGAAGTCTTAGTCTCCAAGGCAGTGCGAAGACCGGCACCGAACCTTTGCAACGTTGTGTCCGCACCTCGTTCGCTGACGTCCACCCCGCTAGCGGTGGCCGGGAGTTCAGTAGAGGCGCTTATGTTTTCCTGGATGATCAAATCCAGCACCGCATCCAAAGGGCCAAGAGGGCGAATGATCCCGCAGTCGCGCCGCCGTCCGACCGCTGCCTCGTGTTTACCAGGCGGCACATTGTCACTCGTATTGTCACTCGGCCGGAACTGAGGTCTAGATCACTCAAAAAAATTAGCGTTAAATTTACCGAGCAATACTAATTCGACGTCTACATCACTTGTCACGGATGTGTCAATTTTTGCCGGATTTTTTTGAAACGGTGGGAAATCTCTGAGCATACTTTACGCCTGAGGCTGGTGTGCGTTCTTTGGGCGTTCTTTTGGCTCTTTTGGTCGGTCCCACACGTGGTTCAATACACTCATCCAGCGGTCTTTAAGAACCGCGGTAGCAGGGGTTACCCCAGAGCACTCGCCTCACCACCTCCCACCGCAACCGATATTACTCTCTTACCCCAGCCTCCATCTGCAAACCCCTCCCTCTAGCGACTATCCAATCCTCAGTATACCCCAATTATGTCCAGTATTCAAGCCAACTATCCCTGTGGTCGCCCACCGATACCCCCTCCCTATACCCAGAACTGCTGTACCAATACTCTCTCTTCGCCAACAACAACAACAACAACTGAATCGATATCATATCCCTCTAATAATGGGGCTGCCTCTACCCCGGCGCCCGTATACCCCTCTCCCAACCCGCATCATCACCGCCGCAATAGCGGGAATGTGCGCTATAACCCCTATCACCACTCTCGCCAAACGTCGGCTGCGGCACCAGGCGCGCCCGTAGGCCCCGCAAGGTCCACAACGTGCGGGCACGATGGTCAAGGCGCGGAGGTTCCCTACTTGGAGCACACCCGTCGTTCGTTTGGTGAGCCGCATTCGTCTAACTCACGACGGCCTCGTCTCCCGCGTTCCCATCCCAATCCCACACAACCCGTTTACCGTCGTCGCCAGTCCCCACCCTCCTCCTTTGTTATTTACGCGGAGACTGACGATTCCCGTTCTGGGTGTCCTGCCCCGATTTGTGCTGGCACAGACGGTGCGACATATTACCCAGTACCTGTGTGTTTCCCGCCCACGCCCACGTACACAAGTCAGCCTCAATTTGGCGGCCACGCTGCATCTCACGCTGCAGCTCACGCCGCACCTCGTCCTGGACAAGGTGATACCCGAGTGCTAAATGCGAGTCCCG
>Ga0307513_10008021_pt1 | contig 13567 bp, 16 predicted proteins | sample 15_EM_MG_FD_202174 | JGI IMG/M metagenome (GOLD analysis project Ga0307513, IMG submission 202174) | Populus trichocarpa ectomycorrhiza microbial communities from riparian zone in the Pacific Northwest, United States - 15_EM | ecosystem: Host-associated > Plants > Roots > Unclassified | place... | reverse complement strand
CAGTTTCCGAAGTTTGCTGTGCTGCTGCTCTTGCTGCTGCTCTTTCCTCAAGCCGCCGGGCTTCTCTTTGAATGAGTTCCTCAGCTGTGAGGTTGTGGTCTTCGTCTGAATCTGTATCTAGATCTCCAGGGAGGAGGTGAGTGGTTCTTGCTGGTGTATCTGCTGAGCCTGGCGTGGGCCCAGGGGTTGGTTCCTGTGTGGTTGGTTCTGGAGTATCGTCTGTAGGTTCTGCTGATGGACGATTGTAGGCCCTGCCGGACCTGGTGACGCTTCTGCTCCTGCGTTCTGCTATTGTGAATGTAGCACCTGAGCCGGGAGTTCCTTTCCCTGCCGCTCCTGCTTCTAACTAGTTATCAAGATACTGGAAGGGTGATCAATCCTACCAGGCTGTTCCCAATCCTGAGAACAAAGGGGTTTCACCTGCTGTAGGCAAAAAAATGTAACAGGTTTATTCCTGTCTAACGAAAATACAATAGGACCGGCGATAGACCTGCTAGCGCTGGTGCTAAGGGAGGCTTCAAGGGACCGGTAGCTAGAAGGATAATAGTTGAAGGACAAATTGGGCTAAGGGACTCAGGGATTGCCGTTCAACCAAGTGTATTTTTAGACTGAAGGTCTGTCGAAGTCTGCTGTCTCCTGCTAGCCAGGAGACTGGTTTAAATACAAAACCCAAGAGCGATAGCCTTCCTGCAATCACGATCATTACCAGTAGCTGCGCACATACCGGAATCCTGTAATCCTGCAAGACCAAAGAAAGAAACAAACAAACAATGCTCAGCCTTCGCCAGTGCTACATGACCATCCCATAGCCGGAATACTAAATATAAACTTCCAACAAAGCAAACTAAACATAGCAATATGATAGCATAGCCTATCTGACTCAGAGACAGTGGTGGAGCTGAAATCAAATCAAATAAACCAAATATAAATCAACTAAACATCGGAGATCCTGCACTGCCCGCTCCTGTGTACCATTACCGGAACATGTACACATGTTACAGTTCACAGTCGGCGTGATGGTGTCCGGACTCTCGGACGAGGTAGGCTACAGTTCTGCTGGACTTGTACTTCTGATGGGGAAAGCCTCGGTTAGTAACATCATGGTCTCGCTCGGTTTCGCTGTCGTCCCAAAAGCCCTTGCTATCGCCCGTTAGCCAGTTGTGGCCAGCCCGCTCACGATCCTTCCTCTACCCCCCTCCCGGTTCTGTTAGCTGGCACCGTACTGCCCCATAAGCTGGCACCTTACTGCTACTCCTCCTCACCGGCTGGCACCTTATTGCTCCCCACCGGCTGGCACCCTACTGCTACTCACCGGCTGGCACCCTACTGCTCGCCCTCCTGGCTGGCATCCCCTCTGCCTGGTGGCTCCGCTCGCCCTCCTGGGTGGCATCCCCTCTGCCTGGTGGCTCCGCTTGCCCTCCTCCCCCTCTGATCGTTTGGCCGTTCCTCGGTTAGGGCTAGTCGTGGTATAGCACTGCCTCCGTGGCTTTGTCCAATGCCTTGGATTGATGTAATGACCTGCCTGACCGTACATCATGGTTTTGGTGGGCCCTCAAGTTTTGAGTTTCCTTATGTCGGCGATCATCTATCCACCCACATCAGGCCAGCGTTTCTGGTCTTTGAATAGGCGGTTTCTAGTGTTTTGGGGAGCCTGCTGAAGGGTTTGGGTCTCTCTACCTGTATGTTTCTATGTATTGTTTCCTTACGTGTATGGGGTATATTATCTTAGGTGCTAGGCGAGGGGGACTTTTCCTATGGACTTGGGGTGTTTGATTTTTCCCATGAAGAGGTGCAGCGGGCGGGTGGATTGTTTATAGGTTTTGTTTTTGCCACAGCTAGCGCTGCATGCAGTTTTTTGTACCTTAAAACAATGAATACATGATTACAACAAAAAAAACGAAGAAGAAAAAAAACGACCAATAGATAGGCCACCCTCTCACAAACTCCCCCCCCCCCCTACATTTCACATACAAACTCAACTTTACCCCGCTTTGCGTCCGGACCAAACACCTTGCCCACTTTTCCCTCCTCTGCTCACCTCATGGCGGATCCCCTCCAAATTCCCCCCGGCAACCCTGCCTTTGGCAGGATGTCGGCCCTCAACTCCCCTACCGCTTCGAGAGCAGGCACCCCCTTGACCGATTACCCCACAGCCTTCATGGCGGAACAACTGGCCCAGGCCAGGAGTGCCCTTCGCCTTAACCCAAGAGACCCCTCGATCTCAGCGCCGAAACGCTGGCCAATACCATATCCGCAGAATCCACCACAAGAGTCCTGCTGTCCCAGCTAGTCAAGGGACTTATCACCATCTCCCCCGAGCTCAACGGGGTATCCCAAAAGCTGGCCACCATCTCCCAAGAAAACGAAGCAATCAGGGAGGAACTCCATGATGTTTCCTCGCAGCTCGCCAACCTCCCCCCTCCCAAAGATGCCAACCCATCTCACACGCTGGCTGACCTCCAGGCGTCCATTCGAGACCTGTCACATCGTGTGTCAGCCCCAGTCCCTGCCCCCCTCCAAGGGCCGGCCCCCACTCATGCAGCCCACCCACCCTTCCCAGCCCCCGGCCCCCGCCCCCCAAGGAAGGGGAAGGTAAGGGCCCAAGCACCACCCACACCAACCCCCACTGAGGCTGAGGACCCTAAATACCTCATCCCTTTCTACAATACCAAGCTTAGCAAGGCTTTCGGTAACCCCGAAAAGTACACCAAGATGTACCCCCACTCCTTCGAAGCCGGTGAATTCCGAAGAGGCGCTTATGATTTGGCCTCATTCACCCCCAGCCATCTACACCTAGACAACACCACTCCCACTCCTACGCCCAGGCGGCCTCTGGCTCCGGCTCGAGCGGCAATGACAAAAAGAAAGTCGGCAAGCAGCCCTCCCCTCCACAAGTTGCGAGTGCGGTGGCCCCCCCAAATAAGAAGGGACCTCCCTCCCTCCCAGGTGCCCAACGACGAGTCTTTGCTCCTCGCCAGTCTCCGGCCCCTCACCCAGACCCGCTAACCATCGCAGCAACCTTCTCCGACAGAGCTGCCCGTGTCCTTCGCCAGTCCAAATGCCTCCTGCCTCTCGGCTTCTGCCCAACCGTTAACCCACGGGGTGCTATCTCCCTAACCGTCACCGACAAAGCGACTCCGGCCGCGTCATACGCCCCATACTTTGACTCCCTCACCAGATCCCTCAACCAGTCCTTTCCAGTAGGCGAAAACCCCTGGTGCTCCTTGGTCCTTGCCACCACAGCCGTGCAGCTAGCAATTCACGGCCTCCCACTACGTTTCCTCCCCCAATACGAAGAGGAACTCTTCCCATATTTTCGGCAAGTAATCCTCAACGACAAAGTGACCCCGGTTCTCTCAGCCAGGTACCTTAACCGTGACCGAGATTCTAGGGACACCAAGCAGGCCACTTCGGTGGTTGTCACCCTCGACCCTCAGCACGTATCGACCCTCACTTCCGGGGTCTTCATCCTCCCGCAGAAACGCAAGGTCGAACTTGCCTTCTGAGCCAATCGAACCTCCCAGTGTAAGAACTGTTGGACATACGGACACGCCCTTCAGCGATGCCCCGTGACCCACCCCACGTGCCCCATTTGTGCGCTTCGCCATACTTCCGCGGCTCACAGGTGTCAGAATCCCACCTGTATCAGGAGCGGGAAGAATAAGCCAGTCTCATCCTGTTGTCGGACATCGCCCCCCCATTGCTGCAACTGCGGTAATGACCACACTGCCACATTCAAAGAATGTCCGGCTCGACCTAGCCCAACTAGCCCCACCAGACCTATCTCTACAGTCCCACCAGGTCAAGACCCCATGGATATGGCGGTCGATGCCGGCCAAGCACCCGCTTCTCCCCCGGCCGGAGCGCGTCCCGCTGAGGTGGGCGACGTAACCCCCAGGCAACCACCCTGGGCAGGACCTCAGCGTCCTGGAACCATCCAAGGCTTTGGCGGTCCGCTCCCCCTGGAGGCCCAGAGCTACTCCCCCGCCCCTCGTGACCGTCGGGTTCGTCCCGGAAATAAACAATCACCCCTCCAATGGCGGGAATGGGCGGGCCCTGATCCCAAACCTTCTTTCTATCGTCCAACATAACTGCCTTGGGAGCTGGGATGTTTTTCTGTCCTTATTCGAGTCGTTCAAAGAAGCGACAACATACCCCTCTTTACTCCTTTTACAAGAGCCACCGGTTAGCAAGGCTCACCTTCCCTGCTTCAACGGCTTTAAGTCCTTCTTTCCTCCGGTTAGGAAGCCCCACGTGGCGGCTTACATCCATGTCTTTTGTTTCCTCCTTTTTGGTACTCCCTAGTTTCAAAGGGGTGGATGACGTCATGGCCCTCGATATCTCCTCCCAGGAACCCCTCTTCGGTACCAATTTCAAGTCATTTAGGCTCATAAATGCCTACTCCAGCAATACGCGTGACCACCGAGTCCACTCGGTCTCCCCTGAAACCCTTTTCCCGTCCTTCGACGTCCCTCTCCTGGTGGTAGGGGACCTCAACATTCACAACCCCCTGTCGGACCCACTCTGGTCCTTCTCGCCAAGGGAGATTGTTTCCTCAACCCCTTACTTCGAAAGAGCAGCTGAGGCCAGCTTCGCCCTCCTTAACCCCCATGGGTAATACACTAGGTTCCCTTTGGTTGGGTGGGCCCGCCCCTCGGTTATAGACCTGTCCTTCGCCAACCCCCTTCTCCTTCCGATGTTTAAAGGATGGGAAGCCTCCCTCTCCTCGACAGGCTCAGACCATGTGCCGATTACGATAAGCCTCTCCCCCCCCAACCTGGTTCCGTGCCCAAAACGCCCAAGTTGGAGTGACATGAACTGCGAAACATTGACTCCAATCATCAAAGGCTTTCAACTCCCCCCGCACCCCCGGGCCCCTCGCCAGGAAACCTAGACGCATGGCTGGCTGCGTCACTACATAGGCTCGTCGCACTTCGGAAAGAACACAGGCCGGGCTCCAGACCCTCCCACCACTCCAAGCCCTGGTGGGCGCCCCACCTGACCACCCTCTGCCGCGAATTCCACAAGGCCTCCAGGAAGGCTAGGAAGCACGGTATCACAGCCCTGTGGAACGTGGCAAACACTTCCAAGGCGGGTATTTCAAGGTGATTAAGAAGGCCAAGAACAGACACTGGTCGTCCTTCCTGATGGGGGCCACCCCACAGAACCAGTGGACAGCCAAGAGGTTCGCCTACGGCCGCTCCCGGGCCGCTTCCCCTCACTCCCAGGAGCAGATACTACACAGCAGATGCACGACGTCCTCCTGGACCATTTCTTTCCTCCGAAGGAACCGTTCTCCCCTCCCCCCAGACTTAGACGGTATAAAAAGGCACCACCACTCACGGGGAAGGAGATAGTAAGGGCCCTCTCCAAGTGCTCCCCCACATCGGCCCCGGGACCAGACGGGAGCCCTTACTCAACCTGGAAACAGGTCAATAAAATCAACCCCTCCATCCTGCTCGAAACCCTCTTCCCACTTGTCTGCCTGGGATATCACCCGGCCTCACTTAAAGGGTCGAATGGGATAGTACTAGACAAGCCTGGGAAGCCCTCTAACGAATCCCCAACGTCCTTCAGGATAATCGTCCTGATCTGCACTTTCTCGAAGATTCTTGAGAGGATAATAGCTTCCCGCCTCCTCCTGGCAGCCAGTTCGAGGGGCTTGCTCGACCCCAACCAATGCGGCTCCCTACCTGGGCTCAGCACATATGATGCGGTCATCACCCTCTTCAACGACGTGAAAACTCTGCAAAGGCCAAGACTTAAAGTGTCCTCTCTGTTCTTGGACATAAAGGCGGGGTTTGACAACGTCGACAATCCAATCCTGGCCTGCACCCTGAGGGAAGGCGGGATACCCCCCAACCTGATCTCCGGGGTCTCGTCCTTCCTAGGTGAGCGGAGCTGCACTCCAGTCTCTCAAGGGGCCCCAGGGACCCCAGCCCCAATTAATGTCGGCGCCCCCCAAGGTTCTCCAATCTCCCCCCTTCTCTTTCTCCTCTAAGTCACACCCCTCTACTTCAGGATACCTCGGGGTCTTATGATCTCGTATGTTGACGGCTTGGCCCTCACCACCGCCTCCTACACGAATAGGGGCAACATCCGAAGACTCTAGAGATTGTTGGGGAAACTTGAAGCCAGGGCCCTCCGCCATAGGCTTTCATTCTCTGTTGCCAAAACAGAGCTCATACGCTGGAGAACCCCTAGCCAGAGGCACTTGCCGAATTGCCTCACTCATATCCAAATCAAAGAGGAACTCTTCCACCCCGGCGACTCGGTGCGTGGGCTCAGGTACTGGTTCACTCCTGCCCTGGATTCTTCCGCCCACTTCTCACGTCGGTTGGCCCTCTGTAACATGTGTACATGTTCTGGTAACGGTACACAGGAGCGAGCAGTGCAGGATCTCCTATGTTTAGTTGATTTATATTTGGTTTATTTGATTTGATTTCAGCTTCGCCACTGCTTCTGAGTCAGATAGGCTATTCTATCGTATTGGTATGTTTAGTTTGCTTTGCTGGAAGTTTATATTTAGGATTCCGGGTATGTAATGGTCATGTAGCACTGGTGGAGGCTGAGCTATATTTCTTTCTTTGGTCTTGCAGGATTACAGGATTCTGGTATGTGCGCAAGTACTGGTAATGATCGTGATTGCAGGAAGGGTATCGCTCTTGGGTTTTGTATTTAAACCAGTCTCCTGGCTAGCAGGAGACAGCAGACTTCGACAGACCTTCAGTCTAAGAATACACTTGGTTGAACGGGAATCCCTGAGTCTCTTAGTTCTATTTGTGCTTCAACTATTACCCCTTACCTCCGGTCCCTTGAAGCCTCCCTTAGCACCAGCACTAGCAGGTCTACCGCCTGTCCTATTGTATTTTCATTACACAGGAATAAACCTGTTACACTTTTTTTGCCTACAGCAGGTGAAAACCCTTTTTATCTCAGGATTGGGAACAGCCTGGTAGGATTGATCACCCTCCCAGTATCTTGATAACTAGTTAGCAGCAGGAGCGGCAGGGAAAGGAACTCCCGGCTCAGGTGCTACATTCACAATAGCAGAACGCAGGAGCAGAAGTGTTACCAGGTCCAGCAGGGCCTACAACCGTCCATCAGCAGAACCTACAGACGATACTCCAGAACCAACCACAAAGGAACCAACCCCTGGGCCCACGCCAGGCTCAGCAGATACACCAGCCTGAACCACTCACCTCCTCCCAGGAGATCTAGATACAGATTCAGAGGAGGACCACAACCTCACAACTGAAGAACTCATGCAAAGAGAAGCCCGGCGGCTTGAGGCTAGAGCAGCAGCAAGAGCAGCAGCCCAGCAAACTTCGGAAACAGAACGCCCACCAGAACGGCCCACAACAAGCAGGTGGCGAGCGCCCTGCATCATAGGAGTCTTTGCAAGTCACACACCAACTAGAGCGCCCTCCTGAGAGCATAGAGAGCAATCGCTACCTGGTACATTCATCCCAGACACACCAGAAAGACCATCAAGATCTAGGAGTGCCAGAGAGCCCCCTGAACGACCAGACCCACCACCTCCAGACCCACACCCACTGACAGCCACTATGGCAGACCCAGGCCCGGCCAGGTTGCCACCTCCCAAGCTCCCCAAACCACCTATGTTTAGCGGAGAAGGAGAAGACTTGAAGCCAGACAAACTCCAGCGATGGCTTAGAACAGTAAAAAAGCACCTAGCAAGATCAGGACTAAACGACGACTCCCCTGGAGTGGGGGATTACTATAGCGCCTACACAGATGGCAAGGCCAACAATGCATATCAGACGCTAGACAGAGAGGTGGAAGACCTAACTCTAGCGCAGTTAACCCAACGCCTTCAGCAGCTATTGGAAGCCTCTACAAACACCGATGGCACCTATCCCAAGTGGCAGAATATCCGCCAGACAGCAGGTGGACAGCCAGCACGCATAACGAAGATAGCTTGAGAGCTAGCGGACCTCAAAGGATCCCTCCCAGCAGGATCCATTTCAGACTATGCACAGAAGCAACGATTTCTCGATGCTATGGACTGTAGACTACGACGAAATGTTGAGCCCCAGCTCAGACCAGAAGATACCTGGGACCAGATGGTGGCTGTAGCAGAACGCTATGATGCTACTATCTACAGAACCGGCGGCTACAAAGGCAGCGATAGAAACCAGGCTTCTAGCAGCAAAACCCATACACCAAAGAAAGAGAATACCTAGCGCAAACCCTCTACCACATCAACACCCAGGAACACAGGCAAGGAAAGGCCCCCGCTAAGAAGAGGACCTATACAAAATCAAACAAACCCAGTAAGGCTGAAATGGATCGACGCAAGGCAGAAGGAGCGGCTTTCTACTGTGGCGAAAGCGGACACATGGCAAATGAATGCCCAAAGAGAGAAGTTAAGACCAACCATGTTCGCCTCTTTGAGGAAAGCCCAGACAGCAGCGAAGGCGGATATGAGCCCCACACAGACAGCACAGAGGAGCTAGATGGCAGTGGCTCGGTCAGGACCTACAAGACTACGGTAGGCACGCCTAAGGATAGGCCATTCCAGGCACTCGAATTCACTATCAACATCAATGGCAAGCCCGCCAGAGCCCTTGCAGATACAGGTACCATTGGCGGTACCCTGATATCCAACAAATTCGTTACAACACACAACATCCCCTACACAGCTACAAAGAATCCCATTACTCTGAAGATGGCAGTTAAAGGATCGCGATCAACTAGCGACTTCTCTGTTGAGGTTATGATTCAGCTAGGCAGGATGAAAGTCGATAATGTGCCTATGCTAGTCACGCCAGTATCAGACTATGATATCCTCATGAGTATGGAAGATCTCATAAGGCTAGGAGCGGTCATCGATTGCCTAAAGAACACCATCTACTTCTCCAAGTACAAGGTCAGAGTCACCTGTGACGGAAAATCTAGAGAGTCTAGATCAGCCATGACGAAGCCACAGGAAGTACCAGACTTCCTGGCGATGTTCCCCAACGTATTTGTCAAAGAAGTACCTGAGGAACTGCCCCCAGTACGATAGATAATGCACAGAATAAGCCTCATAGAGCCGACGAAGCTTTTAAAGACACCCACCTTCAAAACGCCACAAGCCTTGATGCCCAAATACCAGGCATGGATCAATAAGCAGATGAACGCTGGTATCCTCCATAGGACCAGTGTGCCCGGAGGAGCCAGCATGTTTGTGGAAGCCAAACCAGATGGCAGAATCAGTCCTTTGGTCGACCTCCGCTTCTGGAACGATAACACCCAGGCCGATCACACACAGATCCCAGAACAGAACGCCATATTAAATGCGGTAGCCAGAGGACGTTTCCGCAGCAAGATAGATCTCAGTGACGCCTACTTCCAGACCAGAGTGCATCCAGATGATGTAAAGTACAACACTATCAAGACACCCTTCGGCGGCTTTACCAGCCAGGTCATGATGCAAGGAGACATGAATGCTCCCGGAACCTTTGTGAGAACTATGGAGGACCTATTCCATGATGAATTAGGCAAGAACATATGGGTATCCATTGACGATATTTTTGTCTTTAGTGACACCTTTGAAGAGCATGTTAAGGACGTTACGAACGCCTGCAGTAAGCTGCAGAACGCCGGCTATTATGCCAACCCAAGAAACAGTGTTTTCCTTGCCACAAAGCTTGATATCCTAGGCCATATGATAGACGATGATGGCATCCACCCTGCACCAGAGAAAATCCGGACTATAATGGACTGGACAAGACCAGAGAGCCTGAAAGAACTGCAGCGATTCAATGGAATGGTTAATTATATCTCGCTGTTCATTCCCGACATCGCCACCATCACAGTCCTGCTCACTGAGCTGAGGGGGAACGCTGAATGGCAGGGGATGGATCTGCAACAAGCAGCCTTCGAAGCGGTCAAGCGAGCTGCAGATAAGCACAAAGTCCTGAGACCGATCGACTACAACAAGCCAGATATGATATGGCTTTTTACCGATGGATCCCCTACAGGTACAGGCGCTTGGATAGGCCAAGGACCAACCAGAGATGCACCCAGGCCTGCAGCGTTCCACAGCAGGAAGCTGACGCCATCACAAAGCAACTACCCCACACACCAACAGGAAACGCTCGCAATCATTGAGGCTATGGAAGCATTCGCTCCCCATTTGCTACACAGACAATTTACAGTGGTTACAGACCACGAGAGTCTCACCAAACTCATGACACAAAAGAATCTCAATGGTCGACAGCAGAGATGGCTAACGCACCTCAGTCACTTTGATTTTAAAATAGAATACCAGCCAGGAGCGAAGAATTTCCTAGCAGACTACCTATCGAGAATCTATGAGGGAACCCCAGGGCCGTTAGATATAAGCCTCAAGGACCCCACGAGCGATTATGACAGCCTTGAGCTACCAGACCCTACCCAACCCCTACAAATCAATACAACCTACACCTCCTCCACCGATTTTAGCATTGAATCAGACGACGCGATGTACCACTCAGGCGAAGCCCAAACCTCTCCCACCCTTACCAGCAGTGACTCTATCAGTCGCTGCCGCCCTGAATACCTTATTGACGAAAGTACCAGCAATGCAGTGACTCACTCCCAGAAGCGTAAGGCCTCTGCTTCCTCGCCAGCTACATCAAGCGCAACCAGCAACGATAGCAGAATATCGATTGGAAACTCTTGGGGTGATAATAGAACTCTCTCAATCTCTAGTGAAATGGAACGACAACATCCAGAAATGAGCTGGATGTCATGCACTGACGATGGGTGTGAAATACATAAGAATGAAAAACAAGGTGCAGGCTACTGGCCAAAGGACCCTAAGGTCCGGAAGCAGAGTAAGAAGACAAAGAGAAAAGAGCAGGATAGGATTTCAACATCGAATACAGCCCTTGAAGAAGGCCAGGCCTCACTCCCCAATATGCCATACCTCTCAGAGAGCCTCCCGCCCTTCCATATGAACGATACTATCGTAGCTACACCCCCCATGGCCTCACCGGGCTTTAGTCCCCTTTACAGTCAAGCAGGCTATGACTCCAATGAGGCAACCAATGCCAACCAATTCCTAAGCACCCTACACTCCCGCCTTATGGGTATCCTCGCCCAGCGAGTTAGAGAAGCCATTAAGAATGACGCCCTCTACACCAGGGTCAAGGAAACCGATAACAAATTACACTATTCTATCGGCAATGGCCTTCTACTCGCGCAGAACACCAATGGGTACGAAAACCTTTATATACCGGAGGACCTCGTGAGAAGAGGGTATCCCTACGGGATTGCATCCTCCAGACTAGAGTTCGTTACGGGACGGACGGGGCCCCACAAAACGGGGGCCCCCGGCCCTTTTCCCAGCCCTGCCCCGCTCAACGGCCTGGGGCGGGGTGTCTTTTTCGGCATTCCCTGCCCCTGTTCCCGCTCAGGCCCCCGCCCCACCCATACACCGGACGGGTCCCCGCTAAAAATGAGTGGTAACAAACGGGGCCCCGTCCTGGGAATGAGTGCGGGTGGGCGTTGGGCGGGTGTAGGGCGGGGATTAGCCTAAAAATACCCCCCCGGCCCCGTGAAAGGACGGGGCCTGCTGAGTGAAAACCCGCCCTTCCCCGCCCCGTAACGAACACTACTCAAGACTGTCCATGCAGGCCTCGGGCATTTCTCAGCCTACAAATGCTACTCCTATGCGGCTTGCTTCTTCTGGTGGCCACAGATGCGCCAGGACTTTGTCCTATACTGCCGGTAATGCGATAAGTGCCAGATTAAGAACGAGCCCACCACCCTACCCTATGGGCGATCCCTTACCCTCCCTGACCCCGACGAAGCCTTCCAATCCCTAGCTATAGACTTCGCCGGCCCCTTTAACAAATCTGATGGCTATACATCTATCATGGTCATTATGGACGGCTTTACCTCCTACACATATCTCATCCCCCTCAAGGACGCGGCTACCTCTCAGAAGATCTTTAAGAAACTCAACAGTACCATCTTCAATGTCTATGGCCTCCCTCTCAGCATTGTCCTTCACCAGCACTCTCGCTTTACCTCTAAGTTTTGGTCACAAATGATGAAGTCCCTCGGTATCCAGGTCTGGATGGCGACCCAATACCACCACCAAACGAATGGCCAGGTGGAGCGAAGGATCCGTACCCTCAGGCAGCTAATGAGGAACTTCGTTAACCCCAGACAAAACAACTGGTCCGCTGCCCTCCCCGGTATTGCAGCAGCCATGAATGGCGCCCCTCATGAATCTCTAGGCATCTCACCATACCATGCCCTTTATGGAGGCCCCTGGAAGATATTCAACCCTGTCCAGGGATCCGCCAGCAAAGTACCAGCTGTGGAAGATATATTAAACATGCATGAAGCAACGAGAATGGAAGTAGACATGGCAAGAAACTATGCTACCTTCCGCCAGACTGTCCAAGCTGACAAACGACGCAAACCACTAATGGAACCCTTCAAGAATGGCAGCAGAGTGCTTGTTAGAGGCCGCCTTTATACCTCCTCCCCTGGACGATCCAAGAAGCTAGAACCACGCTGGTTCGGACCTTTCAAGGTCCTAGAACATCTACCTGACACAGACAACTACAAGCTACACCTCCCGCCCAGAATGGCCCCCCAGAAACCCTACTTCCACATCTTCTCCCTTAAAGAATACAGAGAGAACCATCCCGATAGATTCAAGTCCCGCAGAATGGACAAGCCAGCACCCATCCTAATCGACAATGCAGAAGAATGGGGGACAGAGCAGGTACTCAATTACTGCCGCCAGAACAACCGACACGAATTCCTGGTCCACTGGAAAGGCTATGAGCGGGCCGATGACTCCTGGGGGCCTATCAAGAGCCTTGACCACTCCCTGGAACTCATACAGGAATACTGGGACGCTAGCCACCCCGCAGAACCAACGCCCCAAATCACCTCCCACTACATTAAAGCTTCCTGGGAACCCATGGAAGTTTCCTATACACCCTGCACCGCAAACTATTGCCCAGACGACTTCTGGGAACCCTATGACGATGAGGAATATGATTCCAGCAGCTCTGAGCAGGACTACTTCCCCACGGATGATGACAGCCTCCTATGGCACACCGACGAGAGCGAGTGAGGACTTTGGAAAGATTGTTGATTTTTCAGAATAAGGGAATGTAACATTTGTACAGGTTCTGGTAACGGTACACAGGAGCGGGCAGTGCAGGATCTCCTATGTTTAGTTGATTTATATTTGGTTTATTTGATTTGATTTCAGCTTCGCCACTGTTTCTGAGTCAGATAGGCTATGCTATTGTATTGCTATGTTTAGTTTGCATTGCTGGAAGTTTATATTTAGGATTCCGGGTATGGAATGGTCATGTAGCACTGGTGGAGGCTGAGCTATGTTTCTTTCTTTGGTCTTGCAGGATTACAGGATTCCGGTATGTGCGCAACTACTGGTAATGATCGTGATTGCAGGAAGGGTATCGCTCTTGGGTTTTGTATTTAAACCAGTCTCCTGGCTAGCAGGAGACAGCAGACTTCGACAGACCTTCAGTCTAAGAATACACTTGGTTGAACGGCAATCCCTGAGTCCCTGAGTTCTATTTGT
>Ga0307513_10008019_pt1 | contig 13570 bp, 10 predicted proteins | sample 15_EM_MG_FD_202174 | JGI IMG/M metagenome (GOLD analysis project Ga0307513, IMG submission 202174) | Populus trichocarpa ectomycorrhiza microbial communities from riparian zone in the Pacific Northwest, United States - 15_EM | ecosystem: Host-associated > Plants > Roots > Unclassified | place... | reverse complement strand
TACACCCGCCCAAGATCTTGCTCATCCGCGGTCGGGCCGAGTTGGACGTCGTCGAGGGCATCCCGGACGAGTTTCTCCAGGCGAGCGGCACCTACAAGATGACGCCCGAGCAACGAGTCGGCTGGGAGGCGGAAGTGCGTTCGCTGTACGACGGCATGGTCCGGATTGTGGTGACCCCGACGTGGGCGAAGCTGATCGACTTCGAGACGACTCTGCCGAGCGCAGTCGAGGAACTGGCCCGGCGGAGGGACGAGCGTCAGCGCGCCGCCCACGCTTGAACCTCGGAAAAAAGTTGCGGCGGGATGTCGAGAACCCGAGCGCGGCTGCGTCCCCGCTGCGAACACGGCCACAATGGGTCCGTACCGCACCAAGGAGAAACTGATGGCCAAGTACCTGCTGCTCAAGCACTACCGCGGCGCGCCGGCGGCGGTCAACGACGTGCCGATGGACCAGTGGACGCCGGAGGAGGTTTCGAGCCACGTGCAGTACATGCGGGACTTCGCCGCTCGGCTCGAGGGCACCGGCGAGTTCGTCGACGGCCAGGCGCTCTCCCCGGAGGGCACGTTCGTCCGTTACGACGGCGAGGGGCGCCCGCCGGTCACCGACGGCCCGTTCGCGGAGACCAAGGACCTGATCGCCGGCTGGATGGTGATCGACGTCGAGACCTACGAGCGGGCGCTCGAGCTGGCCGGCGAGCTGTCCGCGGCTCCGGGAGCGGATGGCAAGCCGATCCACGAGTGGCTCGAGGTGCGCCCGTTCCTGGCCGAGCCCCCGACCATCACGGAGTGACGCACGGTGGATGAGGCCCTGCTGCGGACCCTCACGCCCACCCTGATCGGGATCCTCGTCCGTCGCGGAGCAGACTTCGCGGCGGCCGAGGATGCCGTGCAGGAAGCGCTGGTCGAGGCCGTGCGAGTATGGCCGGACGACCCGCCGCGGGACCCGCAAGGCTGGCTGGTCACCGTGGCCTGGCGCAAGTTCCTCGACGCCGCCCGAGCCGACACCTCCCGCCGGCACCGCGAGGTGCGCGTCGAGGGCGAGCCCGCGCCCGGCCCGGGCGAGATGGTGGACGACACGCTCCAGCTGTACTTCCTGTGCGCGCACCCGTCCCTGACACCGGCCTCGGCCGTCGCGCTCACCCTGCGCGCGGTCGGCGGCCTGACCACGCGTCAGATCGCCCAGGCCTATCTCGTACCGGAGGCGACCATGGCCCAGCGGATCAGCAGGGCCAAACGGACCGTCTCGGGCGTCCGGTTCAACCAGCCCGGTGACGTCGCGACAGTGCTGCGCGTGCTCTACCTGGTCTTCAACGAGGGCTACTCCGGCGACGTCGACCTCGCCGCGGAGGCGATCCGGCTCACTCGCCAGCTGGCGATCAAGACCACCCATGAGGAGGTCGCGGGCCTGCTCGCGCTCATGCTGCTCCACCACGCCCGGCGCCCGGCACGGACCGGCCCCGACGGCAGGCTCGTGCCCCTCGCCGAGCAGGACCGCAGCCGGTGGAACACCCGCCTGATCGCCGAGGGCGTCGACGTGCTCCAGGCCGCCCTCGCCCGCGACCGCCTGGGCGAGTTCCAGGCCCAGGCCGCCATCGCCGCACTCCACGCAGACGCCCGCACGGCGGCGGAAACCGACTGGGTGCAGATCGTCGAGTGGTACGACGAACTCGTGCGACTAACCGACAGCCCGGTGGCCCGCCTCAACCGAGCGGTCGCGGTGGGCGAGGCCGACGGCCCGCGGGCCGCCCTCGCGGGTCTCGACCCCGCCCTGCCCCGCCACACCGCGGTCGCGGCATACCTACACGAGCGCGACGGCGACCCGGTGACCGCAGCACGGCTCTACGCCGAAGCCGCCCGTTCAGCCCCCAACCTCCCCGAACGCGACCACCTAACGCGACAGGCCGCACGACTCAACGCGCAGCTGCGCAGTTGAGCGGCGGGCATCCACTAACCCGATAGCGCCAGTCCGCCCAACGCCAGCGGCTCAGCGTCGCCGCCGAACGGAGCTACCTCGACCATGGGCTGACCGGAACTACCTGGCACAGCCGAGACGACGCCGGCCCTCCCGCAACGCCTCCACCCATCCCGCCGTCGCCGCCGGGGCCTCGATCAAGCACTCGCCGCGATGCATTCGGGCGACAAGCTCGTGGTGTGCAGTAGACGCCGCGCCGCGGATCTCACCGGCCCGTTCCCTGCCAGCCGCCATTCCAGCCCGAACCGCTGCTGCCAGGACGCGTCGCTGGCCTTGCGGGGTTCGACCGACTCGCCCGCTGTGGTCCGCGTGCCGGCGTCATCGGTGCCGTGCTGACCGAGCGCTGCCATTCGCAGCTCGAACCGTTGTAGTCGGGAGGTGTCGCTGGCCTTGCCAGGCTCGATCGACTCGCCCGCTCTGGGGCCTGCGTCATCGGCGGCGCGCTGACCGAGCGCCGCCATTCGCAGCCCGAACCGCTGCAGCCAGGACCTGTCGCCGGCCTTGCGAGGCTCGACCGACTCGGCCGCTGTGGTCCGGGCGCCCGCGCCATCGGCGCCGCGCTAACTGAGCACGGCATCAACATTCATTCGAGGGAAGCTTCGCTGCGAGCAATCCAAGCTCAGCCCCAAGCAACAGACCCGACTGCGCCGGATGCACCGCACCGGCGAGTACAGCATCAAGGATCTCGCCGAGCTGTTCTCCATCGGCATGGCCACCTGCAGCGCGATGGTGGCCGGTGGCATGTTTCCTGCCGCGCAATCGCGGTCGGTGACGCGTTCTTGCCGGCTCGTCGTGCGCCGAGGTGGCGGTCTCGGGCGTGACGATCTTGTTTCCGGGGGCCGCCATTCAGAGACGATCGTCGTTACGGATTCGTTAACTAACTCCTGTTACTAACTTGCTATGGTCGCGGTCATCACAGCGTGTTCCTCAGTGGAGGATTGACATGAGACGTGGCATCGCATTCTTGGCCGTTACGGTCGCCCTCGCGGCGTCCGGCTGCAGCGGCTCCGCCGAGCCGGCAGATAGTGACAGCGGCACCATCACCTGGTGGGACACCTCCGACGCGACCACCGAGGCGCCGACCTACCAGGCGCTGGTCGCGCAGTTCCAGGCGCAGCACCCCAAGATCAAAGTCAACTACGTCAACGTCCCGTTCTCGGACGCGGAGCAGAAGTTCAAGACCGCGGCGCAAGGCGGCAACGGCGCGCCCGACGTGATGCGCTCCGACGTCGGCTGGACCCCGGCCTTCGCGGCCCAGGGCTACCTGCTGCCGCTGGACGGCACGCCCGCCGTCGACCAGATCGGTGACTTCCTGGCCGGCCCGGCCGGCACGGCGAAATACGACGGCAAGATGTACGGCGCCCCGCAGGTCACCGACACTCTCGGCCTGCTCTACAACAAGGCGCTGTTCGCCAAGGCCGGCATCACCGCCGCGCCGAAGACCTGGCCCGAGCTCAAGACCGCCTCCCAGGCGCTCAAGGCCAAGGCCGGCGTCGACGGCGTCTACCTCAACCCCGACTCGTACTTCCTGCTGCCCTTCCTCTACGGCGAGGGCGCGAATCTGGTCGACGTCGCGAACAAGAAGATCACCATCAACTCGCCCGAGGCCGTCAAAGGCGTGCAGACCGCACAGGACCTGGTCGCGTCCGGTGCCGCGGCCAAGCCCGCCTACACCGACGGCTACGCCAACATGCAGGCCGCGTTCAAGGACGGCAAGGTCGGCATGATCATCAACGGGCCGTGGTCGGCGTCCGACATCTTCGCCGGCAAAGCCTTCCAGGACAAGGCGAACCTGGGCATCGCGCCGGTGCCGGCCGGGTCGACCGGCCAGGCCGGATCGCCCGTCGGCGGGCACAACCTGGTCGTGTACGCGGGCACGAAGCACGCCGGCGCGGCGGAGCAGTTCGTCCAGTTCATGACGTCCGCGGCCAGCGAGTCGACGACCGCCGCGAAGCTCGGCACCCTGCCGGCGCGCACCTCGGCGTACACGTCGGAGGTGACCGCTAACCAAGTTATCGCATCGTTCCAGCAGGCCATGGCGATCGCCCAGCCGCGCCTGGCGCTGCCGCAGGCCAGCGATCTGCTCGGGCCGCTGTCCCAGGACTACGTCAAGATCCTGCAGGGCGAGCAGGCCCAGGCCGGCCTGGACAACTCCGCGAAGGAGTTCGCCAAGCTGTTGCCCGGCTGGAGCGCGCCGTGACGCTGCTGCGTCGGGTCCTCGACCGGCACTGGTACGCGTGGGCGATGGTCGCGCCGGTGGTGCTCGTGCTGGCCCTGCTGGTTCTCTACCCGCTCGCCCGTGGGCTGTGGTTCTCGCTGACGGACGCGAACGAGTCGAACATCGGCCGCACGATCGGCCCTAATCACATCCCGTCCACCTACCAATTCGTCGGGCTCGACAACTATTGGCACGTGCTCTCCGGCGCCGAGGGCCACTTCTATCCCGTGCTGGCCTGGACGGTGGTCTGGACGCTGATCTGCGTCGCGTTGCACTACGGGATCGGGCTCGCGCTGGCGTTGCTGCTCAACCAGCGGGCCCGGTTCCGGACCGGCTACCGGATCATGCTGATCCTGCCCTGGGCGGTGCCGCCGTTCGTCAGCGTCTTCGCCTGGCGGCTGTTGCTCAACGGCCAGGCGGGCATCGTCAACAAGGCGCTCGGCGGACTCGGCCTGCCGGCCGTCGCCTGGCTGAGCGACCCGACCTGGCAGAAGGTGTCGGTCATCGGAGTCAATACCTGGATCGGCGTGCCGTTCATGATGGTCGCGCTGCTCGGCGGGCTGCAGTCGATCCCCGCCGAGCTCTACGAGGCCGCCGAGATGGACGGGGCGTCGGCCTGGCACCGGTTCCGCTTCGTGACGGTGCCGAGCCTGCGGCCGATCAGTAATACCGTGATCCTGCTCGGCTGCATCTGGACGTTCAACCAGTTCGCCATCATCTTCCTGCTGGTCGGGCAGGCCGCGGGCGCGAGCAGCCAGATCCTCGTCACGTACGCATATCAGCTGGCCTTCAGCGGGGTGCGTGACTACTCGGGCTCGGCTACGTACGGCGCCTTGATCTTGTCTTTGCTCCTGGTCTTCGCCGTCGTCTACCGGCGCCGCCTCGGCTCCCCAGCGAGAGAGAACCCCACATGACGGTGACACTAACTCGTTCCACACCCGCGGTGACCTCGCCGCCGCCGGCCCGGGTCCGGCGCCGGGGCGAACGCAGCCGGCTCGCCTCGATCGCCTACCACGCGACGATGATCACGGTGAGCGCGGTCGCGGTCTTCCCGGTGCTCTGGGTGGTCTACATGTCGTTCGGCGACGCCGACGCCTGGGCCAACCCGGCGGAGATCCTCCGGTCGCCGGTGACCTCCAACTACGGTGCGGTCTTGCGCCAGCATGACGGTTTCCTGACCTGGCTGGGCAACTCGCTCGTGGTCGCGATCTGCACGACACTGCTCGGGGTGCTGATCGCGGCCACGGCGGGTTACGCGTTGTCGCGGATGCGCTTTCCCGGGCACCGGCCGCTGATGTGGACCTTCCTGGTCACCCAGATGTTCCCGGTGGCGATCCTGATCGTGCCGCTCTACAACATCCTGTCCACGTTGCACTTGCTCAATACGTACGCGGGACTGGTGTTGACGTATTGCACGATCTCCGTGCCGTTCTGTGCGTGGATGCTCAAGGGCTACTTCGACACGATTCCCGTCGAAATCGACGAGGCGGGGCGGATCGACGGGTGCTCGCCGTTCGGAACGTTCTGGAAACTGGTCGTCCCGCTCGCCCGGCCGGGGCTGGCGGTGACGGCGTTCTACACCTTCCTGACCGCGTGGGGCGAGGTCGCCTACGCCACCCAGTTCATGACCACCCCGGACCGCTACACCCTGGCGGTCGGATTGCAGACGTACGTCGGTCAGTTCAAAGCCGAATGGGGCGCGATGACCGCGGCATCCGTGATGATCTCCGCGTTCGCCGCAGCAGTGTTCTTCGGCGTCCAGCGTCATCTCGTCTCCGGCCTGACGGCGGGGGCGGCCAAGTGAGCCGCGTCCGGCGACGCCTGGTGTTTGGGCTGACCGGTGGGGATCGCCAGGTGGGTGGCGCTCGGCAGCGGTTGGTGCTTGAGCTGACTGGTGGAGGTCGCCTGGTGGGTGGCGTTCGGCGGTACGTGGCGCTTGGGCTGACTGGTGGGGGTCGTCAGGTGAGTCGGGTCTCGCGGCCGTTGGTGCCTGGTCTGATCGCGGGGTTGCCAGGTGAGCCGTGTTTAGTTGCGCCTGGCGCGCGGTCTGATCGCGGGGGCCGTCAAGCAAGTAGAGTCCGGCGGCGCCTGGTGTCTGGCCTCACGGCGGGGGTCGCCAAGTGAGCGCGTGGTGGCGGGACGCCGTGATCTATCAGGTCTATCCGCGCAGCTTTGCCGACTCCAACGGCGACGGTGTCGGCGACCTGCCCGGCGTGCGCTCCCGCCTGCCGTATCTGCGAAACCTGGGCGTGGACGCGGTCTGGCTGTCACCGTTCTACCTGTCGCCGCAGGCCGATGCCGGCTACGACGTGACCGACTATCGCGTGGTGGACCCGATGTTCGGCACGATCGCGGACGCCGAGGCCCTGATTCGCGACGCGCACGAGCTTGGCCTGCGGGTCATTGTCGACATCGTGCCGAACCACTGCTCGGCGCGGCACGACTGGTTCCGGCGGGCGCTTGCCGACGGGCCTGGTTCGGCGTTGCGCAAGCGCTACCACTTCCGGCGCGGCCATGGCGACGCGCCACCCAATGACTGGCAGTCGCTGTTCGGTGGTCCGGCGTGGACCCGGACCACCGACGGGGAGTGGTATCTGCACCTGTTCGCCCCTGAGCAGCCCGACTTCAACTGGGACCACCCGGCCGTGGCCGATGAGTTCCGCAGCGTGCTGCGGTTCTGGCTTGACCTCGGTGTGGACGGCTTCCGGGTGGACGTGGCGCACGGCCTGGTCAAGGCGGCCGGCCTGCCCGACCAGGGCGACGGGCCGAGCCGCTGCTTCGACCAGGACGCCGTGCACGACGTCTACCGGCAGTGGCGCTCGATCCTCGACGAGTATCCGGGCGAGCGGATCGGCGTCGCCGAGGCCTGGGCGCCCACATTGGACCGGGTCGCCAACTATGTGCGGGCCGACGAACTTCATCAGGCCTTCAACTTCCGCTACCTCGCCACCGACTGGAATGCCGAAGCCCTGCGCCGGGTCATCACCGAATCCATCGCCGCGATGGCCGCCGTCGGCGCCCCGGCCACCTGGGTGCTGTCCAATCACGACGTTACCCGGCACACCACCCGGCTGCTGCAGGCCCGCACCGGGGAGGTCGCCGGCCGCCGAGCCGAGCCCGTCGACCCGGTCGCCGGTCTGCGCCGGGCCCGCGCGGCCACCCTGCTGATGCTGGCCCTGCCCGGGTCGGCCTACCTGTACCAGGGCGAGGAACTGGGCCTGCCCGAGGTGCTCGACCTCAGCGACGACGTGCGGCAGGACCCGGCATTCGGCCGGGCGGCCGGCCAGGACGGCTACCGCGACGGCTGCCGGGTGCCCATCCCGTGGTCCGGCTGGGCGCCGCCGTACGGCTTCGGCACCGGTGGCAGTTGGCTGCCCCAGCCCGGCGACTGGGACGCGCTCAGCGTCGCCGCGCAGACCGGCCGCGCCGGCTCCACTCTGGAGCTCTACCGGCGGGCGCTGGCGCTGCGGAAGGCCATCGCCGGGGAACTCGAGTGGCTCGACTCTCCGCCCGGGACCCTCTCATTTCGGCGCGGCGAGTTCGGCTGCGTTGTCAACATGAGCGACACCCCGGTGCCGATCGCAGGCGAAGTGCTGCTGGCCAGCGGACCCGTCGACACCGTGCTGCCGAGCGACACGACCGTCTGGAGGTCCCTGCGATGATCCGCCGTGCTGCCACGTTCCTGCTGCTCGCCGCCCTCGCCCTCGTCCCGGCCGCGGCGGCGCACCCGGCCGCCGCCGACCCCAGCGACGTCGGCTTCGCCCAGCCCCGGAACGCCACCGGACCGACTACCGCCGGCAGCCTGGGCGATAGCTCCGCGCACTGGCTGAGCCCGGACACGATCGCGTGGGACCTGGGCGACCAACCGGCCGGGCGCACCTATCAGCTCGGGGCCGCCCCGGCCGGGGGACTCGTCGCCGGGCCGGGCGGGTTTAGCGGTGGGACCGTTTTCCCGCTGAGCTACGACCCGGCCGGGCTGCCCGCCGACCTCAAGGCGAAGTATCCGCACCTGGCGTCGCTCGGTGCCCTGCACGTCACGGCCGACGCCGCGCGGCTGCTGCGCGGGCAGGTGGCCGTCGCCGCCCTGTCCGGCGGCAAACTGGTCGCCACCACCGGCCTGCAGATCCCGGGCGTCCTCGACGCGCTGTACTCCGGTGCCGCCGCGCACGCCCGGCTCGGACCCGTTTTCCACGCGGGCCGGCCGACGCTGTCAGTCTGGGCGCCGACCGCGCGCAGCGTCACCCTCGAGCGTTACGCCACCTCGGGCAGCGCCCGGCCGGCGCTGGAGCCGATGCGCCGTGACGACCGCACCGGGGTGTGGTCCGTGACCGGGCCGGCCGGCTGGGCCGGGCAGTACTACCGCGTCCGCATCACCGTGTTCGCGCCGAGCGAGCTGGCTGTCGTTACTAACAGCGTTACCGACCCGTACTCGGTGGCGCTGTCCACCGACTCGAAGCTCAGCCAGATCGTCGACCTCGGCGCTGCCGCGCTCGCCCCGGCCGGCTGGTCCGCGGCCCGGGCGCCGGCGCCGATCCCCAGCGCCCGGCAGCAGATCCAGGAGCTGCACGTCCGGGACTTCTCCGTCGAAGACCTGACGGTGCCCGCTGCCGAACGGGGGACCTATCTGGCGTTCACCGAGCAGGGGTCGGCCGGGATGCGGCACCTGCGGGCGCTCGCCGCGGCCGGAGTCACCACGGTGCATCTGCTGCCTGCGTTCGACTTCGCGGGCGTACCCGAAGATCGGTCCACCCAAGCCCAGCCTCCGTGCGACCTCGCGGCCTTCGCGCCGGACTCGGCGCAGCAGCAGGCCTGCATCGCGCAGACCCGCGACACCGACGCCTACAACTGGGGCTACAACCCGCTGCACTACACGGTTCCCGAGGGCTCCTACGCCACCCGGACCGATGGAGCGCAGCGGACCCTCGAGTTCCGGCGGATGGTGCAGGCGCTGCACTCCGCCGGGCTGCGGGTCGTGCTCGACGTGGTCTACAACCACACCGCGGCCGCCGGGCAGGCCGGCGACTCCGTCCTCGACCGGATCGTGCCCGGCTACTACCAGCGGCTGAACGCGACCGGCGCGGTCACCACCGACAGCTGTTGCGCCGACACCGCGCCCGAACACGCGATGATGAACAAACTGGTCGTCGACTCGGTGACCACCTGGGCCCGGCAGTACCGCATCGACGGCTTCCGCTTCGACCTGATGGGCCTCGACCCCAAGCAGACGATGCTCGATGTGCAGAGCGCAAATCCCACCAGCTATCTGTACGGCGAGGGCTGGAACTTCGGCGTGGTCGCCAACAATTCCCGGTTCGTTCAGGCGACCCAGGCGAACATGGCCGGCACCGGGATCGGCACGTTCAACGACCGGTTGCGCGACGCGGTCCGTGGTGGCGGCCCGTTCGACAGCGACCCGCGGATCCAGGGCTTCGCCAGCGGGCTGGGCAGCGTGCCCAACGGCTCCCCGGCCAACGGCAGCGCCGCGGAGCAACAGGCAAAACTGTTGCACTACACCGATCTGGTGAAGCTCGGGCTGGCCGGCAACCTGCGCGATTACACGTTCACGGGCACCGCGGGGGGCGTGGTGAAGGGCTCGGAGCTCGACTACAACGGTGTGCCCGCGGGCTACACGGCGGCGCCCGGCGAGGCACTGACCTATGTGGATGCACACGACAACCTGACTTTGTTCGACGCCCTTGCCTACAAACTGCCGTCGGGCGACCGGGCCCGGCTGCAGGCGCTCGCGCTCGCCACCACCGCGCTGTCCCAGGGACCGGGCTTCGTGCAGGCCGGAACGGACCTGTTGCGCTCCAAGTCGTTCGACGACAACTCCTACGACAGCGGCGACTGGGTGAACGCGCTGCACTGGGACTGCCGTACCGGAAACGGTTTTGGCCGGGGTCTGCCACCCAACCAGGCAGCCTGGCCTCATGCCGGCCCGCTGCTGGCCGACCCGGCGCTGCGGCCGAGTTGTTCAGACATCAGTACGACCTCGGCGCAGTACCGGCAATTCCTGGCGATCAAACGGTCCAGCCCACTGCTCTCGCTCGGCACTGCCGCGGCCGTCCAGCGGCAGGTGACCTTCCCGCCGGCCGCACCCGGTGTGATCGTCGAGCACATCGCAGGGTCGACTGCGCCCGGCGCGATCGCCGAGCACATGACAGGGCCGGCCGCGCCTGGTGTGCTCGACGGTCACGAAACAGGGCCGGTCGCGCTGACCATCGTCTACAACGCCACGCCGGTCCCGCAGAGCACGTTCGTCGCCGGCCTGGCCGGTACCCGGCAAACGCTGCACCCGGTGCAGTCGGCCGGAACGGACCCGGTCGTCCGGCAGTCCCGCTTCGCCGAGGGCACGTTCACGGTTCCGGCGTACACGGTGGCGGTCTTCGTGCAGAGATAGACGCCGGAATGTTCGAACTCTTTCTGGACTGCGGGCAATGACAGGCAGGAGTGTCGTTGTCGACCAGGAAGAGGTAGCCCGATGGGAACCAAGCGCCACCGCCGGTCCGGACCCGCGATGCAGCCGTCCGGGAGCGGCCGGTGACCGTGCCGCGGGCGGTGGACGAGCCGGCGCGGCTGGGGCCGGATGACAGCACGCTCATTCGCCGGTCACTTACCGAGGCCGAGGAGTTCGCGGCGGTCTTCGACCGGCATGCAAACGCCGTGCACCGCTATTTGTCACGGCGGGTCGGCACCGCTGTCGCCGACGACCTGACCGCGGAGACGTTTCTCGTCGCGTTCCGTCAGCGGCAACGCTATGACCTGAGCCAGCCCGATGCCCGCCCGTGGCTCTACGGCATCGCCACCAATCTGCTGCACCGGCATCGGCGCACCGAAGTGCGCCAGTACCGGGCGTTGGCACGCACCGGCGTCGATCCGGCGGTCGAGCACGATGCGGAACGCGTCGTCGCCCGAGTCGCCGCCACGACCGCCAGCCGCCGGTTGGCCGCGGTTCTGGCGAAGCTGCCGGTCGGCGAGCGCGATGTCCTGCTGCTGATCGCGAACGAGGAATTCGACTACGCCGATGTGGCCAGAGCGCTGAATATCCCGATCGGCACGGTCCGTTCCCGGCTGCACAGCGCCCGGAAACGGATGCGCGCGGCCCTCGCCGATCTGGACCCCCGTACACATGAAGGAGCCTGACGTGAACGACCTCGAACTGGTCCGGGAATTGCGCGGCGACCCGCCGGACGCCGAACCCGCCGTGCTGCTGAGCGCGCGTTTCGCACTCCAGCGCGAGATGCGCGGGGACACCGGCCGGCCTGGCGCCGGGAGATGGCGGCTGGCCACGGCCGGCGGGCTGGCGGCGCTGCTCGCGATAGCCGTCATCGTCGCGCAGAACGGCCCACCCGCACCCAACGGCACGGTCGCCGACGCGGCCGGCATTCTCGACCGGGCGGCGCTCACCGCGGCGCACGAGCCGATCCTGCCCGCGCGGCCGGACCAGTACGTGTTTATCGAGTCGATCGAGGGCTACCACGGCGAGACGTACGACTGCGACGGCAAGGCCGACCAGTCACACTGCACCGCGATCCCGGGTCCGGTGACGCGGACGCTGCGCCAGATGTGGAGTTCGGTCGACGGTACGCACGACGGTCTCCTGCGCGACCGCCCGGCCAAGAACACCGGCGCATGGAACGAGACGCCGATACCGTTCTGCCCCAACGCTGCGCCGGTTACTAACGCCGTGCCGGGAGCCAGCGGTGTGCCGGTTACTAACGCTGCGCCCGCTACTAACGCCGTGCCGGGAGCCAGCGGTGTGCCGGTTACTAACGCTGCGCCGGCCACCAACGGCGCGCGGGGAGCCAACGGTGTACCGGGAACCAACCAACCGGGGACCAACGGCTCGCCGACCAACCAGCCGGCGAACAACCAGCCTCCGGCAGACAACTGCACGCCGCGCCCCGCCTACCTCATCAACCTGCCAACGAGCGCGCCGGCCATGACGGACTACCTGCGCGCCAGGGCCAACGAGACCACGAACGGAGACCTGTTCACCGCGGCCGGCGACCTGATCCGCGAGGCCTACCTACCGCCCGCCGCCCTGTCGGCGCTGTTCCAGGCACTCGGCGACGTCCCCGACCTCACCGTGGCGCAGGACGCCGTGGACGCGGCCGGCCGGCACGGTGCCTCGGTCGGACGCGACGCGCACGGCTTCCGCAACGAGCTGATCTTCGACCGGACGACCTTCGCCTACCTGGGCTCGCGGACGATCGCCGGCCAGGACATCGGCAAAATCACGATCGACGGCCAGTCCGCCCAGCTGCGCGTCGCTATCGTCGACCGCCTCCGCCAACTTCCGTGACCCTGTCCGACGATAGCGAGGCCCGGGGATATGTCCAATCCCCGGGCCTCTGAGTTTGCCACCATTGCTGTTCGCCGCCACGTTTAAGGAAACAGATCATTCTTTATGACGTACGGGTTTTGCCTTTAAACTACCGCTGCACGATTTGGAGCAGCGGGCCGGAGTTGAACCGGCATCCGACGATCTTCGTCCGTTTCCGTTCGATGCGACGTACGGTGGCGAATGCTGAGTTTGGAGCGAGAATCTGAGATTGACGGTGGCTGCCTCTGCCAGTTGGGCTACCCCGGCTTGTGCCGTGCCGGAGGCGGGACTCGAACCCGCACTGTCACCACCTCGATCAGCTTCAGCTTCAGCGTCAGCTTTTTGCGCCTTCGCGCAACCCCTGCGCTCCCGCAGGAGATCTTGGACGGCTATCCGAACAGATAACCGAAGACGGCGGCGCCGACCCGCTGGTCCACGACCTCGACGTTGTTGGCCTCCTCCCGGGCGAACTTCACCGCGGTCTGCAGCTTGCCCACCCGGTCGAGGATGTCGTTGACCCGCTTCGCCGGCAGCGCCCCGGAGAACTTCACCGTGGTCCAGTAACCCACGGCGACGTCCTCGTAGTAGACGTCCACCTGCGCCGGGTGCTTCTCGGTCGCCTCGGCCTTGACGTGGTTGCGCGGCACCTTCTTCGTCCGGATCGTGCGCACCGGCTCCGTCTTCCAGCTGTCGGTCGAGTCGTCGCGCGCCCAGGACTCCGCGGCGTCGAGCACCGGCAGCTTCTTGACGAAGGTGTGCAGGTCGACGAGCTGCTTCTCGAGGAAGAGCAGATACGTCACCGGCACGTCACGGACGATCGTCTGGTCGTCCACCACGATGTCGGCGCGGGCCGTGCAGTTGCTCCAGTCCTTGGTCGCGGTGACGTCGAACAGCCGCGCCAGCGTCTCCGAGACCCGGCGCAGAATCTCCTCGGCCTTCAGCTGCACCCGGGTCGACTCGGGCGGCAACTGCTCGCCCTCCTCGTCCTTGGGCTGATAGACGCGCGAGATCCCGGCGAGCGGCGCGGTCTTCTGCACCGCGTGATGCGCCTCGGT
>Ga0307513_10008018_pt1 | contig 13572 bp, 13 predicted proteins | sample 15_EM_MG_FD_202174 | JGI IMG/M metagenome (GOLD analysis project Ga0307513, IMG submission 202174) | Populus trichocarpa ectomycorrhiza microbial communities from riparian zone in the Pacific Northwest, United States - 15_EM | ecosystem: Host-associated > Plants > Roots > Unclassified | place... | reverse complement strand
CCGCCTCAGCCATCACCGGTTCCGTCGTGTGTTCGATCGTGGCCGGCGCCTGGGCTGACTCACATAGCCGCCGCACGGTGATGTTATGGACCCTCGCGGTGCGCATCCTGACCTGGACATCGATGGGCCTGTGCCTTCTGACGGTCGGCGTCCGGCTCTCCGCCTTCGTCCCGCTGGCATTCGTCGGCGGCGTCGCCACGGCCCTGTTCGGCGCAGCCCAAGCCGGGGCGCTCAAGGTGGTCGTCCCCGCTCGGGACTATCCACGCGCGGTCGCGACGATCGACGGGCGCAACGCGGCGGCCGACCTGGCGGGCTCGCCGCTGGGAGGTTTCCTTCTCGTCTGGGGTGCGTACGTTCCGGTGCTGTTCAACGCGTGCAGCTTCCTCGCCTCCTCGATCGCGATCCAGCAGATCCGAGCCGATCTGGGCAAGCCGTCGCTGCCGGACGTGCGAACCGTCGTCGAAAGAATCGGCGACGGCTATCGCTACGTCTGGCGACAAGTGCCCTATCGGTTGCTGATCCTGCAGGGAGTGCTGACGAACTTCGGCAGCAATGCGTTCACCTTCGCACTGATCCTGATCCTGCAACGAGACCATCAGCAGCCCTGGACAATCGGACTCGTGCAAACCGGCACCGCTATGAGCGGGCTCGCCGGCGCACTCCTTGCCGGCCGCGTCGTCTACCGATTCAAAATCTCCACGACCGTCATCGGCGCCGACACGCTGCGGTTCGCGACTCTTGCCGGTGTGACCCTTTGGCACGACAGCATCCTTGCGTGCATCGCCCTCACCGCAGGCGGATTGATCCTCACTCCCGCAGCGAACGCGGCTGAACGCGGATATATCGCGATCACGACCCCGGACCACCTCCAAGGCCGCGTGGCGTCGTTTGATCAGCTCGTCGGAGCGGCCCTTGTCCCCTTCGCACCACTGACGGCAGGGATCCTGGTCGCCGCCTTTGACCCGACAGTCGCCTTGGCGTCCTGCACGGCACTGATCGGCCTGGCAGTGCTCGCCTTGCTCTCCAGCCGAGCAGTACGCCACCTCCCGCGCGTATCGAGCCTCACCGAGGTGCCCGAAGTGCGCATGTGACCCATGTCACGTTGGTTGGGGAACCGTTGGCGATCAAGCTGTCGTCTTGCTGGTTGTGAGACGAAGCCTGGATGCGGTCGACGAGGACGAACTCGTGCGCCGCGCCGCCGCCGGCGACCGGCGCGCATTCGACGAGCTGTACCGGCGTACGTCGCCGTGGCTGCTCGCCCGGTTGCGCCGCCGGTGCGCCGACGACGACGTGGTCGCCGACGTGATGCAGGAGACCTACCTGGCCGTCTGGCGGGCCGCGGGCAGCTTCGCCGGGTCGGCCACGTCGGGCAGCGCGGTCGGCTGGCTGTGGACCATCGCCGGCAACCGCCTCGTCGACGCGTTCCGGCGCAGAGCACGGCAGAGCCAGGTACCGGCGGTGCCCCTCGCCGACACGGTCGCCCCGGCCGCCGAGGACGAGGTCCTGGCCGGGCGGGTCGGCCACGAACTGGAACAGGCCCTGCTGGTCCTCCCGCCGGAGGCGCGACAGGTCCTGCGCGCGATGGTCCTGGACGGATTCTCGGTGCGAGAGACATCCCTGCTGCTGGGCGTGCCGGAGAACACCGTGAAGTCCCGGGCCCGGCGGGCCCGGATCGCGCTTCGGGAGGCCTTGTCATGACGGAGCACACCCGCAAGGGCCTGACCAAGGAGGGCGACGCATGACCACCCACCCGAGCCCCACGGTGATCGCCCGCTACGCCGACCGGGAGGCGGATCTCGACGAGGTCACCGTGTGGTCGGTCGAGGTGCATCTGGAGGACTGCGCGGGCTGCCGCGCCCTGGTGGCCGGCAGCACCAGGGACGACACCCGGGCCATGCTCGCCCGGATCGCCGCCGGCCTGGACCGCGACATCGTCGCCGGACCGGTTCCGGCCCGCCGCCGGCGCTGGTCGGCGGCGCGGAACCGCTGGCTGGTCTGGCACCTGGTGCCCTGGCTCACCATGACGGTGGCGGTGCTGGGCTGCGCGGTCCTGCTCCAGGCGCTGCAGCCCGGCCTGCCGTCGCTGGTGTCGCTGCTGGCTCCGGTGGCACCGCTGCCCGGGGTGGCGATCGCCTGGAGCCGACGCCACGATCCGGCGTGGGAACTGATCGCCGGCACGCCGGCCGCCGGGCTGGCGATGCTCTTACGGCGTACGGCAGCGGTGTTGGCCGTGGTCGTGCCGGCTCTCGCTTTGGCGAGTAGCCGTACCGGAATCTCCTTGGCCTTGACGCTGCTGCCGTGCCTGGCCTTCACCGCCGCCACCATCGCGCTGGGTGCCCTCATCGGCGTGCGCCTTGCCGCTGTCGGGCTCGGCGTTGCCTGGTCGCTGGCCGTGGTGGTGCCGGCCGTGGTGACCGCTGACCTACCGGCAGTGTTGCTTCCGGGCAGTTCCGGTGGGTGGGCGCTGCTCACCCTCGTGCTGGCCGGTTTCGCCGCGACCCGGGCTGACAACTTCCGCCGGCTTTCCAGCCACAACTGAGCTTTCGAGAGGCAATGATGATGCGAACGGTGAGCGCGGCCGAGACGGTCCCCACCACCTATCCCTGGGCGGTCCATGCCGAAGGACTGCGGGTGCGCGCCGGCCGGCATGTCGCCGTGGACGGGCTCGACCTGGCCCTGGGCACCGGCGTACACGGCCTGCTCGGGCCGAACGGCGCCGGCAAGACCACCCTGATCCGCGCGCTGGCCACGGTGCTGAAGCCGGCCGGCGGCCGGCTGACCCTGTTGGGCGAGTCGGTGGACGGTCGCGCCGACCTGCGGCGGGTGCGTCGCGGGCTGGGCTACCTGCCGCAGCAGTTCGGGTTCTACCCGCGGTTCACGGTGCGCGAGTTCGTCGAGTACATGGCCTGGCTCAAGGAGATGCCGAAGGCCGCCGTCCCGGGGGCGGTGCAGCGGGCGATCGACCGGGTCGGTCTCGCGGCCAAGGCCGGTGCGCGCCTGAAGACGCTCTCCGGGGGCATGCTGCGCCGGGCCGGCATCGCGCAGGCGATCGTGAACGACCCGGCGGTGCTGCTGCTCGATGAGCCCACCGTCGGACTCGACCCCGAGCAGCGCCTCGACTTCCGCGAGCTGCTGCGCGACCTCGGCGTCGACAGCTGCGTTCTGGTCTCCACCCATCTCGTGGAGGACGTGGTGGCCGCGTGCACCGACGTGGTGATCATCAATGAGGGGCGGCTCGTCCATCAGGGCACCCCGGACGACCTGGTCACGCAGGGCGGCGAGGGCGACGCCGGCGACAGCCCGGCCGAGCGGGGCTATTCCGCACTGCTGCGCCGCCACCGGGCGGGGGCGTCCCGATGAGCCGCATCCTGGGTATCGAACTGCGTCGCTCGGCGGCCCCCGGGTCCGCCCTGGTTCTGCTGGTGGTCGGCGTACTGCTGCTCTTCTTCGCCGAAGGAATCGGGTTTGCGACCGGATGGATGCAGCTGGCCATGACGCAGCGGCTCTATCTGGCGCTGCTCTGGCCACTGGCGCTGGCCGCCGGCGCCTGGCAGGCACGCCGTGAACATCGGTCGAACGTGACGGAATTGTTCGCCAGCACTCCTCGTCCGAGGGCGCAGCGGACGGTGCCGACGCTCGGTGCGATGGCTGTCGCGGTGGTGTGCGCGTATCTGGCGATGGGCGTCGCCGGGGGCCTGTGGATCATCGGCACCGCCGAGTACCTGCCGGCATCGGTCTTCGTCGTCACAGCGGTCGGCGCCTTGGCGCTGATCGCGGCGGCCTGGCTCGGCCTGGCGATCGGCCGCCTGCTGCCGCGGCTGGTGACCGCCCCCGCGCTGGGCGTGGCGGGCCTGGCGCTGCTGCTGCTGATTCCCGGTGCGACCCGTCCCCGGGGGTGGCTGGCCCTGGTGTTCTCGCCGATCTACGAGATGAACATGCCGGGCGCCTACTCGACCGTGCCCGGCCGGGCCAGCGTCGCCCAGGCCGCCTGGCTGGCCGCTCTCGCCGGTGGCGCCGTGCTGCTGTTCGCGTCCAGCGGCTGGCGCGTCCGCGTGGCGGCGCTGCTGCCGGTGGTGGCGGGCGCCGCGCTGGCGATCACGGTCATGCCCCACCAGAGCAGGTTCGTCACCGACGCGATCGACCCGGTGGCGCGGGAGTTGGTGTGCGCCACCGACGAACCGCCGGTGTGCGTCAGCCGGGTCCATTCCGGACTGCTGTCCGAGGTGATCCCGCCGGCCCGGGAAGGCTTGGCGATACTGGCGAAACTGCCGGGCGCGCCGACCCGGGTGCACGAGGACACCACGACATACGTACCCGAGGACTACCCGCCGTGGCACGAGGACGTCGTGCTGCTCGAAATCGAGGCCGGCCCGAACGGTCACCTCCTGGACGCGGACGCCGCGGTGACGGAAGTGGTGGCCGGCGCTTTCGCCAGCCCGCCCGGGTGTGAGAAATCGGCGGGCCTGGCCGAGACGCTCGCGGCCGCCTACTGGCTGATCGGACGTGAGCCGGTGGCCGGCGAAGGCAACGACCCGGCGGACCTCGCCAAAGCCGTTGAGCTGTGGCAGAGCCTGCGCCAGCTGCCCGACGACGAGGCCAAAGCCCGGGTGGTGGCGCTGCGCCGGGCAGCGTTGAACTGCTCGGTCGGCGAAGAACTGACCTCTTCGGGTACGCGATGAGGTGGCTCACGCTGTATCTGCGCTCGCGGCGGGCCCCGATGGCGCTGGTCGCGACCGGCGGGTGCGCGGCGCTGATGTGGTCACTGTGGTCGGCGTTCTCCGACAGCCGCGACGTAGGCGTACAAATGGTCGTCTTGACGGTCTTGCTGTTGGTCGCCGCCCTGACCGCGACCCTCGGTGGCCCCGACGACGCCTTGGAAGGCACGGCCGGGATCGCCTGGCCGCCGCGCCGGATCGCGCACCTGCTGGTGGCTTTCCTGGTCGTCGTGGTGTTGCTGCTGGCCACGCTGGCGACCGGCGCCCGCTTCGGCCCGGCCTGGCTGGTGGTGCGCGACGCCGGCGGGCTGCTGGGACTGACCGCCCTGAGCGCCACGACGATCGGCACCGCCCGGGCCTGGTTCCTGCCGCTGGGTTGGACGCTGGCCGCGACCCTGTTCCCGCGGTCGGAACCGGTCATCGGGCGGATCCTGACATGGCAGGCACAACCTCCGGTGAGCACCGCCGCGACCGTGACGGCTGGGCTGCTCGCGTTCGGCGGGCTGATCGCGTACGCGATGACCGGCCCGGCCCGGCGCGCACCCGCCGAGGCCGCCCAGCAGTGACCGGCACCCCGCATGTCTATGCTGCCTGCCATGAACGGCGCCGTGGTGAACGAGCACAGCCGCTGGCGAAGGGCGCTTGCCGAGCGGTATGCCGCCGGGTACCGGCAACTGCCGGGCGTACGCGCGGTGCTGCTCACCGGGTCGGTCGCCCGCGGGCTCGCCGATCGATACTCCGACATCGAGCTGATGGTGTTCTGGGACACGGCTCCGCCGGAACGATCGCGCAGCCTGGCCGCGGAGAACGGCGGTGGCGCGCTGGTGGGCTGCTGCGGCAGGAGCGACCTGTCTGGGACACCGCCCCACCCGGCGCTTGACCAGACATAGATGCGTAGCATCGGCCGAATGCGGTTCACTGTTCTCGGCGGATGCGGAGCCTGGCCCGAGGCCGGCCAGGCATGCAGTGGATACCTCATCGAATATGACGGGTTCCGCTTGGTGCTCGACCTCGGTTACGCGACGATGCCACGGTTGCTGGAATATGTCGCGGCCGAAGGCGTCGATGCCGTTGTCGTCAGCCATGGCCATCCGGACCATTGCGCCGATCTGAACCCGCTGCTGAGGGCACGTGCCCTGGGCGATTTTCCGGCCGCACCGCTGCCGGTGTACGCGCCGCCGGGCGCGCTCGACGCGGTGCTCGCGCTGGACCGTCCTGGGATGCTGACAGCCGCTTACGACCTGCGCGAGTTCGCCCCCGGAGACGGCTTCGACATCGGTCCCTTCCAGGTTCGTACCCGCCTTCTCCCGCATTGGGTCACGAATGCCGGCATCCGCCTGAGTGCGGGCGGCGTCGCACTGGCGTACACCGGCGACAGCGGTCCAAGTCCGGAGATCGTGCGGCTGTCTCGCGATGCCGACATGCTGCTGGCCGAGGCGAGCTACCTCGATCGCGTACCGGAAGATGCTCGCGAATTCCTGTCAAGCGCGCAGCAGGTGGGCAGGCAGGCGGCAGATGCCGATGTCGGTCGTCTCCTGCTCACCCACCTGTTGCCGGGCACAGAGAAAGCCGCCGCGCAGGACGCCGCAGCCGAGTCCTATCCCGGCAAGGTCGGCGTCGCTACTGCGGGCCTTGTGGTCGATCTTTCCTGACGCCGCGACACCGCCGCCTTCGTGAGAGCCAGGCAGCGGCCTTCTTTCGGGAGGTCGCACACCACCGAGTCGTTTGGTACGTGAAAGACGACCAAGGCTGTCCCGCACCTAAGACCTCGAGCGGCGAGCGCGCGCTCCCGTATTGGTCCTCCGAGGCTAGGGCCGGGCGAGCGGCGGCTATCTGGGGCGGCGGCTTGCGCGCGGTTTCCGTCCCCATGGAGATCTGGAGAAACAAAGAGTTGACCGAACTCGCCGGCGAGGGCTTCCGAGTCGGGATCAACTGGACGGGACCTCGACTCGTGGCCTGGGATTTCACCGTTCCCGAGGTCCTCAATCGCCTTGCCCACGCCCTGTGCGAAGGTCCGTATGCCGACGACGCGGTCTCACCCGGCGGGTAGGGGTCACCGCGTCGGAGCTGTCACGTTTGGCACCGTGTCGATCAACGTCGCTATGGCCTGCTCACACGGCGGCATGGAGGACGCCAGGTCGTTGGTCAGGTCACGCTCACGACGACCTTTCCGAGGGCGTGTCCCTCCCCTACGTGCGCCAATGCCTCGGGGACCTCGTCGAGGGTGAAGGTGCGGTCGATGTGGATGCCGAGGTCGCCCGCCACGCAGAGATCAGCGACCGGTTCGAAGTGTTTCGGGCCTTCCTTGACGGCGAGCACGCCCAGCCGACGGTGCGTGAGCCGGCCGGCAAGCGAGCCGATCGTCAATACCCGCAGCAGCGCCGACACCGACCCGCCGACGCACCGGTACCGGCCGCCGGGGGCCAGCGCCCGGCGGTAGGCGAACACCGATCGGTGCGCGACCAGATCGAGAATGAGATCGTACGGGCCGCCGCGGGTGAAGTCCTCGCTGCGGTAGTCGATCACGCTGTCCGCGCCGACCGACCGCATGAAGTCGAGCTTGGCCGCGTTGTCGACGCCGGTCACCTGGGCGCCGAGGCGCTTGGCGAGCTGGATCGCGAACGCGCCCGAGCCACCGCCGGCACCGTTGATCAGGACCCGCCGGCCGGCGATGGCGCCTTCGGTTCCCTGCCACGCGATCACGCCCGCCTGTGGAATCGTCGCTGCCTCGGCGAAGGTCAGCCCCGCCGGTTTGGGGGCCAGCACCGCCTCGGGGGCCACCGCGTACTCGGCGAAGCCGCCCTTGAGCATGAGGTTGTCGCCGTACACCTCATCACCGGGTTGGAACCGGGTGACGGCCGGGCCGACCGCGTCGATCCACCCGGCGATGTCCGAGCCGAGTGTCCGGCGGGCCGGCGAGCGCAGCCCACCGATGCGCGAATACATCGGCGAGCCTCGCAGGGTCTCCCAGTCGCTCAAATTCACCGAGGTCGCCGCGACTCGGACGAGCACCTGCCCGGCGGCGGGTGACGGCTTGGGGACGTTCTCGATCCGCAACACGTCCGGGAGGCCGTACCGGTCATACACGACTGCTCTCATTCGCGTACCCCATTTCTCTGCAGGCCCGTACAGTATGGTCGGACGATCGAATCGAATCCTCCCTCCGCCGCCGTTTCCTGGGCCGCCGAGGTCGCCGGTCCCGGGGCTTTCGCACACGTCGTGCGTCGACTTTCCGGCGGGACACATGCCGCCACTCACCTGATCCGGACCGAGCGGCCGGCCCGGGAGTTGGTGCTGCGCCGCTTCCCGCCTGACTGGTCCGGGGCGTGCCGGGCGCCGCGCGGGTTCGACGTGAGCTGGTGCCGGCTCGACCTGGTAATTCTGCACGGCCGGGCCACGGCCGACGTGTTCCTGGCCGCCTACGAGAAGGCAGCCGGTGCAGCCGTGCCCGACATGGCGTTGTGGGACTTGTACGCTCTTACCAACTCCCACCACACCGTCGAGACCTGGCTACCGAACTACCACGATCTCGGCCGCACCGATCTCACCGCGGCAGACTTGCGGGAACGGCACACCCGCCATCTAACGGAGTCGGTTACCCGATCATGACGCCGTCCATGGCCGAGCAAACGTGGCACGGAACGATGCGGGCCCTATCGCTGGACAAGCATGCGGCACAGGCGCGGCAGCGGCTGGCCGACTGCGCCAAGCGGTACGACTGGCCGGGTGTGTTCGCGGTGCTCGAGGCGGCCCCTGGGCTCGTCAACTCGGCGCGGCCCGGCGGCAAGTCTTGGTACGCGCCGTTGCATCAGGCGGCGCACACCGGCGCGGTCGTGGATGTGGTCGAGCGGCTCGTCCAGCTCGGCGCCTGGCGCGGGCTGCGCAACGCCGCCGGGGAACGGCCCGTCGACATCGCCCGCCGACGCGAGCATGCGCACCTGCTCGGCGTGCTCGAGCCGCCCCGGCGCGTCGAGGTGCCGGCCGAGAGCCTGCGCCGGATCCAAGTGTACTTCCACGCCGTCATCCGGGCCCGGGTGCAGCATCTTGTCGACAAGCACGCGGTCCGGCTGCCCGAGCTGGAAGTCCTGCTGGAGCTTGCGGAGCCTCGGATGTGGTTTCCGGTGCCCGACATGCACGGGCGATTCGAGTTCTGGCTCGAGCCGGACGGGCCCGGCACCCGGCTGATCGTCGACGTGTTCGCCGAGCGGCTCGAGGTCACCGCCACGGAAGTACGAGTCCGTGACCACCCGGCGCCGCCGCTGGTCCGGGTGCCCGATGAGCAGGCCGCGTTCCCGGCGCTCCTGACGTTCGCGCACACGTACAACGGCTACGACCTGCACGGCGGGCCCGAGGGACTGTCCGAAGTGGTGCTTGCGGTGCACCGGCACTGGGAGCGGGCCGGCGAGCTGCCCGACGACGTCGACGTGCTGCGGGCGTGCCTGTTCTTCCAGCAACGGTCCCACTACTGGGACGGCGGCTTGTGGGACTTCGGCACGGAGCCGTTCGTCGTCGCCCTGTTGCAACAGATCCGCGCGCTGTCCGGTGGCACCGTGCCGCTGCGTTCCGTCAAGACCCCGAAGTAGATCCGGTCAGAGCCGGAGCGTCCAGGAGTCGACGTAGCCGATGTCGGAATAGCCGACGTCCGACACCCGCAGCCGCCAGATGCCGTCGGACGCCTCACCGGACAGGTTCACCGGATACGTCTGGTCGAGGGTGTCGCTGCTGTCCGAACTGCTGTCCTGCAGCAAGTAGGCCGTGCCGTCCGGGGCGATCAGCTCGAGCACGAGATCGCCCACGAACGAATGCACTATGTGGACCTCGACCGTGCTGGCCGCCGAGGCGTTCCGGCCGCAGCCCGAGATCGGAATCGCACTGGTCACCGTGGACAGATCGGGGATGCGTACGTCGCCGGCGTTGCCGCCCGAGCAGCCCGGCGCCACCGGCGGCCCGGCCAGATCCAGCGTCCAGGACACCAGGGTGCCCTCGTCGAAGGGGAACCTGTCCTCGATCCGCAGCCGCCAGAGCCCGTCGGCGACGTGGGCGGACAGATCCAGGGTCCACGCCAGGTCCAGCGTGTCGCCGTCGGTCGGCGCGCCGTCGTACACGGGATACGCCGTTCCGTCCGGCGCCACGAGATCCACCGTCAGGTCGCCCGGGTAGGTGTGCACAATGTGGGCCGTGACGGAACTGCGCGGCGAGGCGTTGCCGGCGCATCCGTGAATCGGTGTGGCCCCATCCACAGTAGACATGTCCGGGATCGCCACAACGTTCGCGTTGGTCACCACGCAGCCGGCCGGGCCGTTGACGGTCAACCGGTACGACGCGCGCCGGCCCAGCCCGGTGGCCGTCCCGGTCCCGGTGACCACGATCGGGTAGACACCCATCGGCGTCGTCGCGGCGGCGGTGATCCGCAAGGTCGCCGAGCCACCGGAGGTGACCGAGGCCGGGGTCAGCGTGCCGGTCGCCCCGGAGGGCAGGCCGGACACGGCCAGGCTCACCGACTGCGGGGTGCCGGCCGTGGTGCTGGTCAGCACGGTGACGCTCACCGATCCGGCCGGATCCACCGTCCCGGCGGTGCTCGACAGGGCCACCGAGAAGTCGTTCTCCGCTGGGGCGTTCAGCACGTAGAGCAGCGCGTCCGGCGAGTCGGCGCCCGGGTCCACGACCGCGCCGACCGTGGCGTCGGCGATCAGCCGATCACGAACCTGCTGCGGCGGGTACGACGGGTGCGCGGCGAGCACCAGGGCGGCCGCGCCGGCCACGTGCGGGGTCGCCATCGAGGTCCCGCTCAGCGTCGCGGTGGCGGTGTCGCCGGTGTTGGTGGCCGAGACGATCTCCACCCCGGGCGCGAAGATGTCCAGGCAGGTGCCGTAGTTGGAGAACCAGGCCCGGTCGTCGTTCGCGCCGAGGTACCCGCCCGTGGCGCCGACCGTGATCGCCGCCGGGGTGCGCGCCGGCGAATGGCCGCAGGCGTCCACGTCGTCGTTGCCCGCCGCGACGGCGTAGCTGATGCCGTCAGCGATGGACCCGGCCACCGCGGCGTCGAGCACCTCGTCCACGTCCCCGCCGAGGCTCATGTTCGCCACCGCCGGCTCCCCCGGGTCGTGGTCGCCGGTGACCCAGTCGATCCCGGCGACCACCTGGGCCGTGGTCCCCTCGCCGGAGCAGTCCAGGACCCGCACCGCGACCAGGGTGACGCCCTTGGCCACGCCGTACGACTCGCCGCCGACGGTCCCGGCCACGTGGGTGCCGTGCCCATGGCAGTCGTCGGCGGCGCCGCCGTCGATCGCGTCGAAGCCGGAGATCGCCCGCCCACCGAAGTCCTGGTGACTCACCATGATCCCGGTGTCCACGATGTACGCCCGCACCGCGCCCGCCAGCGTCGGGTAGGTGTAGCCGTCGTCCAGCGGCAGCTCGCGCTGATCCACCCGGTCCAGGCCCCAGGACGGCGTCGGGGACTGCGTGTCGGAGATCCGCAGCCGATGGTTCTGCTCGACGTAGGCGACCGACGGGTCGGCGGCGACGCGGCGAGCCACCGCCGCCGACGCGGACAGCTCGAAGCCGCGCAGCGCGTGCTGGAAAGTGCGGGCCACCCGGCCCCCGGCCCGGTCGGTCACGGCCTTGGCCGCGCCGGCGGCACCGGCCACTTCGGACCGTCCCGGCGCGCGGTCTTTGAGCACCACCAGGTAGCTGCCGGCCACCGCGTCCGGGCCGCCGGCGCGCCGGATCTCCCCGTCGGGCGCCGCCGCGCTCGCCGGTGTCGCCAGGCCCACGCACATCGCCGCCAACGCCGCCAAGAGCGACCAGCGGGCAACTCCTCGCACGACCGGCACGGCACCCCCCAGTATCCGTCGATGAGCTTCGATGTTACCGGAATCGACCACCGCGGTCGCGCACCGTTGTGCCAAGAGCCGGCTCGATCGGGTGAAATTCCGTTCGCGCTCGTAACGCCGACCCGTCCGACGCGACGTTTTCCGAGCTCAATCGAGGTGGGGCGAATACCGGCCCGTGATTCGCCACATGTCTCATAACGCCTCACCGACGTTTCACAGCCGACGCGTTTACCTGTGCGTCACACATCGATCGGGTTCAGCTCGATCGCTGAGGGGGAGGAACTCATGACACCCAGGAACAGCCGGCGGCGTACGCGGCTGCTGACAGCCGGGGCACTGGCCGCCGCGGTCGGGCTCACCGCGGTGGGCATCGGCGTCGCCAACGCGGCCAGCGACCCGCCGGCGCTGGCGTTCGTCGCCGCTACGCCCAACGTCACGGCGCAGCGCTACGACGACGGCGAAATTCACTACCTGGACTTCGACCTGGGGGTGAATCTGATCGCGGGCAAGAACCCCTTCGAGATCCGCGCGACCCGAAAGTCCTACGCCGACCCGATCGTGGCCCAGCAGGTCGTGCTCAAGAACGGCAAGAAGACCCTGGTGACGCTGCCCAAGGGGCTGGTCTCGGGCTTCGCCGGGTTCAAGAACTTCACCACGATCACCGTCAAGAACAAGGCCGGCGCGACCGTCAAGTCGTACCAGACCGACTTCTGCCCGAACTCCTACGGATCGGCGCGGACCCGGCGCGACGCCCCGGCGGCCAACCCGTACCCGAGGTCGTGTGCCGGGGACAACCCGTTCACGCTCGGCGCGGTGTGGGGCATCCAGGCCGGCTGGAACGCGACGACGCAGGACCGCCCGGCGTCCACGGGCAAGGACGACGACTTCGACCTGGCCGTCGGCAGCTACACGGTCACGGTCGCGCTGAACCAGAAGTACCGCGACTACTTCAAGGTCCCGGCCAAGTCGGCGACCGTGCAGCTCAACCTGAAGGTCGTCAAGTACGTCGACGAGGAGCCTCGGCCCGGCCCGTCCGGCAGCGCCGGTTCGGTCCCCGCCGAGGCGAGGGCGCGGATCGAGGCCGCGCGGTCACAATCGGCACTCGCCGACGACCACGCCGAGCACATCGCCGGCGAGGGTGACGACGGCAGCCAGATCTCCGCGTACCTGCCGGGCTTCGCCCCACCGGCCAAGCGGCCACTGACCGCCAAGGCCGCCCCGAAGACCGGCCCGCGGCCGGACCTGCGCTCCCTGCCCGCCTGGGGCATCTCCCTCGAGCAGGGCACGGACCCGAAGACCGAAAAGCCGAACAAGAAGTTCTACGTCAACTTCGGCGCGACGGTCTGGAACGCCGGCACCTCTCCCCTGCTGGTCGACGGCTTCCGGCAGACCGGCACCGAGCTGATGGACGCATACCAGTACTTCTTCGACGCCAAGGGCAACCAGGTCGGCTCGGTTCCCGCCGGCACCATGCAGTGGGACAACCGGGACGGCCACAAGCACTGGCACTTCACCGACTTCGCCCAGTACAACCTGCTCAAGTCGGACAAGAAGCTGGCCGTGCGCAGCGGCAAAGAGGCGTTCTGCCTGGCCAACACGGACGCGGTCGACTACACCATCCCGAACGCCAAGTGGCGCCCGGACAACACCGACCTGTCGACCTCCTGCGGCGGCAACACCGCGGTCGCCGTCCGCGAGGTGCTCGACATCGGCAACGGCGACACCTACAGCCAGGCCCGGCCGGGTCAGTCGTTCGAGATCACGGGTCTGCCGAACGGCACGTACTACATCGAGGTCAAGGCGAACCCGGCGAACAAGCTCGCCGAGACCAGCACCGCCAACAACACGGCGCTGCGCAAGATCGTCCTCGGCGGCACCGCGAACAAGCGCACCCTGACGGTCCCGCCGGTGAACGGCATCAAGGGCTGAGGCGGTAACGGGGGGTCTCCGGTGCTCGACTCATCCACAACAGAGTCGAGCACCGGAGACCCCGTAGCCTGGCAGGTATGACTTCCCCCGACTGG
>Ga0307513_10008017_pt1 | contig 13572 bp, 12 predicted proteins | sample 15_EM_MG_FD_202174 | JGI IMG/M metagenome (GOLD analysis project Ga0307513, IMG submission 202174) | Populus trichocarpa ectomycorrhiza microbial communities from riparian zone in the Pacific Northwest, United States - 15_EM | ecosystem: Host-associated > Plants > Roots > Unclassified | place... | reverse complement strand
CGGGCGAAATCAGCTGTAACCACCCAGCACATTTATTTGATACTTTAAAGGGCTATACCCAAACACTTTCATGTCAACAGGTTCCTCGTCCTCCCTTCCTGATCCCTTCCAACTCGGGGACGAAGACTCCTCAGTGTCGTCATCGCCAGCACCCTCTCCGTCTCTACGTCCAATTCAACCCATAGAACCTCTCATTCCGTCTCTACGACACGAGAACAACCCATCCCCGGACAGTGAAGTCGCACTCGATACGACCCCCTCAGGTTCCGATGTCCTGCGAACAACAAGCCCACTGAACGGTGGACTACCGAGCAAACCACCAACTCCACCGCCTAAGAGCCCCGCTCCTGGGTTCGTGCCCGCCCCCCACCCTCCTGCGGTGAACGAGGACAGGGCGTTGGGGGTCGAAGTGCCTGCGCTTTGCTCCCCGGGACTGTTCTTGCCTATCCCTGATGTGAGCAGTCTTGAGTATATATTTGACTGGGGGCGGCCGTGACTGATTACGTTGCCTACGGTTGGATATTGTGCATCGGCTGTCGTTGCAGTCTGACCCCTTGACGGTGCTCCTTGCAAAATACGTACCCGACCCGGACCGCAGACCGAGGAGGGATGTATCTGGAGACTACTCCCAGAGCGATTTCCAGACATTGATGGTCGGTTCCTTTTTTTGGGACATTCCGGAGGATGAAGTATCTGACGAGTTGTCCTTCTATAAAAGATGACCAGCAGCTGGAGGGCTCTCGCTAAATGGGCAAGGGATCGAATCGTCGTCTCAAACCCTCTGGACGTTGGCACGATTCTCAATGTTCGTAAGCTCTCCATTGAGCAATTATATATGTCCCTGAAACAGTCTCTAACACACCACTTGTTTCAGCTCTGGGCTCTCCGACTCGCCGCCCTCGCCCGTCTGCGATTGTACAACCACGCCTCGGCAGAAACCTCTGCGCTCTTCTCCGCACTCTCGACCGTCCAACCACCCTCCGCACAGGTGCACATCCTCACGTCCCTCCTGCCCCTCGAGCTCGAGCTAGCCCGCGCGCGGATGCGCTACTGGAACAATGATTCAGTGGGGTATCTCGATGCACTCGTCGAAGTGCTGAAGAACTGCAGACGCAAGGCGTTGGCGTATGTAGGGAAGCTGGGGGTGAGCACCGATGTAGAGGAGATGGGCAGGCTGAGGGTCAGTGTCGACGAGTGGAAGGGGAATATAGCCCGCGTGGGGTTGGTGCTTGCCAGTCAACTGGTGGAAATGAAGGTCAGTTTCGTTGATTGTGATCACACCAGGGTTCTTTTGGTTATTTGGTGCTGACGATTCGGGTTGTTTTAGCAATTTGCAACAGCCACCCGTTTACTGGGACCACTGTGCAACTCGAAATCGGGTGGATCCCCTGAGCTCCACAGTGTTATTGCATATATTCATCTGCAATCTGGGAATTTGGACGGTGCAATGGCGCATTTAGATGTAGCCAATTCGGAACCGTCCATCGATCCTTATATCCGGACGCTCAATTCTATTCTGAGAGCCACTGCGTATGGTGAGTGGGAGTATGCGCAAAAGGTCCTCGAGGCAAGGATGGACACCGCAAGCGAAGACGTTCAGCAGGTTATTGTGAGTGGACGAGTGACCGGCCGTGACTGAGCTTTCTTGTTGACAGAATGTGGTTGCGTTGCAGGATGCAAACAATATGGCGGTAGTCTTGCTGAACCAGGGGAAAATGGCAGAAGTAAGCTCACCAACCATGCGCTCACCCTGTGTCACTCTCCCGAACACCCTTGCAGGCAATTTCTGTATTAGAGAAGGCAACATACAATTCCCCGTCTACAGCAGTCATTGCTGAGCCCTTTCTGTTCAATCTCGGTCTGTTGGCCTTCTTGATTCGTCTATCCGCTGTTATCTGACTTTCCTGTGTCAGCAACACTTTATGAGCTCCGAACGCACACCGTCATGGAAAAGAAGAGGGGTCTTCTTATCGAAGTTGCCAAATGGAGTGGTGATGGGCTCCGCCCGACTGCCCTAAAATTACCGTGATGGACAATGCTGCATGGGCAGTCGTCGGAGTCGGGCGGTGGACACCTCAATTGAAGTTGTTCCGCTCTTCCTGTCTGATCTCCGCTTCTCTCCACACCTGGTGGGAGTGTTCTTGCATTTTAGGGAGGGCCAGAAGCGTCAAATGTTGGCTTTCTTTTCTGGGCTTGTACTTTGATTCGTTGTGGTGGCAGCGCTGGTGGAGAAAGGACCACTGTCTTGATCCCCTCGCCCAATTTTTTTCTTACGCCAACCCCACAACCAACATCCAAAAATGGGTCGTGAATTCCTCTCGCAAGCCTTTGCACCTGTCTCCGCTGTTCCACCACCGGAGAGGGCACCAACCGCCGCCACCCAGCCAGCTCCACGCATCTGTTCGCGCGTGCGTGAGCCTCGCAGGTGGTGTAGCAAGGATGCGATCTGGCCCGAGGACGAAGAGTGGTGGAATAACCAGGACGTCGTATACGAGGCCTTCGTCGACGGTCCTCTTGCCGCCCAAGCCGTGGCCCATGGCCAGGCGGCAGCCCACGAGACAGCGACAGTTAATCACCTCGAGGAGACGCTCCTCCGTCGCTTCTCGACGTATGAGAGGGAAAATAGGATCCACCAGACGCCATCGTCGCCCGCAGCAGCTGAAGCGCCCACCGCGATCGGCGCCCACGCGCTCCACTCAGCTCGAGATACCATCTCCGAGGAGGAACTCGATAACGTTATCCTTGGCTCTGTCGTATGCGACCATCGCGACGAAGACGCCGCAGTGGACGGGGATTTCGAGCTGGACTGGGATAGCGAGGGTGAAATGGGTGATGATGTGGACAGTGATATGCAGGATGAAACTCCTCCTCCATCTACGCCCGTAGCAGCAACGCGCTCGATACCCATCTCCGCTCCCAGCACTCCAGCTCATCGCGCGCCTACCGCACCGCGGTCCATCCACGTCCCCGCCCATGTTCCCTCTACGCCTATCTTGACGCCAAGGTCCTTGTCGATTGCTCGTGTGCGCAGGTTCCCCGTCCATAGTCCCCGCACCGAAGTCGTCCTTTAGGGCTATGCGCTCATACCACAGATCTTAGTCGACCCTCCCAGTACCTCCATATCGCTCATTTCCAATGCATGACCGCTTAATTGCGCGCTGTGTCCTTCCTCATCCTCCGCCCTCTCAATTGGACAGCACACACCCTCTCTTCTTCTGGCGCAACGTCTTATTTTTTCCTTCAGTATGCCCACGCTTACAAACACGCAACGTCCTTGCACATCGCAACCTCCCAAAAGGCAATTCACTTTGCCACACCGGGCTCAGGGTCCATTCCGTCATACCCTCCTCGCAATGTACCATACCCAGCACCGTAGCCCCTTGCGTGTTTGTCGGCGTCTAACCCCCGTCTACTGTCAACAACCGTAGTATCCTGTCCTCGTCCTTCCTGTCGTAAAGTTCTAGTCCTCGTCTCGTCCCCAAACCTTTGATCACTGCACATATTCAAATGCACCTTTTAACTTTCCAGTCCACTTCCCGAGGCAGGTCCCGCCCACCGTACATGGATTTTTTTCTCCCGATTTGCCGCCATCATGAGTCCATTTTTATGAAACACCTCGTTTTGGTGATGATGGTATCTTATGCCAGCCCCTGTCTACTGGTCATCTTTTCTCCTCGTATGTTATAGGAAGGCATTTCGGCACTGTATTCTGCTTTGTATGGTGGGCTATGCCTTGACTGTCAATATTATGTCTTTAGAGGGGCTCCTCGCTGCTGTTGCAGTACATGTAACTGTCCTTGAGGGGTCTCATGCACGAGTTAAGTGTTCCAAGTTAAATTCAAGGTCAGGATACGAGTTCCAGGGATGCACCAGTAAATGTATTCCTTCCAAGCGGTGATAGCGCCGATTCTAACAACGATTTTTCTTTAGCATTCGGCTTCATCTGGCCATTCTGAGCCAATAACAGGCACCGAAGACGCGCGAGGCTGCTGTGCAGCTAAAGGCCAGGCCTTAGTCCTTAGGTAATAAGATCAAGGTAGAGCAGGATTTCGTCTATTCACCCCCGCAAAACGCTGGCTCACCTGCACCAGGTTGCAATGGCGAATACAGTCAACCGCCAAGTTCAGGCTCAATGAAATTCATGATAGACCTCCCTTCTGTTGTGGAACTCGACGAGGAAACCAACGCCACAGATGACTGAGGTGCACGTCACTGTAAATACCTCTGGGCTCCGAAGCCCGGAAGTGGATCTCCACATTCAAGAAGCGCGAATCGGTCCCTTATCAATTTCAACTTGCCTTTGTTTCATTTTGTGCCTATCTTTTTCTCCAACGACTTGAAAGTTTGATGTAGAATCTAATGGGACACGAAAATGAATTCCAGAATACGAGTTGTGGTAACTACAGTATTCTCTGTCGTCATCGTGTATCGTGCTTACTGATTTCTCTCTCCCCAAACTGCTCAGGTATCCTGGCGTAGAGGAGGTGACTTGCACACACGAAAACCAATAAATAAGCGTCGGATTATGTGATAGTATGGTTGAAGGGTCGATAAAAACCACAGCACCCAGGATTCCCGCGTGGTCCCCCACCGTGGTACTAACTGGGCGGCACTCCGGTTAACTGCGCAGATCGGACGGGATGCGGTGCTTTCGAAGTCCTATGGCCGTGGATGCAATAAAGTGTTTACCTCTAATCTAATGTAAGAAATCATCGATCCTCTGTGGTCCGTTGTCCAACTCCTCATCAAATATGCCGAGCCTAGCTGGTGCGTCCTTAGGAGCACCCACATGTCGATACCGACTGTGGAGGGTCCATTGATAGCACGTAGGAACTCTTTTTGATAATGTTGCATCTATCCTCTACAGAAATCGTTTATCGAATATGCAATATCTGCAGGTGCGAGTCACATCCTACTAGAGTTTATTTTACGTGCTCTCGAACCACGCTGTATAGGAGTCGGGTGATCAGTCCGCCTTTCTCGTCCCTGTGGCCAACCTCATGCTGAACGATTTCATAGTAAAAGGGAAAGCTGCGGTTACTCCTCTCGGGCCCTTCAGCAACCGACCTTTCAGGCATCTGCCAACATGAGGTGGGGCCAGCCCATTATTTTACTACCCTAACCCCAGCAAGAGCCTAAGCACTCACTTATCCCGATGCCGCCCTACCCTGACGGAATTTGGGATACGGTAACAGGATCATGAGACATTGTATAGCCACTTTTGAGGTAGCCGTATACTCGGTTGCACGGAAAATACTAGCATCTGGGACTACCCACCGTCCAGGATGCAAACTCTGATCACTTTAGTGCAGTGCATTCTAGCCGGGGCTTCTACGCCAGGGAGATGGTACTCCCCACTCAAGCATGAATCCGCGATCCCTCGCTTCAACACCATTCAACGGTCACATCAATTCTCTTCTGCAAGCAGTGCACCACCTAAGCATCCGCGCAGCACGTAGCATACCGGCCAAAGACGATACGGCCTGTCCGCCGCCCTCGGGTATGTCATATCTTATGTTGTATACTCTTGAAGAGTGGAGGAGAGCATGGAAGAAATTGTATGCCTAAGACCTTATAAATAGAGGAGATCCTGTTAGATAGCCAAGCGTGATAAAGTGAGATTAAGAAGAAGAGACTGCGACTACAACAACCAAAGAGTAACCAACGCAATAAACTACAAGCAGAGAGTCGAGAACAAGGAACGGTTAGGTCTGTGCAGTACTGTTGTAAATTTGGACCCAAGAGGTTCCAAAGGCAAACTCCTCCAATCGAAGAGAAACTGACCGAACGGGAGACGTGAGAGGTACTGTTAGGAGAGCGGGTGAATGGAGGCCGGCGCGGCAGTCTTGTGGTACCCAATAGAGTAAGCCCCCCTCAGAATCTCTGACCCAACCGTCTGGGTCTGGCCGTTTAGACTGAATGGCCGAGGAGGTAAATTGAATAGGAGTGCGTGAAAATGAGTCCCGCAAGCGAGTGGCCCTATCACTAGATCCGGAGATGATACGCTGCCCATCGCCGGAGAGAGCAAGGGATACGGAGGGAGTGGGCCCCTCTAGAGGCTCGTCGACTGCAGAACCGGTCTCGGCATTCCAGACTCGAATTGTCTTGTCACCAGATCCAGAGATGATGTGACGCCCATCGGGAGAGTAAGCAACTGATCGCACCCAGTGGGCGTGCCCCTGTAAAGGCTTGCCAACTGCAGAACCAGTCTCGGCATTCCAGATTCGAATTGTATTGTCATAGGATCCAGAGGTGATGCGTTTCCCATCGGGAGAGAAAGCAACTGACGCCACCCAGGAAGTGTGCCCCTCTAAAGGCTTGCCGACTGCAGAACCAGTCTCGGCATTCCAGATTCGAATTGTATTGTCACCGGATCCAGAGATGATGTGACGCCCATCGGAAGAGTAAGCAACTGACGCCACCCAGCGAGTGTGCCCAACTAAAGGCTTGCCGACTGCAGAACCAGTCTCGGCATTCCAGATTCGAATTGTATTGTCATCGGATCCAGAGATGATGTGACGCCCATCGGGAGAGCAAGCAACTGATCGCACGCAATGGATGTGCCCCTCTAAAGGCCTGCCGACTGCAGAACCAGTCTCGGCATTCCAGATTCGGATTGTATTGTCACCAGATCCAGAGACGATGTGACGCCCATCAGGAGAGTAAGCAACTGACTCCACCCAGCGAGTGTGCCCCACTAAAGGCTTGCCGACTGCAGAACCAGTCTCGGCATTCCGGATTCGAATTGTATTGTCGTCGGATCCAGAGGTGATGTGACGCCCATCGGGAGAGTAAGCAACTGATCGCACGCAGTGAGTGTGCCCCGCTAAAGGCTTGCCGACTGCAGAACCAGTCTCGGCATTCCAGATCCGAATTGTATTGTCATAGGATCCAGAGGTGATGCGTTGCCCATCGGGAGAGCAAGCAACTGATGCCACCCAGGAAGTGTGCCCCTCTAAAGGCTTGCCGACTGCAGAACCAGTCTCGGCATTCCAGATTCGAATTGTATTGTCAACGGATCCAGACATGATGTGGCGCCCATTGGGAGAGTAAACAACTGACGCCACCGAGTGAGTGTGCCCCGATAAAGGCTTGCCGACTGTAGAACCACTCTCGGCATTCCAAATTCGAATGCTATCATCACCGGATCCAGAGATGATGTATTGCCCATCGGGAGAGTAAGCAACTGACTCCACCCAGCCTGTGTGCCCAACTAAAGGCTTGCCGACTGCAGAACCAGTCTTGGCATTCCAGATTCGAATTGTATTGTCATCGGATCCAGAGGTGATGTAACGCCCATCAGGAGAGTAAGCAACTGATTGCACGCGGCGAGTGTGCCCCACTAAAGGCTTGCCGACTGCAGAACCAGTCTCGGCATTCCAGATTCGAATTGTGTTGTCATCGGATCCAGAGATGATATGACGCCCATCGGGGGAGTAAGCGACTGACCCCACACGGTGAGTGTGCCCCTGTATAGGCTTGCCGATTGCCGAACCAGTCTCGGCATTCCAGATGCGAATTGTCCTGTCATCGGAGCCAGAGATGATGTGGCGCCCATCAGGAGAGCAAGCAACTGACCACACCCAGTGAGTGTGCCCCCGTAAAGGCTTGCCGACTGCAGAGCCAGTCTTGGCATTCCAGATCCGAATTGTCTTGTCATCGGATCCAGAGATGATGTGACGCCCATTGGGAGAGTAAGCAACTGACCGCACCCAGTCAGTGTGCCCCCGTAAAGGCTTGCCGACTGCATCCCCAGTGTCCGCATCCCAAATCCGAATTGTCTTGTCAACGGACCCAGTGACAATGTAGCACCCATCTGGAGAGTGACTCATGCAAAGGACACAACTCTCGTGTCCAATCCGTCCCAGTGGTGGTGCGGGCCATGACAACAGTTTTCCGCATTGCATCTTGATGCACTTAGTAAACTGTGTGCTGAAGATGATCGATAAAGGTGACTCTGAGGGGAGGAATGGTCCAGTTGAAATATAGGTGTGTGGAGTACTGATAGAGATGGGAGTGCGGAAGGCGACCATGAAGCGACAAACATCCTGCATTCTTTCCAAAAGGCTCGAATCCACATCCTACAGCAAGTTTGAATCACCTGAGAATATTCGTGATACCAGGCCGGAGCTGTACTCACCTTAACCAGAGTTGATATCACTGTTCGAAGGTTTGGAACGCCGATTCGCACCATTCCCATAATGCTCAGTACTTCAATCCAAAATAGTGCATACGGTCCTTCAAAGAATTTCCTCAAGTTTTCCCATACACGCCCATCACCGGTGTCGGGAGTAAAGCAAAGATGATTTGACCAATACAGAGAACTATATTGCAAAGTGTCGGAAATGTTCTCTTTGATCCGCGATGGGAGATCTTTCACATCATCATTAGCGAGCCGGGAATCTTCGAGCCCGCAGATATTGAAACGGAGCTGTTCAATCATCTTCTCCAGGCAAGCGATACCCAGTTGCACATTTGCGTCTCGGAGGTTGACCCGATAGTCGCTGTGACAGTCATAGCTGACGAAGAAGTCCGAAATGGACAGATGGCGGATACGAATCCCTCCATTGGCCCCTTCATCTCGATAGAGCAAAGAGCTGAGGTCCCCCACCCACATTTTCACCAGATCGGCTCTCACCCCTGCCAGCTCCGCAACCGTCTCTTCGCCCAGTGGGCGGTACGGTGCCGATATAAGAAGTACTCCAATCATCCGCCGAAATCCGGTATTGCTATCCACTCTCCGTGCTCTGACGATACTGGAGTAAAGTCCGTATAGAGCTGTCAAGCCAGGGCCGGCTGAGTTTTGCAAGGTCGCCTCCAAGAGCGCAGTGGGGTCATGGCATTGCTCAAGGGCGCGTGCAAGAGTCTCGATGAAGATGAATAGACCCGCCGCTCGGGAGATAACGCCATCGAAGAGCAATTGTTCTGGCCAAGGACATTGGAGGCACCGCGTTAAAGCCACCTTCCTAAATCGGTCTTCGGCGAAGATTCGTAGATCGGAAGTGGTCTCTTTATCTGCGGTCAAATCATATCGCAAATGCGAAAACTGGGTGGAGCCATCAAAGAAACGTTGGATATCGACTTCGGGTCTACTGGTGATGATAACCTTGAGCCACGAGGCGTGTGCGGCGGCGTCTGTCAGAGCCTTCAGGATGTCTCGACGACTCTGAGTGTCGCCACACTCATCAAATGCGTCAATGACAAAAACGAGAGTCCTTTTCGGGGCGCGAGGAAGTGTGCGGATGAAGTCGAGGAAGAGGGTGGGCTCCATTGACTCTGGTGTCACATTTGGGTTCCTACGAAGACGTTCTGCGACAATGCTTCGAAAAGGGGGGAAGATGATGGCGAGTTTGTGGATGAGGGTCGGAAGGATATTTATAGGCTCGCTCAATTCCGGGTCATCCCTCCGGCAGAAGAACGCTCCAGCAAGCTGCTCTTGATCGTCGAGGCTTGCGCAGATCGAATGTGCTAACGACGTTTTACCGATGCCAGGTAAGCCGTAGATCCAGTATGTATGTCTCCCGCCTGTTTGCTCCGGTCCAGTGGTCGCCCAAGGTATGATTTGTTCGAGGAGGGATGTGCGAGTGCCTTCCATACAGCGAAGATCCTGGTGATAGCTGGTCTTGACATATTTGAGGCGACCAAGCAGCTCCTTCTCTACACGAAACTGTTGAGATGGACTATCGAGCGATTGAGTCAATGAGTGCTCACCAGTCACCTTGGTTCGGCGGAGAGGTTCAACATTTACTACACGGTCGACGTCCTCGACGACCCTCGTCAACTTCCTGTCCATTTCTTCTATCGCCTCCTGGTATGCCGACCCACCTGTCGTTCTCGCTGCGATTCTCAGCATTTGCCAAAGCAATTGGGTAGCCACCTACCATGTTTGACATAGTCGCACGAAAATTTGGCGACCTTGTGCATCACATCATTCATACGCGGGATGATCTCCTCCAAGAGCTCCGTCTCCTCGCAGACGATATCTTGCGCGACATTGTCCGCGAAAGGCAAAATGTGCTCCAACCGCTCCAGAAGACTCGATGGCATCTGATTGTACTTGTCTTGTACCTTCAAGAGCTATACGGTCAAGCGTTACCTCCGCTCGCGATACGCCAATGGCGAGCACGAACCTCAACGACTGCCTTTGCGATTGGAGTCAACTAAACGGTGTAAGCGACCTGCTAGTCTCCACGTAGAAAACGGACCTTTGCGAATACCGCCCCGTATTTAATAGCTGTCCCCACAACCCGCCCAGTCGACCCGCTTATGAGTGGGGAGTATTGCTTTAACATTCCTTCGAGTTGACGGAGCGACGAGCGAAGAGATTCCGTCTGTGCAAAGATTGTTAGCGGGCTAGGATGGGCAGCTGTACAGAGACAAACAGTAGTGCTTGCGGAGAATTGTAACTCTAAAGGCCAACGATGCTGGTGATGCTTTCCAACGATAATAAGGTCCTCTGCGCTTTGCTATCAGATATGAACGGTCTAGCTGGTGATCATGACTGACTCAGTACCGTGAACTCGTGCTTGTCGGAGCTCCAATAGTCATTGAAAAGCGCTTGAAGGTCGATTGCCTCGCTTGTCAGTCGGCTTTTCGCCCAAAATAAATGACCGCTCCTCATTTGTACCTCCACGCGCGTCTGGGATGTCGGAGAAACACCTCTACACATGCACTGACATCACTGAGTGTACGTAGTGGGGAAACAAGGGACATACGGGCGTTGGGCTGGTGTCCAGTTTTGGTTGTTTCGCGTCTGCAATTCTAGTTCCTTGTCTTCTATAAACAACCTAAGCGTATAGTCCCGATTCTGGACGCCTTGGAGCGTGATTTCTGTATGTTACCCGAGGTCAGGATATGGACCAAACGGACGTAAAACGCCGCACTGTCTAGGTAGAGACTTTGATTGATCGTCAGCCACCATAATGCAGCGCGTATTAGCCCTCGAAGGTGCTCACAAGTTCTCTGTCCTGGCTCGTTGAGTTGCCATATTTGGTCACTTTGAGGAGAATATTGGGGGTTGGTAGGGAGAGGAAGAAGGAATAGCCGCCAATGCTTCCGTCCTCCTCCGATCCTCCCCCACCCTCTCACCCTTGTCGTCGCCCTTGTCGTCGCTCTCACGGTCATTGTTACCGTTGTTGCTGCCACCATTATTACAGTCTGGAGTTCGCCTGTTACGGGCTCTTGTTCGTCATCCTCGTTATATTATCGCCATCCTTCCTCTCCACCGGAACTTGCTTTGGAACTCAGGGATCCAGACATTTCACGGTACTGGCAAACTGAGAAATTGATCTACGCACGATTCCTTCAGGCAGTTTCTCTGCTCCCGGCGTGAGGGACAAATGAATCTTGCACGGGAGACTGAAGCAAAAGTAGGTCGCATAGGGGCAGTGAGTAACCCCTTAATAGTCAATGATCAACTTTCTACTGTCCTTCGGGTGTCTAGCCTTCCCGCAGAGAAGCCAACGGTAGAACCTCCGTTGATCGAAATTTCCTGCAGTACCGTAGACGCGCTAAGTCTCTCAAAGAGCCCGCATCAAGAGCGCAAGATGGATTGGAATACACATTCTTGCATTCTTGGTTCGCGTTTGGGGCAAACGTGTGACAAGGACCGTGGTACGCACATCAACGACCACCAACAACCTTTTCGACCACCACCATGGTCCACAGTCAACTTGTCTTCTTCGACATAGACCCATCTCTGTGGTTTGCTCACACAGTTTCCAGAGCTTCCCATGGCCTCATCGCGATTGATCTGGCTCTTAGCATGGATGGTCTTGCCACCTTTCCTCTAACCCACTTGGGGGTGCGAAATGCGATTGGAAAGACCACCGTCAGTGGACCCATTCCGCGACTGGCTGAATTGTGGCTGAATTTTTGATATTTCGATATCGTTCAACGGTCTCGCTCGAGTCACGACATTTTTGCGGCACTACCTCACCTTATTTAAACGACTATACCTGGGTCATTGATCTGCCTTTCGACCGCACCCATTCGAACTGCAACGAAGCCGACAGCGTTGTACATGAGCCTCGCCGGGCTGCCTTCACTAATCTGCCACTACGCTTCTCGTCAGTTTCGGGGTCCTGGATGAACGCGTCTTGTGCCCGTCCGAGGTAAATGAGACCAACTCACCTCTCCCCTTTGTCTTGTTGTGTTGGTCCAACGGTTCGTGAGCTGGCTGCTCGCACTATCCAATTTTAATGGCGATATTAACGGATCATAAAGTAACACTAAGTGTTCTGAGTTCAGCTGCCGGAGACAACATCGGTTTGCATAACACACAAGGCGGGGGCTGCTTGTGCTCACGCTTGGTTTCATCGCAACTATTCAGTTGGCGGCGGTATATACGCGCGTTTCTGCTCTCAAGCAAGCCGCAATGGTTGCCCCTGGCTTCACCACAACCCTTGCACTCGACATGCTGGCGTTTCTACCCTCCCTTGCCTCCCAATATAAGCATTTGGGTGTAAGCTATCCAATTCTCTGCTGTATCTGGACCCCAGATGAGCTGACAACCCCATGGGCGGACAACGACAGAGTATGTAATTTGAACTGCAATTCTTCCTCTGCCACACAAAGAGAATTTACAACCTGCGATCATATGGAGCCATGTTACTTGGGGATCATACCACTGGGGCTGAACCCGATTACAACGCAAGCCGTAGCGTTGTGTGTCACGTACGAGGATGGGTCAGGCTAAGCCGGGGCACACCCTAGGCTAACGGCAAGGGGATCGAGCGGGGGACGGGGGTTCTGGCAAGAACTAAGATCGGCTGGGGTTTGGCCCACAGACGATCTTCAGCTTTTATACATAGTACAGGCGTACATACTCTTACTAAGCAGAAATACAATAGAATCAGTAACTAACCGGCTAACGAATCGGCAATCATCTCAGTACCCCCAAACAAGGGGGAAATGTCCTCGTTTCACCTTCGCACTGCTCGATGACGGGGAGGCGCTTGTCGACGATAAATGGGGTCGTCATGTCGCGGAGCTCCCTCATGGCGTTGATAGTACTCGTGGATCATTCCGGGGATCGGGTCCTCCTCCATCTCTTGATCTACCGCTAATTCCTTTCTCCACTCATCCGACTCTGCTAGGATTTCGTGGTAATCCCTCCAATCGTCCTGTTCCTCTTGTTGGTCTTCCCATCGTATCTTCAACTGGAATTTTCCTCTAAACCATCGGGAGTTTACAAATTTGTCAATTACCCAGAGTTCGCGATCTTGAATTCGTATGGCTGGCTGTGGGGCAGGAGTTCGACCGGTAATAGTATTGCTCTTTGTTCGCGATAGTAGTCCGACATGGAAAACGTTATGGACCTTCCATTGAGGTGGGATGTCCAATCGGTAGGAGGCGGGGCCTATGGTTTCGAGGATCGAGTAGGGTCCGAGTCTCTTTGCCGCTAGTTTCTTTGAAGGAGCGTCGGTGCTAAGGTTATATGACTCTAACCAGACTTTATCTCCAACGGCGAAACTGAGGTCACGCCTTCCACGGTCAGCATATCGTTTGTACGCGGTTTGGGCTTTTTCGATGGCGAGTTGGCAACGAGCCTGGACTTCGTGGATCTGGTGT
>Ga0307513_10008016_pt1 | contig 13572 bp, 9 predicted proteins | sample 15_EM_MG_FD_202174 | JGI IMG/M metagenome (GOLD analysis project Ga0307513, IMG submission 202174) | Populus trichocarpa ectomycorrhiza microbial communities from riparian zone in the Pacific Northwest, United States - 15_EM | ecosystem: Host-associated > Plants > Roots > Unclassified | place... | reverse complement strand
GCCATGGCCGGCTCGACGCAGCCCTGCAGCAGGGCGACGCGGCCCCGCGCCTTGCCCTCGGCCATGTACCCGCCCACGCCGCGGGGCGGACCGGCGGGCGGCTCGGGGACCAGGCGCAGCAGCGCGACCAGTGAGGTCAGCTTCAGCTTCTGCAGCAGCGGCCCCAGCGGCCGGGCCATCCGGCCGAGCGCGAGGGCGGCGCGCAGGCGACCGGGCCGGGTCAGCACCGCCGGGATCAGGGCGCGCAGCAGCCGCTCGGGGAACGGGCGGCGGTAGTGGCGTTCGATGTGGGCGCGGCCGTGGTCGATCAGCTGGGCGTAGTCGACGCTGGACGGACAGGTGGTCTTGCAGGCGAGGCAGGAAAGGCAGCGGTCGATGTGGGTGACGGTTTCCCTGGAGGGCGCGCCGCCGTCCTCCAGCATGGCCTTGATCAGGGCGATCCGGCCGCGGGGGCTGTCTCGCTCATCGCCCAGCAGGACATAGGTCGGGCAGGTGGCGGTGCAGAAGCCACAGTGAACGCACTTGCGAATCTGCGCGTGGCTGGCGGCGGTCTCCGGATCGGCGAGCTGGGCGGCGGTGAACTCGGTGCGCATCAGCCCATCCGCCCGGGGTTGAGCACGCCCTTGGGATCGAACGCCGCCTTCACGCGCCCGGTCAGGTCGGCCAGCGGACCGGCCAGCGGCTCGAAGGCCGGGGCATGGCCGCGATAGCAGGTCGCGTGGCCGCCCAGGGCGCGGACCGCCGCCCGCAGCGTGGACGGATCATCCTCGCTCAGCAGCCAGACAAGCCCGCCGGCCCAGTCGTAAAGCGCCTCGCCGGCCAGTGCCTCGCGCACCCGCCAGCCGGTCGCCGGCGGCACGGAGATGCGCCAGAGCGGGCGGCAGTCGCCGTGGAACGCCTGGGCTTCGCGAACCTGCGTCCAGAACTCGCGGCTATGCTCGGCGTCGAGCAGCTCCAGCCGCCCGAAGGGCTTGAGGGCCGCGCCCAGGCTTTCCGCGCGCGCGGCGACCGAGGCGGTGAAGCCCTCGAGCCGGAGCGCCGTGACCGCCATCTCCCCCTTCAGCGGCGGGCGGGCGGCGACCGCGGGCGGAATGTGCGCGGCGGCGGAGAGCTCCACCGGCGCGTTCATGGCCAGGCTCATCGCTTCGCAGGCGCGTTGGTCGTCGAGACCGAAGAACAGCAGCGTCACCTCCGTCCGCCCCGCCGGAAGCACCTTGATGGTCACCTCGGTCAGCACCGCCAGCGCGCCCCAGGACCCGGCCATCAGCTTGGAGAGGTCGTAGCCGGTGACGTTCTTCACCACCTTGCCGCCGGCCTTCACCGCCTCGCCGCGGCCGGTGACCGCCTCGAAGCCCAGGAAATGGTCGCGCGCCGCGCCGGCCCGGATCCGCCGGGGGCCGGAGAGGTTGGCGGCCAGGACGCCGCCCAGGGTGGGCTCGCCCTTCGAGCCGAGCAGGCCGGTCAGGTGCGGCGGCTCGAACGGCAGCATCTGGCCTTCGGCGGCCACCAGGGCTTCGAGCACCGAGAGCTTCGTCCCGGCCTGGGCGGTAAGCACCAGCTCCTCCGGCGCGTAGTCGATGACCTTGCCGAGCCCGGCGAGGCTCAGGATCGCCTCGGCGCCGGTCACCGCCCCGATCGACCGCTTGGTCCCGCCGCCGACGACCTCCAGCCGACGTCCGGCCGCGTTGGCGTCGGCCACCAGGGCCAGCACCTCCGCTGCGCTCTTCGGCCGTTCGGTGCGGATCGCGACCTCGCTCATCAGAAGCGCGGCAGGTCTGGGAAGGCGACCTTCCCGCGATGCACATGCACCCGGCCGAGCTCGGCGCAGCGGTGCAGGCGGGGGAACACCTTGCCGGGGTTCAGGAGCAGGTCGGGATCGAAGGCGCATTTCACCCGCTGCTGGCAGGCCAGGTCGGTCTCGTCGAACATCTCGCCCATCAGGTCGCGTTTCTCGACGCCGACGCCATGCTCGCCGGTGAGCACGCCGCCCACCGCCACGCAGAGCCGCAGGATATCGGCGCCGAAGGCCTCCGCCTTCTCCAGGTCGCCCGGCTTGTCGGCGTCGAACAGGATCAAGGGGTGCAGGTTGCCGTCGCCGGCATGGAAGACGTTGGTGACGCCCAGGCCGTGGGTGACGCCCAGCTCGCCGATGCGGGCGAGCACATGGGGAAGCTGGCGGCGCGGGATGGTGCCGTCCATGCAGATGTAGTCAGGGGCGAGCCGGCTCATCGCCGGGAAGGCCGCCTTGCGGCCGGCCCAGAACCGCAGCCGCTCAGTCTCGCTGCCGGAGACCTTCAGCGTGGTCGCGCCGCGGGCTTGCGCCAGAGCCACGACCTGCGCGGAGAGCTCGGCGCACTCGGCCTCGGGACCGTCCAGCTCACAGATCAGAAGCGCCTCGGCGTCGGTGGGGTAGCCCGCATGGATGAAGTCCTCGCAGGCGCGGATGGCGGGGCCGTCCATCATCTCCAGCCCCGCCGGGATCACGCCGGCGGCGATGATGTCGCCGACGCAGGCGCCCGCCGCCTCCACGGAGGGGAAGCCCAGCAGCATGGCGCGTGCGGTCTGCGGCGTCGGCAGCAGGCGCACCGTGACCTCGGTCACCACGCCCAGCAGGCCCTCGGACCCGGTGACCACCCCCATCAGGTCGTAGCCGGCGGCGTCGAAGCCCTTGCCGCCCAGCCGCACCACCTCGCCGCTCATCAGGACCAGTTCGCAGCCCAGCACGTTGTTGGTGGTCAGTCCGTACTTCAGGCAGTGCACGCCGCCGGAGTTCTCCGCCACATTGCCGCCGATGGTGCAGGCGATCTGGCTCGACGGATCGGGGGCGTAGTAGAAGCCGTCGGCCTGGACGGCGCCGGTGATCGCGAGGTTGGTGACCCCGGGCTGCACGACGGCGCAGCGGTTGGCGTAGTCGACCTCCAGCACCCGGTTGAACTTGGCCATGCCGAGCACCACCCCGTCCTGCAGCGGCAGCGCGCCGCCCGAGAGCGAGGTCCCGGCCCCGCGCGGCACCACCTTGACGCCATTGGCCTGGCACCAGGCGAGCACCGCGGAGACCTGGGCCGTGGTCTCCGGCAGCACCACCGCCAGCGGCGTCTGGCGATAGGCGGAGAGCGCGTCGGACTGGAAGGGGATCAGGCCGGACGGGTCGCCGATCACGCCCTCGCCCGGCACGATCTTCTGCAGGGCGCGCACGATCTCCCCCTTGCGGGCGATCAGGGCGGCGTCGGGGACGGGCATCAACATGCCCCATCCACGAACCAAAGTTCGTGCGCTCGGTCCAGCGGTTAGCGGCCCGGGGCTTCTAAGTTTGAGCCACGGAAAACACGGAAAGAGCACGGAAGGCGCCTCTGCCCGAAAGGCCCGCGCGAGCGGCCGCCGCCTGTTTTTGACCGCGAACCCACGCGAACGGCGCGAACGCGCCTGTGAGGCTGGACGGCCGGGAAGCCAACGACCCGTTCGCGTCTTTTCGCGTGGGTTCGCGGTTCAAATCCTTGCGGCGCAGCAGGCGGTAGAGCGCCCGCTCACGCGGGCAGGGCGCGGCGGCCGCGCTTCCGTGCCCTTTCCGTGTTTTCCGTGGCTCAAAAGCGCGGCGCCGCCGCTGGCGTGGGCGTCCGCGAACTCGCAACGCCTAGTCCGTTTGGACTATTCACGCGGCCCGCTCGCCACCGGATAGTCGGCGTCGAAAAGTTTTGGGGGACTACCGACTATGAAGCGTCTTTTGACCGCGGCCGCCGGCGCCGCGCTGATGCTGGCTGCCGCGCCGGCGACCGCCCAGGTGACCAACGGCGGGTTCGAGGACCCGGGCGCGACCGGCGGCACGATCGCGGGGATCGGAGCCTTCACGACGGTGGCTCCGTTCTGGAACATCTACAACAACGCCAACGCCACCACGACGGCGACGCTGGTCGCCTCCACCGCGCCCGGCGGCGGGGCGAACATGTTCCACATCGTCACCAACGGCGGGGCGGACGGGCTCTACCAGTTTCCGGCGGGCCTCTACGGTTTCCTGCAGGCCGACTTCTACGTGCTGAGCGGCGTGGCGCAGCTGATCTCGGCCTACAACGGCGCGACGGTGGACGGCGGAGCCGCCTTCGTGACCACCACGGCGCTCGGCCGCTGGCAGCGCCTGACGGTGAACTATGCGGGCGGGGCCAACGAGCCGGTGCTCTATTCCTTCGCCGCGGGCGCCGACTTCTACGTCGACAACGTCGTGACCGGCGCCTACCGGCAGGGGGAGGCGGAGACCTCGCTCACCAACCTTTCCGGTACGCCGGAGCCCGGCGCCTGGGCGCTGATGATCCTGGGCTTCGGCGGGGTCGGCGCGGTGCTGCGCCGCCAGCGGACGGCCGCGGTCGCAGCCTAGAACGCTATTCGCCCTTGAAGGCCGGCGTCCGCTTTTCGTTGAAGCTGGCGACGCCCTCGCGGCGGTCGGCGGTCTTGAAGAGGCGGTTGTAGCCGGCGAGCTCGATTTCCATGGCGGCGGCCAGGTCGAGGTGATGGGCCGCCTTGACCACGTGCTTGAGCGCGCGGACCGAGAGCGGCGCCTTGGCGGCGATCTCGGCGGCGACGGCCAGCACGGTCTCCAGCAGGGCCTCCGGCGCGGTGACGCCGTTGACGACGCCGTACTCCAGGGCCTGGGCCGCGGTGAACGGGCGGCCGGTGGTCAGCAGCTCGAGGGCCCGGCGCTCGCCGGCGCAGCGGCGCAGCAGCTGGGTGCCGCCGAGGCCCGGCATGATGCCCAGCCCCACTTCCGGCAGGCCGAAGCGGGCGGTGTCGGCGGCATAGGCGAAGTCGCAGGCCAGCGTCATCTCGCAGCCGCCCCCCATGGCCGCGCCGTTGACCGCGGCGATCACCGGGACCGGCATGGCCAGCTGGACGCGGGCCATGGCCTCGAAGACCCTGTGCTGCGCCGACCAGGCCTCGTCGGTCATGCCGTTGCGTTCCTTGAGGTCCGCGCCGGCGCAGAAGTGGCGGCCCTCGGCGGCGAGGACCACGCAGCGCAGGTCGGTGCGGGCGCCGAGCTCCGTCCAGGCCATCACCAGCTCCTCGCCCATGCGGGTGTTGAGCGCATTGGCGGACTCCGGCCGGGCGAACATGACCATGGCGACACCGGGCGCCGGCTCTGAAAGTTTGATGGTCTCGGGCATCAGAAGCTCTTCGGCAGGTCCAGCACGTGGGTGGCCACGTGGGAGAGGATGAGGTTGGTGGAGATCGGCGCCACCTGGTAGAGACGCGTCTCGCGGAACTTGCGTTCGATATCGTACTCCTCGGCGAAGCCGAAGCCGCCGTGGGTCTGCAGGGCCATGTCGGCGGCGTACCAGGAGGCCTCCGATGCCGTGAGCTTGGCCATGTTGGCCTCCGTGCCACAGGGCTGGCCGGCCTCGAAGAGCGCCGCGGCCTTCTGCACCATCAGCTCGGCCGCGGTCATCTGGACATAGGCGCGAGCGATCGGGAACTGCACGCCCTGGTTCTCGCCGATCGGGCGGCCGAACACCTCGCGCTCCCTGGCATAGGCGCCGGCGCGGTCGATGAAGAACTTCGCGTCGCCGATGCACTCGGCCGCAATCAGGATGCGCTCGGCATTCATGCCGGAGAGGATGTAGCGGAAGCCCTTGCCCTCCTCGCCGATCAGGTTCGCCACCGGAACCTTGAGGTCCTCGAAGAAGAGCTCCGTCGTCGCATGGTTCAGCATGGTCCGCACCGGGCGGATGGTCAGGCCGTTCCCCACCGCCGCGCGCATGTCCACCAGCAGCACGCTCATGCCGTCGGAGGGCTTGACGGCGTCGGCGCGCGCCGTGGTCCGGCACAGCAGCACCATCAGGTCGGAGTGCTCGGCGCGGCTGATCCACAGCTTCTTGCCCGAGACAACATAGTGGTCGCCCTCGCGCCGCGCGAAGGTGCTGATGCGGGTGGTGTCGGTGCCGGCGTCGGGCTCGGTGACGCCGAAGGCCTGCAGGCGCAGCTCGCCGGACGCGATCTTCGGCAGGTAGGCCTCCTTCTGCGCCGCGCTGCCGTGCGCCAGGACGGTGCCCATGGTGTACATCTGGGCATGGCAGGCGCCGCCGTTGCCGCCCGAGCGGTGGATCTCCTCCAGCACCGCTGCGCCGGCCGAAAGGCCGAGGCCCGAACCGCCGTACGCCTCCGGGATCAGCACCGACAGGAAGCCGGCCTCGGTCAGGGCGGTGACGAATTCCGTCGGGTACTGGCGCTCGCGGTCGAGGGCGCGCCAGTAGGCGCCGGGGAAGCGCGCGCAGAGCCTGCGCATCGCCTCGCGGATTTCGGGGAAGGTCTGGTCGGAATCGTAGGCCATGGCCGCATCTGTGGCGCCTGTCCCGGCGTGAGCCAACCCCCGTGTGTCATCCCGGCCTTCGCTCCGCGAAACCGGGATGACACGCCAAGGGAACCGAATAGGCTCGGGACCGGAGGACGCTGGATGATGCAACTGAGCTATGTGAGCGGCGTCGCTGACAAGCCGCTGCTGGGCCTGACCATCGGCGCCCAGTTCGACGCGACCTGCGCGACGCACTCCGACCGGATGGCGCTGATCTCGCGCCACCAGAAGATCCGCTGGACCTATGGCGAGCTGAAGACGCGGGTCGACGCGCTCGCCGCCGGCCTGCTGGCGCTGGGTCTCGAGCCCGGCGACCGGGTGGGGATCTGGGCCCCCAACTGCGCGGAATGGGCAGTCACCCAGTTCGCCACCGCAAAGGCCGGCCTGATCCTGGTCACCATCAACCCGGCCTATCGGCTCTCCGAAGCCGAATACGCGCTCAACAAGGTGGGCTGCAAAGCCCTGGTCACCGCCGTCGCGCACAAGACCAGCGCCTACCTCGCCATGCTGCGCGAGCTGGCGCCGGAACTGGGCGCCGCCCGGGCCGGGGACCTGCAGGCCGCGCGGCTGCCGGCGCTGCGGCTGGTGATCACGCTTGGCGAGGTCGAGCATGCGGGCGCTCTGGCCTTCCACCAGGCCTGCGATGCGGGGACGCCCGCCGACCGGGCCCGCCTGGCCGAGATCGGGGCCGGCCTGCAGTTCGACGACCCGATCAACGTCCAGTTCACCAGCGGCACCACGGGCTTTCCAAAAGGCGCCACGCTCAGCCACCACAACATCCTCAACAACGGCTATTTCGTCGCCGAGGCGATCGCGCTCAAGGCCGGGGAGAAGCTCTGCATCCCGGTGCCGCTCTACCACTGCTTCGGGATGGTGATGGGCAACCTCGGCTGCATCACCCACGCCGCGACCATGGTCTATCCGAGCGAGGGCTTCGACCCGCTGGCAGTGCTGCAGACGGTGGAGGCCGAGGGCTGCGAGGCGCTCTACGGCGTGCCCACCATGTTCATCGCCATGCTGGGCCATCCGGAGTTCGGCCGCTTCGACCTCAGCACGCTGCGCACCGGGATCATGGCGGGCTCGCCCTGCCCGATCGAGGTGATGAAGCGGGTGATCGACGAGATGCACATGCCGCAGGTGACCATCGCCTACGGCATGACCGAGACCTCGCCGGTGAGCTTCCAGTCGGGCGTCGACGACAGCCTGGCGCATCGCGTGGCCACCGTCGGCCGCGTCCAGCCGCACCTGGAGGTCAAGGTGGTCGACGAGGCCGGCCGCATCGTGCCGCGCGGCGAGCCGGGCGAGCTCTGCACCCGCGGCTATTCGGTGATGGCCGGGTACTGGGACGATCCGGAGCGGACCGCCGAGGCCCTGGACGCCCACGGCTGGATGCACACCGGCGACCTCGCCACCCTCGACGCCGACGGCTACGGCAACATCGTCGGCCGCATCAAGGACATGGTCATCCGTGGAGGCGAGAACGTCTATCCGCGCGAGATCGAGGAATACCTCTACCGCCATCCGGCCATCGCCGACGTCGCGGTGATCGGGGTGCCGGACGCCAAATATGGCGAGGAGCTCTGCGCCTGGATCATCCTCAGGCCCGGCGAGGCCCTGACAGGCGAGGCCGTGCGCGATTTCTGCCGCGGCCAGATCGCCCACTACAAGATTCCACGGCATATCCGTTTCGTGGAAGGCTTTCCCACCACCGTCACCGGCAAGGTGCAAAAATTCGCCATGCGTGCAGCGATGATTGCAGAACTTGACCTTGTGATGGAAAAGACGGCTTGAGGCTTTGACCGCCAACCCCGAGACCCAGGCCTGATGAGGAAGCTTCCGAGCGCCGTCGATCCGAAGTCCGAGGCCTTTGCGGCGAACGCCAAGGTGAACCGGGCGCTGGTGGACCAACTGCGCGAGCGTTCGGCCCAGGCGGCCCTGGGCGGACCCGCGGAGAGCCGCAAGCGTCACGTGGCCCGCGGCAAGCTGCTGCCGCGCGAGCGGGTGATGCGGCTGATCGATCCCGGCTCGCCGTTCCTGGAGGTGGGCCAGCTGGCGGCGAACGGCCTCCATGACGACGAGGCGCCAGGCGCCGGCCTGATCACCGGCATCGGCCGCGTCTCGGGCCGCGAGGTGATGATCGTCGCCAACGACGCCACGGTGAAGGGCGGCGTCTACTATCCGCTGACCGTGAAGAAGCACCTGCGCGCCCAGGAGATCGCCCTGCAGAACAGGCTGCCGAGCGTCTACCTGGTGGATAGCGGCGGCGCGAACCTGCCCTACCAGGCCGAGGTGTTCCCCGACCGCGACCACTTCGGGCGGATCTTCTTCAACCAGGCGCGGATGAGCGCCGAGGGCCTGGCCCAGATCGCCTGCGTCATGGGCTCCTGCACCGCCGGCGGGGCCTACGTCCCGGCGATGAGCGACGAGACGATCATCGTGCGCGGCCAGGGGACCATCTTCCTGGCGGGGCCGCCGCTGGTGAAGGCCGCCACCGGCGAGGTGATCTCGGCCGAGGAACTGGGCGGCGCCGACACCCACGGCCGCCGCTCCGGCGTGGTCGACCACGTGGCCGACGACGACGAGCACGCGCTTTCCATCGTGCGCACCATCGTCGCCAACCTTAACACCACCAAGCCCACGCAGATGACGCTCACCGAGACCCGGCCGCCGGCCTACGATCCGGAGGAACTCTACGGGATCGTGCCCAGCGACGTGCGGGCGCCCTATGATGTGCGCGAGGTGATCGCCCGCATCGTCGACGGCTCCCACTTCGACGAGTTCAAGGCGCTCTACGGGACGACCCTGGTCACAGGCTTCGCGCGGATCTGGGGCTATCCGGTGGCGATCCTGGCCAACAACGGGGTGCTGTTCTCGGAGAGCGCGCTGAAGGGCGCGCACTTCATCGAACTGGCCTGCAAGCGGAAGATCCCGCTGGTGTTCCTGCAGAACATCTCGGGCTTCATGGTCGGCGGGAAATACGAGGCCGGCGGCATCGCCAAGGACGGGGCCAAGCTGGTCACCGCCGTGGCCAGTGCGGAAGTGCCGAAGTTCACCGTGCTGATCGGCGGCTCGTTCGGAGCCGGCAACTACGGCATGTGCGGCCGGGCCTTCAGCCCCCGCTTCCTGTGGACCTGGCCCAACAGCCGCATCAGCGTCATGGGCGGCGAACAGGCGGCCAGCGTACTCGCCACCGTCCATCGCGACGCCGACAGCTGGACGCCGGCGCAGGAGGAGGCCTTCAAGGCGCCGGTCCGCCAGAAGTACGAGGACGAGGGCAACCCCTACTACGCCACCGCGCGCCTGTGGGATGACGGGATCATCGACCCGCTCCAGACCCGCGACGTCCTGGGCCTTTCGATCAGCGCCAGCCTCAACGCCCCGATCCCGGAGACGCGCTTCGGCGTGTTCAGGATGTAGCCCCATGAACCTTCAGTAAAATGGCGCGCGCGACCAAGCTCCGCGTGGTGGGCGGCAAGACCCAGGTCTACGTCAGCCCCCGCGCGCCCAGGCATGGCCTGGAGATCGGGACGCCCTGCCCCAACTGCGGCACGGCGCTCGCCGGCGCCTACTGCTACGCCTGCGGCCAGAAAGGCGAGGCCTACCACCGCTCGATCTGGCATCTGTTCGCCGAGGCCTTCGAGAGCCTGACCCACTTCGACGGGCGGTTCTGGAAGACCCTGCCGAACCTGATCGCCAAGCCGGGCAAGCTCACCCGCGACTACCTCGACGGCCATCGCGCGGCGCAGATTCCGCCGTTCCGCCTGTTCCTGATCGTGCTGATCGCCGTGTTCTTCGCCGGCTCGCTGAACTTCCAGACCCACCCTGTGAAATTCGGCGTGGCCCCGTCCGACACCTTCATCGCCAAGGATCCGAAGGATCGCGCGGCGTTCAAGGAGGCGTTCGACGCCATGCGGACGAAGCCCGAGGGCAGGTGGCTGGCGGATCACAGCGAAGCGGCGGTGAAGGACCCCGAGGCCCTCGTGCAGGCCATGGCGCACTGGTCGCACCAGTTTGCGATCCTGATGCTGCCGATCGCCGCCCTGATCCTGAGCGTGCTGTTCGTGTTCAAGCGCGGCGTCTACGTCTTCGACCACCTGATCTTCTCGATGCACTCCCTGTCGTTCCAGGGGCTGCTGCTGACCGCGATCTTCCTCGGCGACCTCGCCGTTCCGTGGGCGCTCTGGTTCCTGTTGCTCGCGCCGGTCCACCTCTTCGTCCACATGCGCGGCGCCTACCGGATCAGTTCGATCGGCGCCCTGATCCGGATGTTCCTGCTCTTCACGCTTTCGGGCACCGCTTTCGTCTTCCTGATGCTCGGGCTGGTGTTCGTCGGCCTGGCGACGCTGCACTAGGGGATGGCGATGTTCCGCTCCGTACTGGTCGCCAACCGCGGCGAAATCGCCCGGCGGGTCTTCGCCACCGCGCGGCGGATGGGGCTGGAGACGGTGGCGGTCTTCTCGGAAGCCGACGCGAACGCCGCCCATGTGGCCGACGCCGACCGCGCCGTCCTGATCGGCCCGGCCGCCGCGCGGGAGAGCTATCTGGTCCCGGAGAAGATCATCGCCGCGGCCAGGGCGTCCGGCGCCGAGGCGATCCACCCGGGCTACGGCTTCCTCTCGGAGAACGCCGACTTCGCCGACGCGGTGATCGCCGCGGGCCTCATCTGGATCGGTCCGCCCTCGTCGGCGATCCGCGCCATGGGGCTGAAGGACGCCGCCAAGACCATCATGGCCAAGGCCGGCGTGCCGGTGACTCCGGGCTACCTGGGGGCCGACCAGCAAGGCCAGCGCCTGCAGAAGGAGGCCGACAGGATCGGCTATCCCGTGCTGATCAAGGCGGTGGCCGGCGGCGGCGGCAAGGGCATGCGCAAGGTCGAACGCGCCGCCGACTTCGAAGCGGCGCTCGCCTCCTGCCAGCGCGAGGCCCGGTCATCCTTCGGCGACGACCGGGTGCTGCTGGAGACCTATGTCACCCGGCCCCGCCACATCGAGGTGCAGGTGTTCGGCGACAGCAACGGCCATGTCGTCCACCTCTACGAGCGCGACTGCTCCCTGCAGCGCCGCCACCAGAAGGTCATCGAGGAAGCCCCGGCGCCGGGCATGGACGAGGCCACCCGGGAGGCCGTCACCTCGGCCGCCGTCAAGGCCGCCCAGGCCGTGGGCTATGTCGGCGCCGGCACCGTGGAATTCATCGCCGACGCCAGCCAGGGCCTGAAGCCCGACCGCATCTGGTTCATGGAAATGAACACCCGCCTGCAGGTGGAGCATCCCGTCACCGAGATGGTCACCGGCCTCGACCTGGTGGAATGGCAGCTGCGCGTGGCCGCGGGCGAACCGCTGCCGCTGCAGCAGGACCAGATCGGCCTGATGGGCCATGCCGTGGAGGCCCGGCTCTATGCGGAAAACACCGCCGGCGGCGCCTTCCTGCCCTCGACCGGACTGCTCGAACACTTCCGCCTGCCGGACAACATCCGCGCCGACGCCGGCGTCGAAGAGGGCGGCGAGGTCACCCCCTTCTACGACCCGATGATCGCCAAGCTGATCGCGTATGCCCCCACCCGCGAGGCCGCGCTCGCCGAACTGGCCGAGGCCTGCGATGCGGTCGAGGTGTTCCCGGTGAAGACCAACGCCGGTTTCCTGGCCCGCTGCCTGGAGGCGCCCGCCTTCATCGCCGGCGACCTGGACACCGGCTTCATCGAGCGGAACCTGGAGGAACTGACGGCGCAGGCCGAGCCTTCGCCGGCCGCGCTTTCGGCCGCCGCCACCGCCGCCCTGATCGCCGACGAGAGCGGAATCCACGAAGACGCGCCCTCGCCCTGGCGCGCGCTGGCGGGCTTCCGCCTGAACGCCGCGCCCTCGAACGCCGTGCGCCTGTTCCACCAGGGCAAGGCGGTGATGGCCGAGGCCATAGAAACCGCCGCCCCGCGCTCGGTCCTGCTCACCGAGGACGGCGACATCGTGGTCTTCGAGGCCGGCGACACCTTCGCCTTTTCGCTCCACCCGCCGGGCGCCGACAGCGTCGACGCCGCCAGCGACGGCGCCGTCCGCTCCCCCATGCCCGGCAAGGTCACCCAGCTCTCGGTCAAGGCTGGCGACGCCGTGGTGAAGGGCCAGCCCCTGGTCACCCTCGAAGCCATGAAGATGGAGCACGCGCTCACCGCGCCCTTCGACGGGACGGTGGAGACCCTCTCCGTCGCGCTGGGCGATCAGGTCAGCGAGGGCGCGATCCTGGTGAAGCTGGCGACGGCGGAGGCTTAGGCCACCGTCCCATCGTCGTGCAGCCGGGCGATCTCGCCGCCCGACATCCCCAGCACATCCGCCAGCACCTCGTCGGTATGCTGGCCGAGCTTCGGCGCGGGACGGACGTCGCCGCGCGGGTCCTGCGGGATCGTCGCCATGGCGCCTGGCGCGGGATAGGTCAGGCCGCTCGGATGGGCGATGGCCTCGAACACCGGATTGCCCTTGTAGAGCCGCGGGTCGTCGAGCGCCGCCTCCAGCGGCTGGTAGGCGCCCCAGGTGACCCCGCCGGCGTCGAAGGCCGGGGCCAGGTCGACGGCGGTGCGCTGGGCGAAGGCGCGCTCGAACAGCGGATAGAGCCGCGCCCGGTGGGTGAAACGCAGGCCCTCATCGGCGGCGAACGAGACGCCCAGTTCCGCCTCGAGCGCCGCCGCCTCCGCCACGATGCCCAGGGCCTCCAGCGCCTTGCTCCACTGCTTCGGCGTGATCGCCAGCAGCATCAGGGTCTGGCCGTCCTTGGTCGTGAAGTCGCGGCCGAAGGCGCCGAAGATGTCGTTGCCCATCCGCGCCCGCTGGCGGCCGGAAAGCAGCGTCTCGGCGGTGAAGCCGAGGTTGGCCATGGTGGCCGCCCCGATATCCGACAGGGGGCAGCGGATCTCGCGCCCGCCCTGCCCACGCGTCCGGGCCAGCAGCGCCGAGACCAGCGTGAAGGCGCAGTAGGCGCCGGTGAGCAGGTCCCAGGCCGCCAGCACGTGGTTCACCGGGCGCGGGTCGTCCGCCGGCCCGGTCATCAGCGGCAGGCCGAGCGCGGAGTTGATCGTGTAATCCATCCCCTGGGAGCCGTCCGCCCAGCCCATGACGCGCACGCAGATCAGGTCCTCGCGGAGCTTCTTCAGGGCCTCATAGGAGAGGAACCCCTCCGCCGGGAAATTGGTGACGAAGAGCCCACCGTCGTCGCCGGGGGCGGCGGCCAGCCGCTGGGCGATCTCGCGGCCGGCGGGG
>Ga0307513_10008015_pt1 | contig 13572 bp, 10 predicted proteins | sample 15_EM_MG_FD_202174 | JGI IMG/M metagenome (GOLD analysis project Ga0307513, IMG submission 202174) | Populus trichocarpa ectomycorrhiza microbial communities from riparian zone in the Pacific Northwest, United States - 15_EM | ecosystem: Host-associated > Plants > Roots > Unclassified | place... | reverse complement strand
TGCCCAAGGAGATAGGATCTTCACGCAACCATCTAAGTACTTTTCTATACTCAAGATATTGCAATACGATTACTATTTACTCTCTTTACAAAAGACGCTCTTCCACTATTAGAGCTTACGCTCTAAAGATCCTGGAGACTATTGTGATAGTCTCGACGGGCTGCTCGAGCATAGGACTATTGTGATAGTTCTATCAAGCACGACGATCCACCCATCCTACTATCTGACGAGATAGTATCCTTCGACGAATAAGCCGAGACAAGCAAGCCAGTTCCGTACTATCTGAGGAGATAGTATTGCCATATACTCTACGTTAGAAAAAGGAGACTTACTTAGGAGATAACTATCGTTGCCTGTTGCATACCTAATTACACTAGGATTGTTACAGTATCGGCCAAAATATTTTTAACAGACTAGACCACGTTTGAGCATCTGATCTGTCCAAACCAGACATGCTCCATACTATTTATCTTGGGCTATAAAAGCATATAATAGACTGGATCAAAGGGTTTCTGAAGAAACACAGGTGACTGTGTAACGACCCTACAGATAGGTAGCTACAGTGGACTAGACTCAAGCCCATATGGTATACCAAGTGGTAACGATATTGAGGATAGGCCTGTATACTTAGTATACTACCGGTAGAAATGAGTTGGTACAAGTGTCTACAAGGTGACTTGGTGACATAGAGTTAGACAGGGTAACTTAGGTAGGCCAGAGTTACCATACTGGGCAGGGTAACCTTAGCAGAGTATGTTCGCAGAAAGTTAAGGACCCATAGTAAACATTGCACGGGACTCCAGGGCAACATTATATGTGGTCGCGCGGACTCCCGAAGGAAATAAAGGCATAGTAGGGTGAAGTTACCCCACCTTCGAAACATGATTACCCTACCTTAGGGACCCAGTTACCCTAGTGAGGTACCCCAGTTACCCTACCTTCACCGACAAAGTCATCTGGGGACTTAGGGGGAAGTTATCCCACTATAGTGTGGCTCTTAGATGTTCAAAGGGCCACTTGGTAGGGCACGAAACGGGCTACTGACGGAGCAGGAGTAGTCCTAACCTCCTGTAACCTTCAGGGGATATTCCTAACACCCCCCTGCGGCCCCAGCGTTGGTACAGCGCCACAGCACTGTAAGGCTGGGTAGTTGTGTGTTTCCTGGTAAGGTGAGATTCATAGGAACGCTCCCACAACACCGTATGAGTTGTGGCCGTCCAACCCACCAGAAGCTGTTCGCAGGATATATAAGGGGTGTGAGGGTGCCCGCCTCCTGGGGCACCACCTGGATAACCCCTGGGAACCACCTACGGGCATACTTTGACAGATAGGTAGTTGTATGGTTAACAGTAGAGGGCTTGGGGCTGACCGTGCAAGCAGTAAGGCTTCCAGGACAACCACCCCAAAGCTCGTTCCAGGCTACCCCGGGAACTGTGGCATTACCATGGGTTATTAGTGGACTCTAGAGGTGTGAGGCTTGTTACGATTTGAGAGGGTCCTGAATGGTTGACTGTGGGTAGCGCCCATGCAGGCAGGCAGCCGGAGATTTCTTATCGTGGAAGAATGCAGTGAGGTTTAGAAGCTTAGTATAGACAAGTAGATTTGCTGATGGACTGCGTAGCTTGTATAGACCAAACCACCGCTGGGCCATTGAGTCCCAATGGATATTATCTGTACGGTGGGCATGTCGGTCGGACACTGACATGCTACCGATAGGAAAGGGGTTTTGCTCATGCTGATCTAGGTGGTGAGACATCAGCGGAAGCACTTCCTATTTGGGAAGATAGTTAATATCTGAGGGGTCCGACTGCCTCCAAGTGTTAGCCCACTCTAGGCGGGTCAGTTGCACAGACCTGAGCAGAGTAGGGTGCTCGTGAAAGGTCAGAATGGTTGACGGGTAGTGTTCGTTACGGGGCGGGGCGGGGCGGGTTTTCACTCGCCAGGCCCCGCTCTTACACGGGGCCGGGGGGGGTATTTTTCGGGTAATCCCCGCCCCGCCCCCGCCTGGGGCCCACCCGCACTCATTCCCTGGACAGGGCCCCGTTTGTTACCACCGATTTTTAACGGGGACCCGTCCGGGGTATGGGTGCGCGGGGGCCTAAGCGCGGACAGGGGCAGGGAATGCCGAAAAAGACACCCCGCCCCAGGCCGTTGAGCGGGGCAGGGCGGGGAAAAGGGCCGGGGGCCCGCGTTTTCCGGGGCCCCGTCCGCCCCGTAACGAACTCTATTGACGGGTGTCCTCTGGCTTTACATTATTCTACTTAACTAAAACGAGAGACAGCCTATTCTGATAACCAACGATCCTCAAGAGAACTTCTGGAGTGAAGCTTTCAGGCTTAACGATATTAAGTTTTACCGCTTGATTCTACTTTGAATTATCTTTATCTTTATTTTGATCTTTACTTCTACTTTGAGCCTGCGGTACGGTCGCAATCTGAGGATCCGTCTTCCTACCTAGAGCCCCCGTTACGGACTGGAGGCTTTCAATAATATTTGCAAGGCATTACCGCCTTACCCGGGAGTCTTGGTTCCAAAAAAAGCCTACTGCAAGGTTACGCAGTCGCAAGCGAAAGAGATGAGACATCTGGGGAGCTGTATTCTGGGAGTTCTTGCAGTGGCTCTTCGCCAGCCCAGAGGTGCGCAAGCAATTCCTTTCAAATGTGCTCTCGGATGCGTCAATGCACTTATCGACTTCAATATGATGGCACAATACCGAAGCCACACGCCTGACCCCATAGCATACATGGAAGATTATTTGGACCAGTTTCATAGGATGAACGATATCTTCTGGGGGTTTGGAGTGACTAAACGAACACAGGCCAAGGTTGACAAACAACCAAAGGAGATCGGAGGGCAGAGAAGCCTGATGAGGCAGGGAGCGGCCCCATCCAAGCGGCGCCGGGTGATGACGAGTGTGACGTTGAGAACAAACTGTGTATGAATATGATTAATGCCGAAACACATTTCAACTTCGTCAAGATGCATCTACTGAGCCACTTTTGTGACAAATATAGCCAGTTTAGAAATATTCCGATTTATTCCATGGAGATCGCAGAGATCACCCACAAGACGCAAATCAAGCAAGGATGGCAACAATCGAATAAAAATGATGCCGGGCGCCAGATCGTGCATAGCTACGGTGGTCAACATGCCATCCGGATAAGACTATTGAACTTGGAATCTCCGCAAGATCACAGCCAGGGTCTCTCCGCCGACGTCCTGCAGCATTTAGATCGGACAACCAGCACGGTATCGCAGCCTGTTATCCGTCGAAGGATCCTGAAGCGATGTCGGGATGACGTGTCCAACGTTGATGATTTTAGCAGGATCTCGCGAGTCTTACTCGATATTATATATCGTGCATTGATACAATATAGCAGGCATAACCTACGAATAGACCACAGTCTTCCGGAAGCTCATGCGATACTTCGATCACTGCATGTTGAGCTCCTGACGCAACTTGAAATCACTGTTCTTGCGTTCCAAGAACACGATGTTTACGAGATCAACCGTGCACGATCCACTGCTGTAACGGGGTCTTGGCACTGGATGTTAGTCCTAGGCACTAACGACAGGAGGGTCGTAAACGATAACAATCGTTTCGTGTGAGGGCTCGGAGATGACAATCTCAGTTCAAGCCTGATCGCGTACTGGTGGGTCAGGGTCAGGGTTCGTGGGTTCTTGGCGTGGGTCTTGGATATCAGAATAGAAGACGTTATATTCTAAAGTACAGGAGGCGTGAAAGAAATCCCAGGTAGCGTGAAGAATCAAGGAAATAGGGGGCGAAGCCTCCCTTATATAGAAGAAAATCCTAGCACAGCCTTTTGCCGCCCAACTCATACCCCAGTCTGAGTCGCATATCCGCGTAACCAAGGAAACAATACAATTTGTCGTAAACCCTACAAAGGAAATCCCTCATAGCAACCGTGTAACAAAAGAAAGAAAACCAAAGTTATCTCAACACGTATCTCATCAGGGGACCGTGAGAGCAGGGCCCTCCCCAGGGCCGAAGTCCCCTGAGGCCTATTCTGGATCCTCCGGTAATGGTCCAGGCTTAAGTGGGTACCGTTCGTGGAACTCGTCAACTGTTCTTAGTTTGTTGATCGATTCAGCCGGCTCCCATATTGTTTCCTCGTAGCCTTCCCATTTCACGAGATATCGTAGTCGGTTTCTGACGAATTTGGAATCCCAAACTTCCTGAACCTCCCACTCTTCTTCTCCTTCAACTTCCACAGGTGGAGGTGGTCGGATTATCTGTCCTTCAAGTGGATAGTTGGCTGCCAGGTCCAACAGTGACACATGGAAGACGTTATGTATCTTTATGGTATTCGGCAATTCCAGACAGTAAGCGTGTGTTCCGACCCTGGCTTTGACCTCGTAGGGTCCATGACGTTTGTTGTCCAATTTCCGTGAAGGTTATCGTGTCCTAATGCTTTTGGTGTGCAGCCACACTTTATCACTGATTTGGCAGGAGGGAGCTGGGATTCTATGTCGGTCAGTGTTTTCCTGTTGCCTTTCTTGAGCATAACCCATTTCAGTTCTGAGATGTGCATGAAGTTCTGTCATAGTGACAACAAAGGACGGTGCCTCTTGGTTGTCGGGAGGGAGGCTTTGTTCATCGAGAAAGTCCATACGAGGATAATAGCCGTAGTTGGCAAAGAAGGGGGAGGTGCCGGTGGTCTTAGATCCATGATTGTTTCCCATAAACTCCGCCATTGGTAACCATTGACACCAGTCATCCTGTTGGTAGTTCACATATGACCGTACGTACTGTTCCATGATACGGTAAACCCGTTCTGTTTGACCGCCAGTTTCAGGATGGAATGCAGTAGATAGACGTCGGTCAATCTTCAGTGTGCGACAGATGGTTCCCCAGAACTCAGCAGCAAACTGAGGTCCTCGATCGGATATAATCGTCAGCGGTAGCCCAGGGTGTTTCCAGATGTTATCCAGGAAGACGTCGGCCACAGAGGGTGCATCAATAGTGGTACGACAAGGGACAAGATGACGCATCTTGGTTAGCCGGTCTACCACTACCCAAATGGCATCATTAGCGTTACTCCAAGGCAGGCCTGTTACCAAGTCCATTGATATATCTTGCCATGGTTGATAGGGAATGGAGAGGGGTCGAAGGATACCAAACGGAGCGTGATGAGTCGTTCCACTCCGTTGACAGATATGACAATTGGCCACCTATCGTGTGATTTCTTTCCGCATACTCGGCCAATGGTACCGTCGCGTGATTAGTTCATGTCTTTCAGATCTGCCAGGGTGACCAGCAGCAGGGGCGTCGTGAGTTTCCCCAATGATAGCAAGTTTCAAAGGTTCGTGAGCGGGAACATAAAGATGGTCTTGTTACCGCAGTCGATTACCGTCCTTGGTACATTCGGCTAGGGATATCAGGCGACTATGTTGTACCCCTTGTTCCAGCATCGTGAGTATCTGGTTTGGAAGGGGGTCAGCTTGATAGTCTTCCGTCCACAGTTCATTAAAATGGGACGCTCCAAAGTGAAGCGGAATATCCGCCAACAAACCCAGAGCCTGGGACTGGAGAACCACTTGTGTCATATGCGTTTCGTCGTCAAATGCATCTTCCTCTGTTTGTCCCGCCATCCTTGTCAATGCATCCGCCTTTCCATGTGCTTTACCAGGTACAAATTCAATAGTATAGTTGAATTGTGACAAGAATTCTGACCATCCGGCTTGTGGTTGATTGAGTAGCCTTTTCGTGTTAAAGTATCGCAGGTTTTGGTGATCCGACCGTACGGTAAAAGGTCGTCCAACTAGATAAGCCCTCCACTCTTCAAAAGCCCGTACCACGGCCATCAACTCTTTGTCGTAAATGTCGTAGTTGCATTCGGCTGGTGTGTCGTTCTTTGAGAAGAAGCCGATGGGATTCAAAACGCCATCAGATCCAGGTTGGGATAGTATACCGGCAGAGGCGATGTCGGAAGCATCGGTTTCCACTACTATCTCCTTATCAAAATCAAAGTGGATCAGGATGGGGGCTGTTGTAAAGGCTTCCTTCAATCTTTCGAATGCGGTTTGACAATGATCCGACCATACAAATGGTGTACCCTTTTTAGTTAACTGGGTTAGTGTCCTGGCTAGATGAGAATAGTATTGGATAAAGCGCCTGTAGAAGTTTCCCAATCCGAAGAAGGAGCGGACATCTTGTAATTTCTTGGGGATGGGCCACGCAATGATCTTGGTGATCTTTGCGGGATCCATTCGTAGGCCTTCCGTGGTGATGATAAAACCAAGATACTCGACCTTGTTGGTGTGGAACTCGCATTTCTGAGGTTTTTCTTGGAGTCCAGCTTAGTGTTCGTTATGGGGCGGGGCGGGGCGGGTTTTCACACGCCAGGCGCTGCCCTTCCACTGGGCCCCGGGGGGTATTTTCAGGGTAATTCCCGCACTGCCCCCGCCTGGGGCCCACCCGCAGTCATTGCCTGGACGGGGCCCCGTTTGTTACCACCCATCTTTAGCGGGGAACGGTCCGGGGAATGGGTAGGGCGGGGGCCTGAGTGGGGACCGGGGCAGAGAATGCCGAAAAAGACACCCCGCCCCAGGCCGTTGCGCGGGGCAGGGCGGGGAAAAAGGCCAGTGGCCCACGTTTTCCGGGGCCCTGGCCGGCCTGTAATGAACTCTAGGCCCGCTTTCGTTAAAGCTTCCAGGATTTGTTTCCCATGTTCGATATGTTGTTCCTCGTTCTCAGAGTATATCAAGACATCGTCAAGGTATGCTGTACAAAACCTATCCAGAAATGGGCGTAGCGCGTCATTAATGTATGCTTGAAAGGTAGAGGGGGCATTGGTAAGCCCAAAGGGTATGACGAGGGATACAAAAAGCCCGTATGCTCTACGAAAAGCTGTTTTCCACTGTTCACCTGCTCTTATGCGGAATAAGTTGGTGGCTCCGCGAATATCCAGTTTAGTGAATATCTTTGCTCGTGAAAGTTGCATAAAGGTTTCTTTGACCAAGGGCAAAGGGTAACGGTTTTTGCTCGTTCCCTCGTTAAGTCCTCTATAGTCAACACATAAGCGTAGAGAACATTCTTTTTTCTTAACAATCAAAATTGGAGAAACAACAGGCGAGGATGATTCGCGGATGAATTTCTTATCCAGATTTTGGTCTAGCCATTCGTATAAGGCTAATAATTCAGGGGGGCTAAGACCGTATATTGGTCCGAAAGGAGGAACAGAGCCCACGCGCAGTGGTATCTCGTGATCAAATCTTCCGTGAGGGGGTAGTTGATCTTCTGTTTCCTTGAGGAATAATGGAAGGAATTCGTGGTAGTGTTTGGGAAGTATCTGAAGTACTTCGTTCTTGTCGAGGACCTTATGTCCGAGAGCACATTGTGCAGCATAAGCCCGTAGGAAATGTGGTAACTCTTCCTCCATGCCATAGGCCATTGTAAAATCGTTAACGCAGTTCTTCAAACAATATTTAGATGCAAAAGTAAGGGGGTGTAACAATCCTATTATAATCAGGTATGCAACAGGCAACGATAGTTACTCCCTGAGTAAGCAAGTCTCCTTAGTCTAGGGTAGGGCGTATGGAAGTACTATCTCTTCAGATAGTACAGAACTGGCTTGCTTGTCTTGAGCGATCCCTCAGAGGATACTATCACGTCAGATAGTAAGATGAGTGGATTGTCGTGTTTGATAGAACTATCACAATAGTCCTATGTTGGAGCGGCCCGTCGAGACTATCACAATAGTCTCCGGGTTCTTAAGGCGCAGGCTTTGGTAGGGGCGAGGTGTATAGAAGGAAAGTAAAGTGTAATCGTATTGCAATATCTTAAGTATAGAAAAGTACTTAGATGGTTGCGTGAAGATCCTATCTCTTGGTCGTTTTTATTTTATTATTTTATTATTTATTTTTGTAATCAAATCGTTATTATGTTTAAAGGTATAAAAGACTCATGCAGCGCTAGATATGGAGATAAAAAACCTATAAGCAAACGTCCTCCCGCGCGCTTCACCTCGTCATAGGAAAAATCAAACCCCGCGAGACCATAGAAGAAACTTCCCCGCCTAGCACCTAAGACTCGCACCTCAGACACGTAGGGAAACAACTCACAGAAACGTACAGGACAGAGACCCAAACCCTTCAGCAGGCCCCCAGGTAACACTAAGAAAAGAATCAAGTAAACGCCTAGATACAACTACTATTGCCAATATGCCAAATGCAAGAACCCGTGCGGTGAAATCCGGTTGGGGCGGCGGCTCAGCGGTCGGGAGTGACCGGAAGGTGGCGACCCGTCGGCGTTTAGGAGAGACCAAGGAGGCAGTGCAATACCATGATCAACTGTAAGCTAAGCGAGGATTGCGACCGTAGAGTAAATCACAGGAGGGAGAGAGGTAGGTGGGCGGGCGGAGCCATCAGGCAGAGGGGATGCCAGCCAACGATGATGAGCAGTTGGGTGCCGGCCGGTGAGTAGCAGTAGGGTGCCAGCCAAAGGGGGGGAAGCAGTAGGGTGCCAGCCGGGGGACGAGTTTTTAGCAGTAATGTGCCAGCCCAAGGGGCAGTACGGTGCCAGCGGACGGTACCCGGAGGGGGGTAGAGGAAGGATTGCGAGCGGGCTAGCCACAACCGACTAACGGGCCATAGCAAGGGCTTTTGTGGCAACAGCGAGACTGGGCGGGACAGTGATGTTACTAACCGAAGCTTTCCCCACCAGAGGTACAAGCCCAGCAGAACCGAAGCCTTACTTCGACCGAGAGTCCGACACCGTAACGCCGACTGTGAGCGAAGCGAGAAGCTTTCCGACCGTGCAAAATGCTAAGCGAGGTGCGAAGCAAGTGCGGGGTAAGTGGGAGAACCGAACATCATGAGCGGGGGTCAACGACGAACAGGAACGAGAAACCCGAGGAGGGGAGGCCAAAGCCACAGGGGAGGAGGGAAGATGGCTTAACGTCAACTCCTAGGCAGTAGCCATCGTGGGAGAAGAGAGGTGGGTGGGGGAAAGTGACGATGATTTCCCGTGGTGTTGAGATTTCAATCGCCGGAGGTGGAGGAGAGATGGTTCGTGTCCTATCTCTTGGTCCTTTCTTTTTTTTTCTTTTTTCTTTTTTTTGTAATCATGAGTTCATTGTTTCTAGGTACAAAAAGCCTCATGCAGCGCTAGCTATGGAGAGAACAAAACCTATAAATCAAAAACATGAACAAGAGAAAGTCACGGCACCAGTTAAATATCCACCGTCGTGCAGTTTTCTCCTCCGCCGGGCCAGCGGCCACATGTAACAAGGAAAGTACAAACTAACAATTTAGTCGTCTGAAAGGGAAAGCCTATTTCTAAAGTAAAGGAAAGAAAACCTAACGCCCCTACACCTCAGCCAACGAAAAAACACGAAAAACCGGGGGGGGCACCCTGGGGGGCGAGAGAGAAAGCGGGGGGGAAGAGGAGGGGGTGGTTGGCGGGAACATCGAAGGGGGAAATCCCGTGGAGGTGACACTTATGAAGGTGGCGAGCCTTTTTAGCAGAGGGAGGGATGACCAGAGTCGGGCTTCGGGACAGGGCCCGGTGACGCCGTGGAGGAGGCGCGACCTCCTGTGTTGTCTTGAGGGCCAGGAGAGGATGGCGTGTTCGAAGGCTTTGGGCTCCAAGCCACAGCGGGGGCAAGAGGTGTCAGCATCGGGGGACCTCCATGTTGGGTGGGCGGCCAGATAACTCTTTCCGGCTCTCATCTGGTGAATTCTCCCTCCGACGAACTTGCCCAATGCCATAAAAGGCCTTGGCTGCAGTGCGGGAGAGTGTAGGTAGTACCCCGGGGTCGGGAACAGGGAGGACCACTCGTCGAGGAGTGTTTCCCTTATCCTTTTCTTCAGGCCGGAGTAAGTGTTGTCCATCAGGGACTGGCACGGGAGCTTGGGGGCCGGGCGCCCGAGGTGGGTGTTAATCATGGGCATTCTGGACAGCCCGAGGGTGAAGGGTATTGTTCGGTGAGCTACCGCGTCCACCGGGAGGTGGTTCCTCATCGGCGGGACAGGGTGGGGCGTTTTCCAGTGTAGGGGGAGGTAAACGGACGACAAGCCTCTGGTTAAGGCCCGCGAGGAGTCAGGTGCTCGGTACACCGAGAGCGAAGAAAAGGAGGGATGAAGGCGGGCCGTTGCCGGATTTACGCTAGGGGGGGAGCAGACCACCCTGAGCGCCGCCAGTCTCTGCCGGTGGGTAATCCGGAGGGAGACGGGTGGGAGGCAGGACTCCACCGAGAGTATCCCGGTGGGCGCGGCTGAGAAGCAGTTTGTGGTCCACCTCTGGACCTTTCGCCAGAATGTATCGAGGCAGGTCGTTGTTCCTACGCTGGGTGTGAACAGATCCGCTCTGTAGAGAAGGATGGGGGCGATCAGTGATGTTGCGAATCTGTGGCACAGGTAGGGGGGGAGGTCCACACCGGGCGGACTGAGGCGACAAATTAGAGCGAACGCCCCCTGGGCAAGGGCCAAGCGACGCGAGAAGTGTGCAGCGGCGTCAAGGGCCGGAGTGAACCAGTACCCGAGCCACCGAACAGAGTTGCCGTGGTGGAAAAGCTCCCCTTTGATCTGGATGGGTGAGACGAACTTCGGGGAGAGCCTCTGGCTGGGGGTTCTCCAGTGTATCAGCTCCGTTTTTGCGACCGAAAAAAGGAGACGTCCGGGCGGGACGCCTTTCTTTCGAGCTTCTCGAACAGTTCCTGGAGTCGGCGAATATTGCCACGATAGGAGAGGGAGGCTACGGTGAGGGCAAAGTCGTCCACGTACGAGATTATCAGACCACAAGGGATCCCGAAATGCAGTGGCGCCACGTAGAGAAGAAAGAGGAGTGGGGAGAATGGGGAGCCTTGGGGGGCTCCGACGTTGACTGGGGCTGGGGTCCCTGGAGCCCCTTGAAAAATCAGGGTGCAGCTTTGTTCACCTAGAACGGACGAAACCCAGGAGACCAGGTAGGGGGGTATCCCGCCTTCCCTAAGGATTCGGGCCAAGGTTTTGTTGTCGACATTGTCGAACCCCGCTTTTATGTCCAAAAACAGGGAGGAGACTTTGAGACGGGGCCTCTGCAGGGTTCTGACATCTTTGGTGAGGGTAAGGCACGCGTCGTAGGTGCTAAGCCCAGGGAGCGAACCGCATTGGTTGGGGTGCAACAGTCCCTTGAGCCGGGCTGCCGCGAGCAGGCGGACTGCTATAATCCTTTCCAGGATCTTCGAGATTGTGCGGATCAGGACGATTATTCTGAACAAGGAGGGTGATTCGTAGGATGGTTTTCCTGGCTTGTCAAGCACTACCCCGCTCGAGCTTTTCAGCGATGCAGGGTGGTACCCCAGGAGGACCAGCGGGGCGAGTATATGGAGGAGGATATCTGGGTTGATTTTGTTGACCTGTTTCCAGGTAGAGTAGGGTATCCCGTCCGGGCCTGGCCCCGAGGTCGGGGAGCACTTGGAGAGAGCCGCAGCTATCTCGTCCGTTGTCAAGGGTGCAGCCGACCTGTGTAGTCTGAGCCTGGGTGGCGGGGAGAAGGGTTCCTTCGGTGGGAAAAAGTGGTCCAAAAGGACATTGTTCATTTGTGTCGGGGTCTCGGCCCCAGGGAGGGAGGGGAAGCGCGGCTGGGGTCGCCCGTAGGCGAACCTCTTAGCCGTCCACAGGCTCTGGGGGGTGGCGGCCAGCAGAAAGGAGGACCAGTGTTCGTTTTTAGCGGCCTTGATTGTCTTGAAATACCCCGCCCTGGCGGTGTTGGCAACTTTGCGCATGCGTGGGGTATCGTCTTTCTTGGCCGCTCTGGCGGCCTTGTGGTATTCCCGACGGAGGATAGACAGGTGGGGGGTCCACCAAGGTTTGGAGTGGTGGGAAGGCCTGGATACCGGCGTGTGCCCTTTTAGTAGAGCTACCAGACGGTTCAGCGAACCTGACATCCATTCATCCAGCGGTAAGGGGGTGGGGCATGGCGGCGCGGCCGGGACCCTGAACCCTTTGATGATCGGGTCGAGGGTTTCCCAGTCTGTGTCTGCCCAACGCTGCCGCGGGGGCTTCTGGTTAGGGGATGGCGCGGCGAGGGTGATCGTGATTGGTATGTGGTTGGAACCTGTTGAGGGGAGGGAGGCTTGCCAGCTGTTGACGAGGGGAAGGAGGGGGGGGTTCGCAAAGGCTAGGTCTATAACCGAAGGGCGAGCTTTGCCCACCAAGGGGAACCTAGTGTACTCACCTGGGGGATTTAGAAGGGCGAAACCTGATTCTGCCACCTTTTCAAAGTAGGGGGTCGAAGACGAGATCTCCCGATGTGAGAAGTGTCTTAGAGGGTCCGAGAGGGGGTTGTGGATGCTCAGGTCGCCCAAAACTAGGAGGGGAAACCCAAGGTCGGGGAAAAGAGTGTCTGGTGAAACGGAGTGGACTCTGTGGTCGACGGTGTTGGTGGAGTAGGCATTAATAATCCTAAATGAGTGGAAAACGGTGCCGAAAAGAGGCTCGTTGGAGGAGATGTCGAGAGAGAGAACATCATCGACCCCCTTGAACCTTGGGAGCACCGTGTAGTTGGAAAGAAAAGACATATGGACGTATGCCGCCACCCGTGGCCGCCTGACAGGGGCAAAGAAGGACTTGAAACCATTAAAGGAAGGAAGGTGAGCTTTGTTGACAGGTGGATCGTGCAAAAGAACTATCGAAGGGTAAGTTGTCGTTTCTTTGAACGACTCAAACAAGCAAAGAAAAACATTCCAGCTCCCAAGGCAGTTATGTTGAATGATAGAAAGAAACGCAGGGGCAGGGGCCGGCCCTTGACCCCGGGAACGGGGCACGGGTTGATTATTCATTACCGGTACGAACCCGACGAGTCGAAGAGCCAGGGGAAGGGCTGGGCGCCGCCATGGGGAGAGGACCACCGAAGCCGTGAGTAGTGCCAGGACGCGTGGAAGGCCCGGCTGGGGGGGGCTGCCTGGGAGTTACGAGGTCCACCGCAAGGGGACCCGTCCCGGACGGGGGAGCAGAGGGTGCCGGACCGCCATCGACCGCCAAATCCATGGGGTCTTGACCTGTTGGGGCAGGGGCTGGCGAGTTGGTTCTGGTTGGGACAGGTGGGGGAGGTCGAGCCAGACACTCCCTGAACGTGGCAGTGTGGTCACCACCGCAGTTACAGCAATGGGGGGGCGAGGTCGGACAACAGGATGGGACTGGCTTATTGTTCTCGCTCCTGGGGCAGGTTGGATTCTGGCATCTGTGAGCCGCGCGAGTATGGTGAAGCGCACAAATGGGGCACGTGGGGTGGAAGGCGGGGCATCGTTGATGGGCGTGTCCGTATCTCCAGCAGTTCTTACACTGGGAGGTTCTGGAGGAGGAGAAGGCAAGTTCGACCTTGCGTTGCTGTGAGAGGATGACGACCCCTGAAGTGAGGGCCGAAACGTTGTGGGGGTCGACGGTGATAACGACCGAAGTGGCCTGCTTGGTCTCCCTAGAATCTATGCTCGGGTTAAGGTACCTGGCTGAGAGAATCTGGGTCGCTTTGTCGTTGAGGATTGCTTGCCGGATATATGGGAAGAGTTCCTCTTCATCTTGGGGGAGGAACCGTAGGGGGAGGCCGTGAATGGCTAGTTGAACGGCAGT
>Ga0307513_10008014_pt1 | contig 13573 bp, 9 predicted proteins | sample 15_EM_MG_FD_202174 | JGI IMG/M metagenome (GOLD analysis project Ga0307513, IMG submission 202174) | Populus trichocarpa ectomycorrhiza microbial communities from riparian zone in the Pacific Northwest, United States - 15_EM | ecosystem: Host-associated > Plants > Roots > Unclassified | place... | reverse complement strand
CCCTGCACAGCACCCACCCATTCAGAAGATCGTGGTGTTGGAAGATTACGACGGCCACAGCATTTTTGCAGGCACCCTTCAACGTCTCCGCCAACAAATTTGGCAGATGCTACGAGATGTTGATCATGCCGCAGGAGGAGTGTTGCAATTTGGGGATGTAACCATGAGCGACATCATGGACGCGAGTAGATCATCCGTTGAGGCATTGTGGCTGCTCATCATCACCATGAGCAAGCACAGATATCAAGTGATGGACGCAGATGGACGAGAAATCAGGCCTTATTTACTACGGCGAGACCTTGCCAACCAGGCCTGAGTAATACCATATGGTCGAAATAACATGGGTGAGATCCTGTATTCGTGCAATGAATACCTGTGCGACCCTATGTATATATGTTTCGTGACCTCTATTGCGCGTATCAAGTATACGCTCAACTGGCGAGAAATACGAACAACGATGCAAGAGTGGCCGACGAATGTGAGGAATGTCCAAAAAGGTGAAGACACGCAATAAATAGCACGAAACAAGGTCGCAAGGAAGAATTATGAGGGCGGGTTGTGTGCTCGACGTTTGGGGTCTGGAACAGAGCTTCCTGAGGGGAGGGGCCGCTGGAACAGAACAATCAGCGAAAGAGGTAGGAACCAATGAACAACATCGAACCTTTTTTGGGATGAACAAGTTGGCGGTCGGTACAGGACGCTTGACTGGCTTTGGCGGTCGTTTCTTCAGAGCACCGTCGTTGGCCACTGGCGGTGGTCCTGAGCTAGACGTATCTGTAGATGTGATAGGTGCAGTGGATACGGGTGGCACGGATACAGTGGGGGAGGTGACGGGGGCCGTGGTGTTAGTTGGGATAGACGGCGGGTTACTAGGAGGGAGCCTTGAATCGACGTCCATTGTATTCGTAGATGGAAAGGCTGTCTTTAATTTTGCTGCTTTTGCTGCAGAAATCAGTTCCTTTGGCGTCTTGTATCCGTCGTCTTTCGCTGTCGACTCAACTCCAGTAGCCTTCCAAGAGTTGGTACGAGCAATGAAGGGAGCAGGCTGTTCAAGTGCCGCTTGTGCTCTGAAAGTTGCTGGAGTTGCCTAAATTGCGATGAGCACTCATTGAAGATCAACAATGAAAAACGAACCGAAATCAAGAGGTTTCGCGTCCGGGCATCAGCAACGATTCCTTTCCATAGCTCATCACTCCTCTCAAGAGTCGCTGCGTGACCAAGAATGTACAAGGATGATCGACTTCGAGTGATGGAAACGTTGACTCGACGTGGGTCGGCTAAGAAGCCAATGGTATTCAGGGAGGTTCCAGCACGGACGCAAGAGAGGATGATAATGTCTTTCTCTTGACCTTGAAACCCGTCGACCGTGTTGAAGTCAATCTTGGACCAAATGGTCTGGCCATAACGTGCCTTGAACGCATTTTTGAGTATGGTCAGTTGCCCTCGATACATAGCGATGATGCCAATGCGATAGTCAAAGTTGACCGCAGGGAATTCGTTCCGTAAACGAGCATAAAGAGCGAGTGCACATTGGACTTCCTCTTGGTTGTACTGGGAATGCCCCTTATCGGCACGGGACTCTGTACCACGAATGTCATAGAACTTGTAAACACCGAGGATTTGGCTTTGGTGCCAAGGCTGCGTAGTCTTCTGCTCCATGCCAGGACCGTCCTCGAGTCTACCCTCATAGAAGAGAACGGAGGGCAACCTTGAAATTGTGGGGTGCATACGGTACTGGATACTGCAATATGTTTGGTGTTATTCGTGCAGACAGTTAGATAGAAGGCAAACCTTAGGAGATGGACATCTTGTGGTCTAGCTCTTTGTAGACGAACAAAAAGGCTAAGTGCGTTTAGTCAGAGTAAGCCGCGTGCATAATACAGGGACGGTACTACCTCTGGTTGTAGCCATGATTGGTAGCCAGAGGAGAAAGGACTGTCGGAGGGAGTTGCTGAGGATCTGCAGGACATGATAAGCAATGTTTATGGCAAGGATTAATTAATGTACCTCCCACCATAACGTAGCGCTCGGCTTGGAATTTGAGAGGGATTAACGAGCTCAGCTCGATGGCCTGCGCAGCCTCATCGGTAATAACCATGTCAAACTGATACCCGTCCAAGGCCTCATGCCCGGAGCCAGAGAGTGTGCAGCAGATTACATCCGCTTCATTTAAAATATCAATCCTTGCCTTCCGTCGAACGGTATCGAGTGCACGCTGCGTGTTTGTATCTTGTTCCCGAAGTTCATTTGCCCGAGCGGAGAGAGCCATACGCTTTGCATTGATCTCCTTGATTTCCTGTTCAAGTTGTAGAACCCGTGCGCTATTGCCTGCTGCCTTACTGATTTGTTCCTGTTTCGTTTGCTTCTGTTGCTTCAGGTTTTGAATCTCCTGGAGAACCGACTGCCGCTCTGACTTTTCGTTTCGTTGACTCTCCGGCTGAGCGGCGAGTCGTTGTTCGACAAGTGCGTCGAGTGTGATGTCTTTCACAGCAATATTGACGGAGGCTTCCGCTCCGACTCGAACAACCTGTGGCGTAACACTCTTGCCCACTGAGTTCCGAACCCCTTCCTTTAGTCGCCTAGCCACTTCATCTATAGCTGCGTTACTTGGAGCGCATATGAGGACCTTCGGGACAGGGGCTTTTTCCGCGGGTTTGCCCACATTTCGACCAGTGGATATCGCAGTTGGTGCAGCGCAGCGATTCGACGTGAAGGCACCCACAAGCCCGCAGATGGTTGAGGTTTTGCCTGTACCAGGAGGGCTAAAATCACGATATCGAAAATAAGATTGGGCGTATTCCGGAAGCTACCAAACTGACCCTTGAATAAGGGAAAAGCCTTTCGTCCCTAGAGCGGACAAGACAGCCTTGGCTTGCGGATGGTTGAGTTTATGGGCTTCCATTGCTTTGCGTATATCGCTCTCTAAAATGTTGGGAGGTGGACTGAGAGTTGGCTGCATAATAATGTCGAACGAGTCATAATAGGGAAGTCCCATAAGCGCAATATACTCCCGGTGTATTGTGGCCAAACTGCACGGAAGGATCGATCACTCGGGTCAGAGAACTACAGAAGCAAAGATATACCTATAAACCCTGGATAAATTCCAGGCTGATTCAATGGTCATGACATGATCAATTTCATTCGCAAGGTCAGCAGAATAGCGTAACATTGCGCCGATATTGTCCCGTTGTCGATTTGTTGCGTGCACCTTCGCCAGAACACTTTTTCCAGATGGGTGCTTGAGCAGGACGATATCTGTGTCGGAAAGGGACCAACCTGGTGGACGAGATCCAGTAAGGCTGACGTTGACCTCGACCCACAAATCCGCATAGAGCCGTCCGGAGACTCTGACCTCAACGACATCTATATTCTCATCCTTCGACTTGATGAGCGCATTCCAACACTCGACAAGGAGCAGCGGATGAAAGACATCCAAATAGTGTTCATGCCCTCGAAATACGTCAGGAATACGGAGCAACTCTGGAGATCGGCCTTTAAAAGGTGGAGTCGGTCCATCATGGTCATAATTCCAGCTAAGGATTGCCCGATGTAGCGACTGTAAGTCCGGTACATAGCGAGGTCGTTGTCTTGGAAGAGCAGGGCGACTGCCCCCTTGTACTTTCGTAGCATTAGAACTACCTCCAAAGGCGGGTCGCTTGAAATCGAAAATAACCCCACGCCGTTGCTGCTTCATGGCTTTCTTTGGACTCTTATGGAACGTAGCCAAAGTTCCCAATGCACTCTTATCCGCTCCTTCCTCTTCGTCACTGGACGACTCTTCGCTCGGTGATGTGGAATGCTCTGTAGGGGGGGGCTTGCTTGCTGCCTTTGGCGGATGAACCATGGGTTTGCTCCCAATGAACGGGTCAGGGAGAATGCCCTCCATCGAGTTCCTCTTCTGCCTCTGACGTCTATCCTCTTTATGGAATTGCCATGACTGGACCTTCGCCTGCCGGCGTATCCTATCTATAGGACCCAGTCGCTGCTTAGGTCTTGAAACCAAGGTCGGCGTACTCTTCGAAGTAAATGGTTTGGGAAGTCCTATCTTGGACTTTGGGGCAGAAACGGGCTGCATCTTAATGGGCTTCTCCCTAGTCGACTCGCCGACCAAGAGGATATCGTCATCGCTAGTGCTATCCTCCACGGTGATGAAATCAGGTTCTCTCTCAACTGACTTCTCCTTAACTTTGTCGAATATAGGTGGCGATGAAGGTACCAGGACTTCCTCGTCCCATTCCTCGACCTTCCCTAAAATGTTCTCCAACTGCGTTGTCGTAAGCTTGCTCATCATCCCTGCTCCCGCCTTCTTTTTCTCCAGCTGACTTTCCACGTGTCTTTTGACATCCGCAAGGGTCCCCTTGAGCGGCGGTATACGCGTCTCACGGAACGCATCGAAGAGGTCCATCATGAGAGTATAAGCCTGGTAGAGGAGCTCCATATCAGTCAACCTGAGCCATTCGAGGACAGAGCGGAGAACGGGTTGGAGGTCTTGCACTAGCTCTATGCCAGTGTTGGACAGCTTGCCGGGCGAGTCGGAGAGGCGAGAAAAAGAGGAAGGATGTGAAGCCACGACAGCTGCGCTTTCGATAACCCTCCTCTGTGGTAGCAGCTCCCGTGCAAAAATCAAAGCGTCTCGCATCCAAAGAACCATCTCCGCTGCTGGCCACCGTCTTGACCAAGCGGGACAGAGCTTGATAATCACACTAATCGCAGTGCACATCCTCTTCCAAAGGGTCGGCAACCTACGGATCGTCTTCGAGTGTTTCGCTGTGAAGCTCAAGTCGAATAGTAACCCATCAGTACGGTTGCACAATGCGTCCAACACGTCCGCGAAACACCGAACAAGGGCCATGCTCGGTGCACATGCCTCCAAGTATCCTCCAACCACCTCTTCAAACCGAGTAAGGTACCTCTCAAGGCCGTCAAAAGCCTCGGAAGGATGATGCTCGAGTAACGCCCGCACACAATCCGCACGCGTGTCAACGTCGTAAGCTTGAGAAACAATTGCCTGGGCCGCATTGCTCAGTTCAGGAGTGGGTGCCATCACAAGCACCAACAGGGCTTCTGCCACCCCTGACTGCTCACAGAACCGCTTGAGCACGCTCGCGGGGTTCGAGTCTGCAAAAGCGACGAGCGTATCCTGGAATCCGTCATGAATTCGAGTAATAGTTTCATTCATCGGTTTCAACGCCCCCACTATCTTGGATACTCTCTCTTCATCCCCATCGACCTTCGGATTGAACCTCGCTCGCAGCACGGGCATGAAGAACACACTCCTTGCTGTTGAGTCCACCAGATCCCTCGCCGCGTCCGAGTCGGAGGAGAGTATCATCGCACGAACGCGCTTCCACAGTGGACCTGTAGGACCGACCAGCCGCAACTCAGCCGCATCCTTGTTCTTCTGTGCCGTCACACCGGGAAGCCTGAGCAGGGTCGCGTGCACCCGGTCCACACCCGTATCGAGGAGCTTGAAGAGCACCTGGCGTGCGGTGGCTCGGGCGGATGACCAAGTTGGGGTGGAGTAGGCCTTACTAAAGGCGCGGAGGAGGATCATCTCTATGTGGACAGATATAGTCTTCGCTATTGCACGGTATTGAGCCGTCGAACTTTCGGTTACAGCTCTGGTTTGTGCGGAAGTGAGTGTCTGAGCGAGCGAACGAGTCAGTGGGAGTGATGCCGAAGGCAATAAGAGAATTATACCGAGAATAGTCGTGTTAGGATTTGAGGACGGGCATCTCCAAACCGTTCGTGCTGCAGTTCCTCGCCCATAAACCCCACCAAACGGGCTAGTGTATCCTCGAAAACGGCTGACGTCCAGATCGAGTCCACGAACACTTGCATCCACTCAGACGCGTTAGAGCCACCGTCACTTTCATTGATGGCCATCCTCTCAAATGCGGGGTTATCCTTAATCGAATCGAGGGCGATGCGGGGAAAGTCTATGGGCTCTTGATTCCAGATATTGGAGCCGCCGCTCTTCAGGAGGAGGTGGAAAGCGCGAAGTATTGTATAGAACACTACAAAGGTAGTCGGAATAATGCGGGTGAGCTGCTAATGGGAATGCGGACGCACTGGACTCGGGACCGCGGAGATTGTTGACTACGACGTGGAAGAGGGATACGCCACTTGTGGAGGAAGAACCATAGATCTGCGGAGGGAGGATAGGGAGGAGGCTAAGGAGTTGATTCCACAGGAGGTTTGTGGGAAGATCATCCAAGAGCAGATGGAATGAAGACCCCGGTAGGACGACGGACGAGGTACGACCCGCGCTTGAGATGATAGCATCGACAAGAGCGTTGATAACAAGGTTGTAATGTGTTGGATATGGTTTGACAAATACCGCTTGAGTGAGTGGAGGGAGCCCCATAATTTGGTTTCGTGCCCATTGCCGTAATAACGGTAAGCGGTGGAACAGCAAGAGGAGAAGTCCGGCTGGTATTATGGGTGGCCAGCCGAGGATGCGTCCCTTTGGGAGTCGATCGACCAAGGCAGCAAGAATCTTCTCGTTCAAGAGGTTTGCTGTATTGTAGAAAATGCGAAAAGAGACTGGAGGGGGTAAGTCAGAGAGGGTGGATTGAGGGTGGCTGTCCAGTTTGGCTAGGTGTTGAAGGATGTTGCTTGCGTCCCAGCCGTGGCAGCAGTCGAGCCAACTTCTGACATTGTGAGTTGGGAATGCGCTCATATAACTATAGTAAGAGAGCAAGGTGATGAGTTCAAACACGTTACTTGGTCAGGCGGAAGCGCCTACGTTATTTGACAGTCCAGCAGCCTATCCTCCATTCCTTGAGAGCATGCAGAGCATTTATTAACAATCTCCGCAAGAGCTGTCTTCCATTTATCTGCCTGCACGCCATTATACGCGTGCAAACGAAGGCTAAAGGCGGCTGCTTCTGGGACGAGAGTGGACGGGGTTTCTTCGCAAAACCAGTGGTCTGGCTGGGGGTCCTTCGTTATGAGGTAGTCGTATACAGTTTGCAAGTCGCGTTCTTTGAGATCGTTGCCCACGGGGGAATTCTTGAACTTTTTGAGGAGTGTGGCAAGGGCTGCATCTCCAGACGTAGACGATGAAGCAGCCAAAGGCATATGACACGCGTCTGGACCGAATGTGGTGTCGACCGCAGACCTTGGGGCAACGCGGTAAGGGTCCAAGTTAAACCTTGGACTTAACCACCACCAGATTATGGATACTGCCGAGCTCGAAGAAATTAGTGCTGCTCTCGAAAATGATGCTGCTCTACGTGAAGTGTGTTTATGTTCGTCATCGGGATGTCCGATCCGCGAGTTGACCCGGCTGGCGTAGAAATTGCGGGATCAGAGCAGCGAACTCGAAAAAAAGACGCGGATGATGATGGGAATTCTCAACAGGATTCATTCCACGAAACAGGAAAACGGTTAGAGCTGCCTTTTGACGACATACTGATTGCCGCTTACAGTCGAGGTTCCAGTGAGGGCTCTCGTCAACTCAGTACAACCAACACTCGCAACGTGCAAGGTGCCACTTGCTGCAATTGCAGATATTGTACCAGAAAACCAATATTGGCGGTAGGTAGCTCAATCTCGCAACCGCGGGCCGACCCATGGAGTGGGTCTTGGCATTACATGTCAATAGCTTGCCATCTCTTGTGGTACCAGATCTGAGCATCAGCGAGTCCTCAGCCACCGGCCGAACGATCAAGATCCTCCTGTGCTTCTAATCTCATTACGTTCTCTGTACCATCCGACGGGTCAACTTACGCTCACGCATCGCAGATGGAAAGATATCTGGGCTCGGCACGTCCAAAACGTCGTCTTCGTTGTGGTACTATGTGAATACACTCGTTCCCAAAAGCTACTTTCGATCAAAGAATGTAGCGAAACGATAGGGCGTACGTTGGTCTCATGCAAACTCTTTTAATCTCTCAATAACTCACCCCCAGTCCAGTCGGAATGGAAGGATAGGGTTTATCTCCAAGTGGAAGACTACCTCCACGGACTCGTATCAGTTGTGAATGAGCTCTCAAGACTCGCTGTCAACTCTGTCACTCTACACAACTACGAAGAACCATTTAGAATTTCGGGCTTCGTTAAAGATGTCTTTGCAGGGTTCTCGATGGTATGTTAGGACATGTACATCTTCTCATAGCATCCTGGACTGATATGGCTCTAGCTTAATCTGAAAAATGACACCCTCCGAAAACGGTTCGATAGCCTCAAATACGATCTGAAGAAGATCGAGGAAGGTTCGTTCCTGTACTCTCTTCGGCCTAACCAGTGCACGATCTCACCCCTCCCTTCTTCCCTCCTAGTCGTATATGACGTCTCTCTACGTCAATTGATACCTCCGAAGGGCGAAGTGCTAGTACCAAACCCCGAGTCCGCTTGAGCTTTGCGCGCGTCAACCCATGTACCTGTACCACCCATCGATCATATGTTCAGCCACTTCTTGTATCTACTTGCTAACCTACCAAACATGTTGATTCGCAGATTGTATTGAGCATCCTTTGTTCGCGACTTGAACCACCACCACTCCTGCTTTCTCGTTCTTACTATTCCTTTCCTCCAAATTGGTCCATGGCGAACCGCAGACAAGTAGGACGTTCTGAAGCAGAAGGTACCTCCACGCCAGACCCAAAATGTCGCACAACAGAGACAATTGATCTATCCCGCCAGCAACGGAAACGCAGTGTTATCTCTCCGCACACGAGGCGCTCCTGCGATGTCGGTCTACGCGGGATCCATCAGACAGCATAACCAAGGCGAACAAATACATCAACCAGTTTCGCGAAGAGTTTCCCTCGACGGAGCGCACGGCGGCTGAGATCAAACCTGTGAAGAGTAAGATCAAGAATGCTGTGGCAGACATTCGAAGTGCGACGAAGGAGGAGCTGGAGTGAGTTAACTGAGGTGGTGGCGGTCTCGTCTGAAATTAGTTTTCGGATTTCGCGTGAAACCTCGCCATCGATAATGATGAAGGCAATGTAACAAGGCGCTGGAGCAACTCTCTGCACTTATCGCTCTCAAGTCGAGCTCGGCAGTGAGCACAAGTCAACCATCATCCGGTTCGTTTCCCTGACTTTCCCTCCCATCCTCTCTATCGATCTACTACTACTATTTGGTTGTGTAGCATCACCTGACTCATTTGTAGGTATAGCAGAAAAGCGCAACAAGCGCCTCCTTCGCCCTGGTTCCGGGGCGCCCTCCTCGGCTTCCTCGGCCTCAATCCCTCTTCAACCACCCGCAACGGCTTCGCACCCACCGCAAGGCACCATAAGTTCAGCAGCGGGGAGCGGCTCTGGTCTGTCGCTCGTCCTCCCGGCCCGAGACGCCATGTCGGCAAAGTACTCCCGGCATTTCCCGCTTGCTCCGGGGCGGAAGGTGGCTTTCAAGGTTCCACCTGTGAAGGAGAAGGGTGGGGAGGCAGGTGAGGAGGGTGGATGGATTCTTGCAGTCGTCAAGAAGGTCGAAAAGGGAAATCGGTCGTCAGTTCAGTATATGTGAATGTGTTGGGAATTAGTTACTTACAACGCTATATGTGAGGCAGGTACCAAGTACAAGACATCGAGGGCGAGGAAGGTGGTGCACCGCTGTAAGCCTCCATCTTGTGTCGCTTGGACCTCCGCAAAGCCTACTAATCATCCCTTCCTTCTTGCCGTATAGGATGTACACCACCTCCGCCCGCTCCCTTATACCATTACCAGATCCAAACGCTTCGCTTAATTCTGCCGCGCATCCAAGTCAATACCCTGAGCTGAGCAAGGGGACCGTCGTTCTCGCACTATACCCAGACACGACTGCTTTCTACCGTGCTGAGGTAGTCGCTACGCCGAGGGATACATTAGTTGCCGGTTTAAGGGTGCGTATCATCTCAATGACTCCTTGCTTCCATTAGAACTGATATGATATGTTGATTCAGACTGCCCCTCAAGCTCCAAGAGCGCCAGGACCTTATAAAGTCAAATTTGACGATGATGACGACGAACTAAGAGACGTTACCGCTGATATGCTCGTGGAATTTCCAGAGTAGATCGAATACAGTGTACCTGGCCCGTGTGTGTATGCTTTATAACAGGCTTGCGCAAACCGAGGATTCTTGTTTGCTTGCCCGGCGGCCAGTTAGCATTGAGTTCAGTAACGACTCAATAGAATCAGGTTTCAAGCGACTTCTCATTGGCAAACTGGTGCCCCTTTAAGCTTCACGAATCGTTTCAGCGGGTTCCATCGAGGAAGCTCAATTTATAGTCCGGAAGACAAAGTTTGTCAACTCATTCTCATTGGATAACGAGGATACCTGATCCGTCCTCCACTTGTATACATCCGATCCTCCTCCTTTCGATCTAATCTCCCGGCCACCTGTGCCGATCTGCGCATCCCTACAGGCTCGCGATCGTTCCGCGCTCCACAATATTGTCGTATGTCTAGGGTAACAATTTCGTATCGTATTGTCCTGATTCAGTGCTTTGTCAATATTAGTTCAATTATCCTCGATCTTTTCCGATCCCATCTACATCGCGCAGCTCCCCGTCGAGATACTTGCAGCCTCTTGGTGCTTATCCGAACACTCACTGGCCTCCCTCCTTCGGTAGCTGTCACGCCGCCGGTCGCTCACGAAGTTAGTCAAGTAATGCTGAGTTTCTAGTCTCTTCTACTCTCACTAATAGCTTAGCCTTGTGGCGATATCAATTCCAATATACACACCTACACTTACCTAGATACCTGCGAGTGCAAAGCCCGTTAAAGGTCGGAGCATGACGAACAGTCGAGTGAAAACTAGGCAGCCTCCCAAATCTCCACCGAAGCGTTTATTCGTAACTAAAGGTCACGTTTATATACAATGGGTATGTATTAATGACGGAAATCGCTCTCCGTGCTACTGAGTGAGCAGACATCATGGGGTCAGCTCAAAGAACGAAAACGGGAGGGTATGGCTGCAGGTGGAACAGAGATGGCAGATCATGGAGTGATGGGTGGAGACGTGTCCTACCACGGCCCATAGGCCGTCAAATTCCTAATGGGCTGGCCTACCGATCGCTATTATTCTATGCCGAACCACTATAAGAACTGCTATCCGCCAAACGACAATTCGGGTGCTGTAGCTAACCGCCAGTGCATTATGGTAGATACATACGGGCAAATTTGAGCTGCGATACTCAACGACTCGGATCTGGTTTCGCTTTGACTACCTTCGCTCCCTCGGTTGCATCCAGCCACATTATATTATCGGCAAAATGGCCGACAAGCTATGTTGGCTATGGCGTGTGTGTACCATTCTAGTGCGCATAGCTGACTCTATCCCTGTCATGGACTTGCCATAGCCGATGGTATCCTCGATAGACTCGTTGTGACCCGGAGTATCCGGCCTTGAACAGATTATGCGCAATATCAGTATTCCATGACAACCGTTGATGGCTATAACATTATCTGGGTGCTACCTGGGTGCATAGGCTTGTCAGGCCCTGAAACGCGGGATGTGCGGCGTCTCAACAGAGCAATATCCAGTTTCCATGCAAATACCTTTGTGCATCTCACCTTGTCTACCATACGCGACCGAATTTCGTGTGGGAAAATTGTTACCAGCTGGTGGGAGAATCGCGCGATATTTGCAAGGTTCATCGAGCTGCTGCACCTACACATCTAAGCTACTGATGGAAATGGCCCCTCAAAAGTCGTCGGCAGGTGTCACGGGATGGGGTCAGCAGCCCACATGAGTCAAACGAGTTTGTTCGCTTACCCGATCAAATCCGGACTAGTGTGGCCTGCCTTGTGAAGTTCATGTCGCGCGTCGCCACTGTGGGTGCCAGTCGCCGCACGATGGTCAGCCACCATCGGCATGACTGCCGTCCTTGCACGACGCATTTGCACACCTGGTCCATTTGCACGATAGATATATATAGTGAGTGATAACATCGCCATATTGGAGTCAATATTTTGCTTACCGCGCTGTCAGCCCGTTATTAGTACACCACTGTTCCGACTGGATGGCAAGGATGGCTCCATCATAGGATAATCTACTTCTGTCTACCATTGCTACTCTACGTGCTGAATTCATCTCTCCATTTGTAACATCATTGCAAACTCCGGGCCCTATTTCCCAGCTCTTGTACATCTGTTCTGAGTGACCGTACCCCGGTCCGAGGCCTACATCTGGACTCTGTGCTAAATGTTACCCCCTGATGCTCATGAGTGAGTCTTTAATATAGGTTGTTGCCCAGTTGTAACGGTTATGTTAACCACAGCTACAGGTGGCTCTGACTTGTATGGCATACCCATAACCCTTACGGCGGATGTGCTTGTTTCACAGGCCACGATTGGACATGGTCAAGCTACGAGGGAGTATCCATTTTCCCGATGATGGCCTCGTGAATCCCGCGATCTGGATAGGGCGTGCATGCGTTACAGGCTATAGTGCCGCCATCTATGTCCTTGAAGGTAATAGCCTCCGCAAATAACGTACCACTCGAGTCCAACACGGAATTCTGGTCGATCGCTAGATTAATTGTGTATACCAATGGTAAAAAATACATATTCGCTGATGATGCCCGCCAGTGATCGGAACGATAGCCATTACGTCCAACTATAAAATTCGATAGAGGTCGGGAGCCGCAAGAGGTTGAATAGGCGCCATACGAAGACCGATCAAGGCTAATGGGGGCCGGGTGTTGAGAAAGGGCCCGAGTGCGTGGGAGAGAGCAAGAGACTTTGGCGTTGGGTGTCATTGGATCCGCGTGATGCGATGGGAGGTATTTTTGGCAGAGGCCTCGGATTTTGGCGACGGGCCCGCCGTTCCTCTTCTTCACCTCCTGTAGGAACATGCAGTAGAGCTGGAGCTGGAGGCGGTGGAGCTGGAGCTGAAGCTGGAGGCGGCGGGGCTGGAGCTGGAGCTGGAGCTGGAGGCGGTGGAGCTGGAGGCCCTGGGGGTTGAAGTACCTGAATAGTCACAGGCCCTGGTAGACGACCGTTAGGAACCCCTCCCTGTTTCAAATCCCAGTGCTTTGGGTTCCAGGCAAAGGCACCTCCCCGAAAAAAGCTAGAGGTGAGCATTGTGAAGGAGATGACTGTAAAGAAGATCTATGTAACAGGGTGATGAGTATCGTCCAAAGCTCATTGAAGGAGGTCCACGTACCCCGCCGACATAGATCAGCGCAATTCTTGCATCTGAACGGAAATTGGGACTGCATGGGCCATCCTTCCCAAGCACCGTATCGACAAGGAGGCCAAGCAAAGGGCTGAGGAGAGTATACGAGGCAATCTAGAATACAGTAGAGTTGTGAACATAACTTGGAGCACGCACTAACATACTTACGTAGGTGACATACAAAAAACTCATGATAGAAGCAAATTCTCTGGCGCCTAGTCTTGCTGCTCCGCGGTTCATGAAATCAGCTTGAAGAGAGGCGTTCAGCGATACGTCCCCTGCTGCCCATGAACCTGACATTAGCATGAAGAGTGCTGCCATGCTCAGAGCATCATTTAGTGTATGTCCCGAAACTGGGAAGAACGGAATAAACCAGGAGAGGAGGAGGAAGAAGGCATCGAGGCGGACAAAAGGAATCGGTCTGGAATCTCGTGAGTGATACACACAACCAAAGAAGGCACA
>Ga0307513_10008013_pt1 | contig 13574 bp, 16 predicted proteins | sample 15_EM_MG_FD_202174 | JGI IMG/M metagenome (GOLD analysis project Ga0307513, IMG submission 202174) | Populus trichocarpa ectomycorrhiza microbial communities from riparian zone in the Pacific Northwest, United States - 15_EM | ecosystem: Host-associated > Plants > Roots > Unclassified | place... | reverse complement strand
TAATACTTCGTTTGTGCACAACCTGACTGTTGATTAGTTAGGAACAAGAGAGTGGATGAAGCTCCGAATGACGACCGCTCACTTCCCTCGAAAGAAGATCCCGACCCATGTTGCCACACCATGGGTACTAGTAGTAGAAACCTTATCGTTTGCATAGACGGTACTGCGAATCAGTTCGGAGTGAAGGTGTGTACTTTCGCAGGTTGTCCATTGGTGCCATTTCCCTTGATATTCTTCAAAAGAATACGAACGTCATTGAACTCTACAACCTCATCCTAAAAGAGGAAAAAGATAACCAGCACACCTGGTATAATAGTGGAATCGGGACCTACGCTCGCCCGTCCTGGAAGTCGTTGAAATACTACCGCAAGGTCCTTTATCACAAGATCGATTTGGCCATTGCATGGTATGTTGACCGATCACTTACTACTCCCCAATCTTATAACTTTTACTCATTCAGGGATTTTGAACGAACGGTTTTGGCTGCGTATCGCTGGCTGTCGGACAACTACAAGTCTGGTGATTGTATATTTCTATTCGGTACGTTTGGGTATAGGCACCACACTTCAGTCAATTCTAAAGGATAAATTTAGGGTTCTCTCGTGGCGCGTTTCAGGTTCGCGTGCTTTCAGCAATGATCGACAAGGTGAGATGCATTCTATCTGCTCTCTGCTGACTTAATGTCTGTGAAAATATAGGTCGGTCTCATTTACAAGGGAAACGAAATGCAAATACCATTGTGCGCTTTAAATAATACGTTCCCTCTTGTAAACGAATTAATAATATTTAGTGCATACGAACTATATTGCGACCCGGACAGTGACAAGCCTTCGAGTTTAGTCACTCGAATTGGATCTCCTGAAACGCAGAGAAAATTCTCCTTGGCCGAGCGTTTCAAGCTTTTGTTCTCCAACAAAGCTGAGGACGTGCAGACTCAAGAAAACACAACCATGGCTGAGCGCTTCAAAAGCGCATTCGCATATAAGAATGTAAGAATACATTTCGTCGGGGCCTGGTACGTAATTCCTACTCTGACATTTGGGCAACCTATATTCTCACGGTGACTCAGGGATACTGTTTCGTCCATTGGGATAGCACGTGGAACTCGCATGCTACCTCGAACAGTTGACGGGATGACACATGTTTGCTACTTCCGACATGCGCTAGCGCTTGACGAGCGACGGGTCAAGTTCTCACCCGAGTATGCTTACGGAGGGTCAGCAAAGTCTCGAGCGGGATCTAACGAGCAGAAACCCCAAGAATTCAAGCAAAATTCTGTGGAGAAAGGCCTCAATCCACCCGCCAGATCAGAGGACGACGCGAGTTCCACTGCGGCTCCCAAAGAATACGTCCCTCCTACTCAGAATAACAATGCGGACGGTTCGAAGGTTGGGTCGAAATCAACGGAAAACCCGCCACATACGCTGGAAGTCTGGTTCGCCGGAACACACTCAGATATGTAAGCTTATTCTATTGTTAGCTGTCGGATGTACCGTAGTTGATATTATGTGATGTAGAGGAGGCGGAAACGCAAAGAATCCTGCCATGGATCGTAGCAGACCTCCCCTGCGGTGGATGGTATTCGAAGCAGGGGCACTTGGCCTTCGCACGGCTCGATTTGACCGTGTGCTCCTTCCTCACGAGCAGGTGGAGATTATGGAATCGTTAACCTTGGCGTGGTGGCCACTTGAACTCTTTTGCTTGAAGAGGTTGACATACACGAGGCAGGAGCGTGGTAAACAAACGACTCACAAGTACATCTCAAATTTCCTGGTTCTACTTCTCCGCTGACTGGTTTGTCAGGCCACATCTCGGGTCAAGCCGCAAAATCCATGTTGGTCAGAAGATCCACGGTTCCCTCACGTTGACCGATAAAACAAGGTACACTCCGAAAGCACGCCCACCGAAAAATGACCCTCCGTTCTGGGACATAGTACGTAAGGAGGGACTCGGCGAGTGGCAGGCTGTGGACTTGTATGAATACACCCAAACACTGGTTGAGAAATTCGTCAATGACGGCGACAGCACTGTGTGGCAAATTTTACGCCAAACTGCGACATCGGGCATGTCCGCTCGATCCTTTACAATTTTTTTGTCGCACTTACGTATGGCTAATAAGGGGATGGACGGCAAGCTGTGTACGAGGGAGTGATAGAGGCTCTAAAGGTCACCAATCTCCAGCATGGAGTCAGCATGGAGGTCAAGCATCAACTTATAACTAATGCGATTGCCGTCCTAACGGAGAGTGCCCGGAAAGACACATCATTACAACTACGCCATTCGTGGAAGGTCCGGGCTTCGATGGCAGATATTTGGAAGGGCGACAACGAAGAATATCAGAAAATAGCTTGGCGGTTTATGGAACAATTCGCGGATTGTAAGTAAATACTACCATTCTTCATGATTGAACCAACGACTTTGATTTGCAGTTGAACCACTTGTATTGACGGGACACATGGAGTGGGTCTGCTCTGTCGCATTCTCCCCAGATGGCAACCGGGTAATCTCGGGATCGAGCGACAAGGCGGTTAGGATCTGGGATGCGGAGACGGGGAAGCAGATTGGAGAGCCGTTCCGAGGACACACATATCCGGTCTTGTCTGTCGCATTCTCCCCAGATGGCAAGCGGGTAATCTCGGGGTCGTTCGACAAGACGGTTAGGATCTGGGATGCGGAGACGGGGAAACAGATTAGAGAGCCGTTCCGAGGACACACGGGTTCGGTCTGGTCTGTCGCATTCTCCTCAGATGGCAAGCGGGTAATCTCGGGGTCGGACGACAAGACGGTCAGGATCTGGGATGCAGAGACGGGGGAGCAGATTGGAGAGCCGTTCCGAGGACACACATATTCGGTCAAGTCTGTCGTATTCTCCCCAGATGGCAAGCGGGTAATCTCGGGGTCGGACGACAAGACGGTTAGGATCTGGGATGCAGAGACGGGGGAGCAGATTGAAGAGCCGTTCCGAGGACACACATATTCGGTCAAGTCTGTCGCATTCTCCCCAGATGGCAAGCGGGTAATCTCGGGGTCGGCCGACGGGACGGTTAGGATCTGGGATGCAGAGACGGGGAAACAGATTAGAGAGCCGTTCCAAGGACACACAGAATATGTCTAGTCAGCCCCTATTGCATTCTCCCCAGACAGTGAGCAGATAGTCTTGGGGCCGGACGCCAAGGCGGTTAGGGTCCGGGACTCGGATGCGGAGATGGGGAAGCAGACTCCGCAGAGCAACCGCAGAGAGCCGTTCCAATGACACACATTATGTCCGGTCTGTCCCATTCTAACAATATTCATAACAAAAGAGGAGTCCTACTTTGTAATCAATATTGTTAGAGTCAGTCAAAGGAGAGCGGACCAACCAAACAATCAAGGCGCGTTCGCCGCGAATCGTCGGGTGGCTGTGCTTCCCAAAGGAATTAGAGTTTGCGGCGAAAAGTGAACAGCTCCCTCTATCCTCCTGCAGCCACCTCCCTCCTCCATATTACCTTCGCCATCGAACCCTCCGTCACCAACGTTCGAGCACTGCATTCGAGGCAGCTATAGAAGATGCCTTAGACGGTATGAGGTGCGTACAGCCCAACACAAACTCCGAACCCACACGTTGACGAGCATCACAGCAAGACATTATTGACAGCACATCGCGTTGGCCATCGTCGCCAAGGGTCGAGAGCGGAGAGGCCTCGGTTTTAGGTCTGGCGATTTGAGCATAACCTACCCGTTCTTTCGTTAACGCTCCTCGTGGCCTCCTCCCTTCAAGCCCACGAATTTCGCTGTGTCAACACTTTGCTCGATGAGTGCACCTACGCCAACGACCAAGGGTTCGATCGAATTACCCATCCATGGACGACTCGCGTAACCAGAAACTTCGAGTCTATACATACGCCCTCGAATTCGCAACGGCCGTTGATGATGGAGTTGTCAGCCATTTTCCTTTCGACAGCGATCCAGGGGAAATGGGTGCGAGGGCGAGGATCGCGGCGTCGTCGTCTTCGAAGGCTTCCTAGGGTGGCAAGGGGGACTTTTAACGGGTGGCGTGAAAATGGAGCTTTCGCTCCGGGTCTAGCAAGGGTGGCATGCGTTGCGAGAAATAAGGTCAGTCGTTGGATCCTACCACGGATCTTTTTACTCACAGTTGGGTAGCCGCTCGATATTTCTTCTCGTTGGATGTCATCGTCGAAGATCCACGGTTCGGTTTCAGGAGGTTGGATGAAGGGTTTTAGGTGCGACGAAATAAAAAAAGCATACCCGTTTTTATGTCAACTTCCCTCTATCCTCCTGCAGCCACTTCACACCTTCAGAATACCTCTGAACGTGAAGAATCACCATCAACGATCAAAGACTGCACCTGATTGAGGCGGCTGAAGAAGAAGTGTTAGTAGACTGTATGAGGTGCGTACAGGCCAACACACAAAATCACCCACTCATTGACGACCTGCCCATAGCGAAACGTTATCGATGGTCCGTTTCCAAGGGTCAAGGGTGGAGAAGCCTGGGTTTTAGGTTAAGTTAGGTGCGAGGAGTTGAACGTAACCTACCTGTTCATTCGTTAATGCTGCATGTGGCCTCCTCCACTCCTCGAACCCACCGGTTTGCGGCGTCGTCGCTGCTGGCTGCAACCCCATGGATTTCTGCCAAGGTTCCCAAAACCGCTGTCGACAGCGTCGTCGAATTATTCTCCTCGCTCCCCTCTTGAGCTCTGCTTCCAGTCTACCAGGTGGGTTGCAGCTACTACCCCGGACCTTTGAACCCTCGCAGCAGACACAGCACCCTCTGCCACTTCCTCGCTCGCCTCCTTATCATTACCTCCACCCGCCACCAGTTTAAATCTGGGCACGCCTACCCTTCCTGCAGTTCATACCCCCCACCAACTTCCTTCATGAACAATGCAATTTCCGGCAGTGTATTGTTGTCCTGGCAAATTAACCGCCATGACATACACCCCGAGCCTTAGGCTTATGTCTTTGGGACGAGCGCTGCGGGCAGGTCGTTGTCGTCGCATCGCGGAGATGGGCAAGGGCATAGAGAAAGTAAAGATGTGACGATGCAGAGGCCGAAACCGAAACCGAAGGCCGCGGCGGAGTGGGGAGAGATATTAGGGATGGGGTTTCGGTTTGTTCAAAGATCGGGATGGTTCTTTCTTTTTCTTCATTTTGGTTCAGCTCCAATCTTCATCCAGCTTTCATCCTCGCACTTTTCATCCGTTCCTCTCTTCTCTTTTTTGTTATTCTCTTTGTGACACGAAACGTCAGACTAAAGCGTACCCTTTGTTCTCATCGGCAGTTCATCTCCATTGGTCCCATTGAAGTTAGAGGTCGAGTCAATGAAGACGATGGAACGTCGTATCATTTCCCCTTGACCTTCCTTTTGTACGTTCAAGTTAGTTGCATGCCATCTTTTCTTGTCATTTCATCATTTCATCTCTTTTCTTTGTTATACGGCTTTTTATAACGAAATATTCGACTAGATGATTCGCTTCTGGACCCACATGGGTCATCCGTGTTACCGTTGATACGCGAGAGGGCTTGATAGCTTCGTCATTACCCAACTCCTGTCGTTTTCGTTTTTATTTCCCTCCATTCCCTCGTCTACGGTGGAGGAACATTCATCATCATCAACAGCGCTCTAAATCTAGGACCTCACAAGAAAGGTATGTACCAGTTGTTCCATTAGAGTCAAATTTTAAATATGTTGCGTTGGAATAGGGCTGAAGATTTTGGAAAAGCACATCTCACTTGGTACTTTCCACAACTCAGCTGAACGATTTGACCCACCCACGTGTTATCCGAAGATGCGAAAGGCGATCCTTGCGAAAATGGAGGCTTGGGTTAAGGAACGCCCCGAGAATGGAGGTATACTTGTCCTCTGGATATATGGTTCTGCCGGTGCGGGGAAGTCAGCTATCGCGCAACCCATCGCAAAGTTATGCGAGGCGCTTCTGGCTGCGACTTTTTTCTTCTCTCGGACCTCTGAAGGACGCGACGATAGCTTACGGCTAGTTGCAACTATTTCCTGGCAGCTCATAGAAGCTATCCCAGAGATACGTGATTATGTTCTATCCTCCTTGGAACGCGATCCAACAATCCTCTTTCGGACACCAGCTACGCAGATGAAATCTCTGGTCATCGATCCCCTGAACTCAGTATCAAAGGAAATCTTGATCCAGCGTCCGCGCCTAGTTGTTATCAATTGGCTCGATGAGTGCTTCCCGCTCGAATTCCAGGACGATGTCCTGGAATTTCTTTCAACATCTCTCCAGTGCTTACACACCCCGCTCTACTTCCTCATCTCCAATTCACATACGAACATTTAGGGCGGTTTTTCGTCCAATCTACTTCGCTCGATAATTAACACTATTCCACTTGAGAACGACTACAAATCTACCGAGGATATTCGTCATTTCCTTACATCTAGCTTTGAGGGAAACACGCATATCTTCCCACGCCCTGGCCCACAACAAGTGATATTGATTATCTCGTCGAGAAATCATCTGGCTAGTTCATCTATGCCGCGACGGTCATTAATTATGTCGCACGCGGTCACCTGGACATGAGAGTATCCTTAGAGTCGTTCTAGAGTTACCATCGCCGGACAGCCCGGTTATGCCCTTTGCTGTGCTTGACAATCTATACTTGCAGATATTTCAGTCCGTGAGGAAGGACGAGATCGGAAAGGTCATGAAAGTCCTTGGCGCTCTAATACTATTGAAGGAGCTCAAAATCAGGCGGTTGGACGCTCTGGAGGCGTTCTTGAACTATCGGCCAGGTGAATTGGCGAGTGTCATGGGAGATCTGCTTTCGTTTGTTCACATCCCAAATTCCTAGGACGAAATGGTCAAAATTCACCATGCCTCGTTACCCGACTTCCGTCTTGATCATACTCGATCTCGGTCATTTTACCTGGACCCTTCCGTTGTGTATTTGAAGTTGGCGCGGCGGTGTCTCAATGATCGTGGCTTTCGTCTCTCAAACTTTATTGCAACGAATATCTATATGAAACGATATTTATGCAATGCATCGTTGCATCGCCTTTCACGGAGGATCTCTCCGATATCTTGTTTGGATACAGCTTTTGGGACGGTCTTCTACAATTTTCGCAGTTTATCGACTATAACATTGGCCAGATAAGTATGGCACTTTTGGACAAATTCCAGGTTTGTGGTCGTCTTTCGTATTTTATATAGCCAAGATGATAAAAGCGGTTCCTCTGTAGCATGAAAGCGCCAACGCAGGATGGGCAAAAATTCTCGAAGCGCAATTGGGCTTTCTTGATACTAATAGGTAAATATGCCAAATATTCTCATCGGCTGCACCCGCTAAGCCTACACGTTCTGGGTTTGGTGCGAATCGGGATGGATTTCATTCACAATATGCAAGCGAATGCAGTATGTTCTGTCATGAGGGTTGACAGCGTACGGTAGGGCGAGTATGGAATCGTGGCACAGGATCTAAATGTGATTGACATATGAAGAAGGGAAGGTGGAGATATGAATTTGGGAAGAGATGGGATCTAGATTCTAATTGAGGTGCATCTGTTGCTGAGCCACTTATCTCCAACCTGGTAATATAGAAATATAGATGTATACGGATCCCAGCCCCGCTGAGTCCGGCCGTCAACGGTCACCAAACATTGGCTACTGTGTGTTCGCTGTGTATCAGGACAGATTTCATCTGAAAATTGCGAGCGAATATAATATGCCCTATATATATTAGTTCCTTAGTTGACTGTCGACTAAGTATCTAATAAAAATAGCAACTCACGGACCGAAACATATCCCAAATTGACGGTTATACCTTGCCCAGTCTTCTGAAACTCCTGGGGATATATCGAGATCCTCCTATTGCAAAAATGTGGAAGAAGTGCTGAAATAATGTTCCTGTCAAGTTTCGCGGCGTTTTCGTGACATCGTCATAGCCGAGGCAACCTCTTCCAGCTTCCCCTGCCCAACCAAACCACCACGGGGCCACATCCACCTCCTTCATCTTCAGTGACATCTTCGCACCATGTTTTTGTTGTTGCCCGAACACCAAACCATGTTACTCAACTTGGGCGCGTATGACGTGAGTTCATAAATAGAATAGACGTGCCTGAGGAGAGGAGGACTAAGATGGCGAGGAGAAACTCATGCCGAGTTTCCTCATGCTGTATATAGCAATGGCCTCCGGAAAGTCCACTGGGTAACGTCAACTGCTCGTCCTACATATTCAAAGTGGGGTTGTGGGGCCAGCAGGGGAAGAAGAGTGAGGCGACGCATGGGGTGACGATCAAAGTTTCCGATGTAGGGAGAGAGGTTGACTCGGGGTGAGAGTGGACTCCCGGCACGGAGCAGATAAGTAGTAGACATCGTGCAAGGCCATGTCGTTATGCAGGTACTGTTTCATTCCTTTATTGAACCTCAACGTTTAATATTTACTTAAAGTAGCATGAAAGACCTGAATTTACAACGGACATATCTCCCGTCAACAGGCAGAAAGAAACCGCAGCAAAAAATAAACCTATTCCAGAAACTATCTAACTAAATCAACCATGCGCCGTTTTGCGAGGTGCCCCGACAAGCGTCGAGGTAGTACCAGCGCTTAAATTTGGTCTACGCATCCTGAGCAGCACGCATTATTATTTGACAGTGATCGAAAAGTACAGGTATGTATAGGGCCTCCTTTTTCTGACCACGAACCAGTGCCGCGACGATCAAAGAAACCTCCAATATAATTACCTGGCAAAGACAGTGCCACCCCGAATCCATCTGTCTCCGTTTATGCATTCCCACCAAGCTCATTCGCCGAACCGAACCCATGAGCCCCTGCTTGGCAGTCGTTTCGAGGTCATCTCGACTCTTGGATTTGTCGTGGTCGCACAACAAGCTCTTGCAGCGAAGGTAAAGAAGATGGATGGGACGGAGATCGTGGATTCTCCATCACACTTTCGCACTGGCAACTGCAAGCCAACCGCAAGCCGGAGATTTGTGCGACTAAAATTCCAATAACCGCCGCCGCCTGTTCCTATTGCCACTAAGGGAGGTGTCGATGACGACGATCCTCGCGCCCCGATGTGGGTATCTCCAGCATCTCGATCTCCACCACGTTCACGCATCCCATTTCGACTCGTGCTCCTCCTCTGTTTATAACTGATGCTATCCCGTCCGCTTGACCCTGGACGCATGGAAGAAGCAGCCTTGTGCTGCCAGCGCCACTGGGAGCTCGAAAAGAACCAGTGCGTATGCGTGTGCTGCATATTGCCGGCTCCTGATGTTGTGTCTGCTGTCAAGGAAGTACCAATCGGAGTCGAGGGATATGACGACGGCGTTGACGGTTCGCGTGCAAAAGACGACAGGGAGGCTTTTGGACGCAGGGTGCGTAAACTTTTTCACCCCTACAAAGTATGCATTCCAACCCACCTTCCCTTCTGTGGAGCCTCATACTGTTACGCCCTTCTTTGTCAAGTACTATGGAGTACGGCCGCGGATGATGATTCATGAACCGCCGCTGCATACTATTTTATCCTTACCTTCGTCGAGCCCCGCTTCATTTATCCCTTCTCAATAGGTGCCTCTCATCTGTGGGCGAATGCCGAAACAAGATTTCCTGGATATTATTCTGGTTTTACAAGATCTAGGAAGAGGCAGGTGCGATATTCGGGGTCAGAGTGGATGTGTAGACGGTCCAGAGATGATTTCTCCATGAGTGGAAGTGGTTAACGCGGTACGGTTGTTCTATATTCTATAAATATCCTGTCTGACCGCGCCACTCTTCTTCAAGTACGGCCGCGTCTTCTCGTTGGAACTCCATCCCCAGTTCCCAGTGGAACCTCCCTCCTCCTTTCCGAGTTCCACATCGCCAATGGTCATTCCTGTTTCCTCGATTTTGTCAAAAATAGCGTCGGTAAGCAGTTCTTGTTCTTGTTCTCGTTTTTTACTCATCGTCATCGTTTTAGACATCCGAGTAGCTACAGCGCCCGTCAACGAGGAGTGAAAGTTAACCCACTCGTCATTTTCCCACCGCTTTCTTGGCTCTCAAAGTAGATACCCCTACTCTTCGTCGATGTCTGTACTCGTTCCTGGCATTATATGCCAGGGCTAGAAGAGTTGAAAATGGTAAGAATCCTCCTTTCAATCAGGGTGTTTCAAATTCACCGTATTTCTAACAAGATAAACTCGCAATTAGGGCTCCTCGTGCGCATGGAGTATTATTAGGCTCGTTAATGAACCAAATACAGATAGAGTGCAGTAGTAGATGGAAATCATCCGATTGATAGTCCGAGTTCCACGCCATAATCTCACGAACAGGTGTTGAGATGGGGGATCACTGCTAGTGATCTGAATGCTTGTCAATGATATTGGTCTGATGGGTACAATCGGTGAAACCCCACCGAGGACAAACCACCACTCCGGTATTTATCGTACCCAACAATATGAGTGGGAACCCGGGAACAACGGAGCGAGACTGAATATTGTGGCATATTTGATTGGGGTTGGTCAGTATTCTGACAAGCATCTTGTGATACGGATTCCCCGCATTCGATAGCATCGCCTCTGCTCGAGTTCAACCACCTCCAAGCACGTTGAACCTCGAGAGAAATTTATCGTCATGGTGCCAGTGGGTCCAGGGAATCAAGTGGACTCTTTGGTCACCACATTGTTTGCGATGAGACTGGTGACAGTCAGTTCAACTTGTTCCAGTGTTGCATTTCGCTTATCTGACTATCCACTGGCAGAATTTTGAAAGTCAAGTCTGCTATCGGAGAAGGAATCGAGCTCTTCTGACTTTCGTGACAGTCATTGGGTGTGTGATGTTCCTTTGGGACTACATCCTTACCTTCGGATTGGAGGTCGATCTCGTGTGGAAATCAAAGTGGAACTTCATGAAGGGGTTGTACCTCTTTCAACGCTACTTGCCCTTTACTCATCTCATTTGGCTTGTTATTTCTCGTCAGTCTGATTTTATTTCCTATCTTTTCGTACTCAATCGTTTGCATAGGTCAAATTTTGAAGGAGAGTGGGTGTCGGAAAGTATACTTTGCTAATGGAGGTTCGTGAAATTGTCCTGTCCTACATTGAAACAGAGTAGAAGGAACTTATTTTATATCCAGTATTTTTGATCATTGGGCTTGCTGCATCAGAGGGCGAGTTTAATCTACACCCCATGTTTCGTGTCATATTGATCGGTGTCCTAACAGTCATCCTCACACTGCGGACATGGGCCGTATGGAAACGGAACCAGCGGTTGTCCATTATTCTTCCACTCGTTTACAGCCTTTGTTGGGGTTCAGTTTTTATTATCATCATCCGATCGATTAATTCTAGCAAATGTAAGTCAAATTTCAATGCTAGTTCTTGACGGTCTGGATGACTTTTTTTGATGGTAGTTGGTGCACCGTACCCAGCATACAAGGGATGTTTCGTGACGCATGGCGGCCAAGGTATTGTTGTTATATGGGCGCTAAGTATTATGTGGGATTCTGGCCAGTGTATATAAGTGTTATTCTATTTCCCTTCCCTGATTGAAGGTTATTAGTGTTATTGATACTCATGTTGGTACCTGCCATCCGACTCGGACTATGTGAGCAATTTTGGTTTTGAAGGCGATTGGTTCAGCACATATCATACTCTCAATATTAGATCAAGATGCGGGTAACACCTCCCTACTAATGACAGTAGTGTATCGCGATGGTAAGCCACTGTTATCTTGTCGATCCCAGCTTTGCTCAATCTGGACATAGGTGTTATTTATTACCTATATCTCTTTGGTAGGTCTTGCCATGCCGCTGGGAATGAATGAGCTAATCACTTATTAAACTTGCCAGTCCTCTCATGTATCAATATGATTGTTGTAAAAACCCTTCCCGTGAGTTGAAGAGCTCCTTCCGTGATTTATAATTCTAGTAATATCAGACTACCAGCAAGATTACCAAATGCTCTTGACACTGTAAGCAACGGATTTTAAACTTCAAACAGATACTCACACAACCTAGCAGAGCAGAGAGAATGATCCATTCAATGCTCACAAGCCGCGTACTTCTTCATATTCGCGCCCAGGAAGGAGATGATGCTGTTTGGTCGAACGGACTGACGGAATTGAACACAATTCGTTTTCGTGATAATGGCACTGCCGACTCTTCTTGATTCTTCAATTGTCAATCTCAAAGGCACAATGTCGACAACATCATTCAACATTCGAAAAGAGAAGTAAAACGCCATTATCATAGATGGATTACAGTAAATACCGTGTTTAGCCATCGGCATTGTGGCGGAATAGATTCTGGGTTTTTCCTAATGAGCGGACCGCAACATGGCCCAAGATGCGCTAAAGAGGACAGACAGCAAGGATCGCGATAGCCAACCCCCACAGTTGGGGATCTGTCATGAGACTCTATATTCGCTGGCATTTGTCCGTTCCCTTCAGGTTGCGAGAACTTTCCTCCCTTTCCTGTCTGCCTCCCAGAACCTATTATTCATAATGCATCGAGATCGACAAGGTTTACATTATCGCGAGTAGGCCGCATTCGGGAGGGTATACAGGTCGTTGGAAGCAAGCGTAGTCGAGGTCACAGGGAGGATAGATATAGAGCTCGTTAGAGGTACGAGTGGACTGGACACGACCAGTAGAGTGGATGTCGCTTCCCAATGGCAGTAGCAGAAGGAATGAAGTAAATCGTTGTCAACGATAACAGCGGGTGATACTATACTTACCATGTCTCATGGTAGCTGTCGGCACTGTTCGTTTTTGTCTCCTCGTTGTATGCGGCCCCTGCTGTCGATGTGGATACTGACTGGTAGTTTATGGCGTTTGTTGACGGTGTGGGGTTGAGATTTGGAAAAGTTGGTCTAACGAGTGGACGTAAGCAATTGGTTGAGTAACAGCAAAGGATCCTATAACTCACTAAAACCTCCCTTCGAAGCCCACAACGTCTAGCATATCTTGTTATTGCCCATCGTTAAGCTCAACGAAAACCGGCCAGGTATTCGATATCCCGCTTCCCGGCCGTGGTGTTCAGAGATGGTCTGTCGTTGACGCTCGCGGCGTTCCAGTAGCCTTGGAAGGAGGTAGAAAAGGAGAATCTAGTAAACAGTAAGTAGTCGCTCGTGGACGCATGGGTGTACATACCCATGCTGCATGGATCCCTCCACCGGGGTTCCATACAAGTCGTCGTATACAAGAGCAATGACTGAGAGGAGGAAAGAACCGAGTATCAGTAAGTACGGGCTGTACACGGAAGGTCAAGGAGCAGCCCACCATAAATCGTAGCATACAGGGATGCTCTACCCGCGTGTATCCTGGCTGTCGGCGCATGAAAAGAGGGCTTACATGCCCACGTGTATTTGCGAATATGTGGCTAGAGCTTCTAACCGCTTAACTCATTGACGCATCACTGACAAAGTCGCTTTCCTTACCCCTACGAACAACGAGCCCGGACCGAATGCTACATCCACATCCATAATCTCCTTCTGCACCCTTTCTGTGGCAGTAGTGACCGTCGTGACGGGTAGTGACGACGGGAGTAGTACTGACACACAGAGGAACTCAAGATGACGGGGGTCAACTGTATAGAATTCGCTCCAGGACTACGTACTGGTGGTAGCT
>Ga0307513_10008012_pt1 | contig 13575 bp, 15 predicted proteins | sample 15_EM_MG_FD_202174 | JGI IMG/M metagenome (GOLD analysis project Ga0307513, IMG submission 202174) | Populus trichocarpa ectomycorrhiza microbial communities from riparian zone in the Pacific Northwest, United States - 15_EM | ecosystem: Host-associated > Plants > Roots > Unclassified | place... | reverse complement strand
TATCGCAAGTTCTAGGGATATTTGAGAACTATCCACGTCACGAAGTGGGGAAAACGCATACCATCTTCTGGAATGTGCTCGTCACGGTTTCAAGGGGCATTTCTTTTCGCATCTGCATCGGTGCTCCGTCCACTATAGAACTCAGATCGGCTCCAGGGAAGCCCTCCGGGTGTTGGATGAAAGTACATTGGCCTGCGGGTTCATTGTTCGCCTCATCAAGCAACGGTACTAAGTAAAGCGGGAGTGAGAAAGGGTGTGTTGGCAAGGAGAATCTGGCGAACCTATCGCTTCTCGTAGTCGCGCTCGCGTAACATATCCTATCAAGACCCCACCATCGACCACAGGAAAGCCATGATACGGATGTGCTTCGACAAGTGCCTCTGCGTCGTACATTAGCCCAAGGTTAATGAGCGAGATTGGAAACGGACTAAGTTCTTGGAGTGTCGAGTGCACTCTGATCGAGAAGATCCTAGCGGCAGGTATCATAGCTTTTTCCGCCGTTTCTCCAGAGTCTCTGAAGTCGTCGTTGGGCAGTGATGGATATTGCCGCAACTGAATCCAGGCGGCGTAAATACCCTCCTTTCTGATCGCGTCTCCAACCCATTTGCCTACAAGGGTTCGCTTAAAGTGAATAGGGGCTCTGTTGAGGCCACTCACTAAACATCACTGACACCATGATAGGCAGTACGTGCGACAGGGCACCGGTCATCTCGAAAAGGATAATAACCAGTGACACTTGGCGTCGTCGGGTCAGTCAGAGGCAAAGGATCAAGCGCTTAGACTCACCAGTCATTCTCGTAACTCCCCCAAGCATAGCAGCGGCCCCAATGACAGAATAAAACCCAGGACTGATGCATTTCAAGGTCGGGTCGGGTGGGCAAGCAGAGAAGATCCACAGAGTGGGCCATGCGTGGTGTATCGCTTGTCTGTATGGCGTTATGAGGGTCAGACTACTTGTGAATACCAAATCTACCACTGACACGAATAATCCAACAGCGCGACCTAACGACGCCCCAATCGCAATACTGGGAAGGAAAATGCCAGCGGGTACCTGAACGTGCAAATGATGAGTGTAGTTCAAATCTCAACATTTGAAGCCATACCTGTATACCGAACGTCCATGCCGTCAAGGCTGTCTTTAACGCCGCTGTCATGAGCAGGAGAAGAATGTTGGTGAAGGTTTTACTGGGGCTAAATCCAGATTCAGGATAGATGCCGACCGAATTTATGAAGCGAGCCTACTCGCAAAGTCCATGGAAATCCTTTGATGGATCACACTCTTGAAAGAGGTTGGAGACAAGTTCAGAAGACTGGACTCTCATAAATGCTATCTTATTCGATATCGGAATCAGAATCAAACTGAGTGGATGCAAACTCACCGGATAGCTGATGAATGCTGTCAGACCTGCCACGACAAGGACTTCCGCTAGCGGCCATTGGGAAATGATGCTGGTTTTACGATATATGGCAGCTTTAACGTTGAGGTGGATCAGCAGTGATCCAAGGCTACCTCCTGCCACTGCAAGCATCGTCCATGGGATCTAGTGGGCATAGTAAGGCCAAGCTCAGGTCCGTTGGGGAATTCCACTCACAAGTTCGAAAGCTCTCCAAACATCTTTGGATTGCACCTGGAATAGGACGAGCTTTGATGTCCCGAAGGGGTCAATATATTGAAGAGAGACAGCAGCGACCACCGAACAGACAAATGCGCGCCAGATAACAGAGCCATCAGTAAACAGCTCGAGCTCTAAGCAAGGTTAGCATTCATGTAACATTGATAAGGTGAACCGTCGACCTTCAAGGCCAAAGATAACGGCACCAAGAGGAGAACCGAATGCCACAGAGACTCCGGCCGCTGCGGCGGAAGCAAGGATCTTTCGCTTCTGAGCTAGATGTACGAGTTGGTCGAGCCCTCCATTTGAGTTTCACGGGCATACCTTCATTGTGTCGCAACTTCTTCGAGAAGCCTATCAACATGAAGGCTAAGCAGCAGCTGACATGCACCAAAGGTCCCTAGTACAAAGTTCAACGCGGGGCCCTTGAGACAATCCAAGTTATTTCGCCGTACCTCTTTCCCCAGTGAAAGACCAGACGCCACAGAGAGCGCAAGACCGAGTCCTTTAATAAGGAGCGTCATTGGACTCAAAAAGGCGTCAAGTACATATCCCCCAAGTATTGCTTTGATTTCGGGGACTGGGGTCAAAGGATGAGCAGGCTGCCTTAGAAAATACGGGACGGTAGTGCTAACTTACTTCCAGTATGAAACGCGCTAGAAGCAAATCATGAGTAAGATCAACATCGAAGGCTTATTCCACTCACTAAGGTGCGTAGGATTTAACAAGGACTCCTGAGGCTCCAGCAAAGGCCGCCTGTGGTTTTACGTTGGAATAGGGACAAAGAATACCAAGAGCACGTACTCCTAATAGGATGTATATAATCCACTGGACGAGTCCGACGAAAATCCAGTGAATATTCCACGATTCGGTCCACGTATGCCATTCTGTACAGATTTCTCCAGCTGCAAGAAAACAAATATATTTCAATCAAAGTAAAACAGAGCAAGGCGCATGCTAAGAACGGTTCCTTACCATCGAGTCCACTGCAGCAAGCTTGTTGGTTATAGTATATACCATAGCGACAGTGTCCAGTCTTTAAGTCGCTCAGCCAAGCTACCAGTACATCCAAATAGGCTCCTATTATTCCTACCCCTGCCCCCGTGAGAATGAGGACGACCCAAAGACGGACGCCGTCAAATAGCGGAGCAAGGACACGTCGTAAACCGCGTTCAGATCGAATAGATCGCTTCCTTGCGCGTTCTGCTGCTTCTTCAGATTGCCAGTCTATGAGTAACGCGCCTATTGAGCTTGTCTGTGCCGCTGTTTCGAAAGTTTGAACACACCGATGGTCCCATGTTCAGGATAGGTCTGATGTCTCGCTTGAAATTCTGCTCTCCAAACATCTATAAGTTCTGTATCCTCCAGTAGTTCTTCTTCCTCTTCTTGTGATACAATGCTTCGTCCACCGCGAATGCTTGTGGCCCTCCAAGGGTCGATACTGGCTGGCGCCTTCACCCCGCTGTTACCGTTTGCTGTTCCTTCGTTCGAGTCCGAGTTCTCCCAATGGTTAGCCACCTCAGGAAAGACTATGGACATAGTGAGGGGAAGTGATATAGTCTTTATTTCACCACCTGCATGCAGTCATCACCAGTCTTCGATCTACAAACAAATGCATACGGTTCATATTGTTACATACAGAGGTTCGGAGTGGTAACATTTAGTAGAATCCAACGAGTTTCTTCATCTCTTCTTCAGGGTCATTTACTTTCAAAACATCTTCAAGTTTCTGGCCGTCGAAATGAGCGACAAGATCGGAGATATCCAAACTGGATGAAGACTCACTCTGTTAACAGCAAGGTACTTCTCTACAAACTCCTCGCCGAGCACACCCTTTAATTCCCAGCAACCATCAAAGGATTCTCTCGCCTCAGCGATAGTTCTTGGAAGATTGTCGATGATTCCAAGATCCTGCCTCTCCTGCTTACTCAGCTTGTACGCCATCGCATCACACGCCCGCATCGTTAGATCTTGTCCCCGCTTGACTCCAACCATACCAGCACCAATTATGCCTGCTATCACGAGATAGGGGTTGCTGGTCCCATCGACGCATTTGAGTTCGAAATGGTGGGAACCGGGAGAACCGCAGAGTCGTATGGGTGCCTCTTTGTTGTCGTTTCCCCAGCAAACCCACGTGCCCCCGGACCAAATACCATCGACAACGCGAGCGTACGAAGCAGCGGTCGGAAGAGTGAGGCAAGCCAGGGCGGGGAGATTGTCGAGCAGGGATTGGAGGAAGAATCGTTCAAAGTGCTTGAGGGTTGGGGCTATCTCCGACGGGCTAGCATTTTGCTGTTTCTCATTGGAGTGTATGGAAATATGGTGGTGTGCGGAATTTCCACCTGGCCACTGGGTTAGTATCCATATCAGGCATCGAGAAACCATACTAACAGGTGTTTTCAAAGATTCGCGGGGCAAACGTAGCTTTGCACCCATGCTTATTGGCCACATTATAGACTGTTTCTCTCGTGAAGACAAGCGCATCGGCAGCTTCCATTGGATCCATCGTTGTAGTGACGACTTCATACTGACCCGGGCCAGCCTCCGCGTGATACATCTCTAATCCAATCCCTGCAGTTTGAATGGCATCGGCGATCTCCTCAAGCACTTTGGACGCGACAGAACCTGCCAATGTCGCGCTCGAACGCGACCAATCATGATAGTCTACGGGAACTATCTCTGGATCTACCGACTTGAGAAGATGGAACTCGGTCTCCACTCCAACAAGGAATGAATACCCGGCCGTAGATGCATCTCTAACGAAGTCTCAACGTCAGTAGCTGCGGAGCATACATCCCATATAGCTACAATACCCAACATAGTGGTGAATATGATATGGAATTGCACGTACTGTAACACCTTCTTGAGAAGGGCCCTTGGGCATAATTCTACTTCCAAGCCGCCGTTCGGAGCTGGCACTTTTTCCTGGAACCATCCGTAGATACTCGCGTGTCCCTCTGCGTAGGGGCATATCCTAAGAGTATTGATATCTGGTACATAGAGGTACTCTCCGATGGGCGCGAAACCATCAGCGAGTTGTAGGGTGATCAATCCAAAGACCACGCTCGGCACAGATACGCCAGGCCGATCTGACTCGAGGAGCCTCTTGAAGTAGCTTAGTGAAAGAACTCTATATCGTATGTTGTTGATGAGATCGACCCAAGTGATCCGAACGTAGCGAATCCCAAGTTTCTCCAAGTCTTTGACTGAGACCTTGGGTCCCGTTGGCACTCCAGGCTTGTACTGAACTCCATATGGTTTCAAAGACATAGCTGGATGTAGCTCTTAGATCTCGCTGACTATGAGGCAGAGAGTAGGAGTCCAAGAAGCCGTTTCACCCGTTGCCAACGTCAGGTTATCTCACAATATCATAGACAACGAAATGCTCTCTGTATATGTGTTGTATAACGCAAAGGCTCGGAAAGTCGACTAAGTTAATTGTGGCACACTATTGAGCAGAGGGACAAGAAACTCGGCCAGAAGTCCTAGAGATGTTATTGCACCTCCCATAACTAGATTATCATATCTTTGGCCTTTTCCTACGCTCATCCCCCCTGCCGCTTGGAGTGTCTGTCAAAGACGAAGACTTCCGGGGTGAAGTATTCTCCCAAAGAGTCCCAGACGCTGAACCTATGAGGGTTTCTAAGGACGTCATCGCCTTCAGAAGCTCGGGCATCATCCGGCCTTTCATTCGCCAGTCTTCGAGCTCTGCCTCTAGATCCTTTCGTCTGGCTATTTCCGCTTTAAGTGCGTCGACAGCCGCTTTTAGAAGTTCACCCCTTTCCTTGAACTTTTGTTCCAATTGTGCCAGTCTCTGTTTCCCTTCTCCTTCTGACTCCCCGCCGAAACCGGGTGTTAGAGGCTCCTGGGCAGTCGTATGGGAACTGTGTACAAGCTGAGATATCTGACACCGAGGGGAGTCGGACTGTTGCTGAGGGCTCAGCAGGGGAAGCTTGTGTTCCTCGGCATTACCATGAAGTGAGCGCTGCGGGGACCCGGGTGAATGATTCCAAGACACGGCTTGCAAGCTAGCGTCATGCTTGCTGGTCGAGGTGAGAAGAACTACAGGCAACGTTGCCTCGGATAGCGAGGCAAGGTGTTGCAACCTTCCATTGGCACAAGGGGAATCGTGATGCTTGCAGTCATTTCGCTCTGGCATAGGCGGAGGTTTCCAAAGAAACCACATTGTGGAATGAGGTCTCTGAATGTCCCATGTTCCGTGTGAGCTTACAACTTGCTGCGCTCTGACGGCCGTATATGCAGCCTCAGCGGTCTCAAATGTGACCATTGCGTAGTGGTTTGGTTTATGGGATGTCCAGACCCTTATCTGCAAGCTAGATATATGAGAAACGAGATCTAATAGGCCGAGACAAGTGGTAGGACTTGCATAGTTCCAAAGCGTTGAACGGGAGAATCCCGAACATCTTTTTCGGTCGTCTGAGGTTGTAAACGGGATAGTAATATTACTTGATTTTCCGTAGCGAGGGCCATGAGGATGAAGGCGCCCAAGAGGTTGGGGTAAAGCAAGTGGTGCTTTGAACCAGACCAGCGCCTGCCTCGACCTTTTTTTTGGGAACTTCGTTCGGGCTCACAAATTCAACAGATCTGGTGTTTATACGTATCACGCTTACAACAAAATGTCTGATGCGCATGTGCTTGGTTCGTGCGAGTTGTCTGGCAAATAGGTTTCCGCTAACGCCAGACGCTGGCTTTTTTCACAGACGACAGAGGTAATATCAGTTCCCTTCCGCGTCCTTTCTGGTCTCGCCGCGCTCATGGCTCTTCTTCGCCATGATTTTCCTTCCAGCTCGCTCCCACAGCTTTTGAAAATTAGCCACAGCTCCTCTCGCCACTACTGACCTTACATCAATTGGTGTCATGTCTGCTAGCGTTTACTCACTCCTCTTTCGTTTTGCTAGACCGCCGACATCGCTCACGGCACGAAGAAAAAGACAGAGACCGCGTCACTCCCCGTGACAGAGATAGGGACGACCGCCATAGGCGCGACGAAAGGCGCGGTGACGACAGGCGAGGAGACGACCGTCGTCCTCGTCGAGAGGATTTTCGCGACCGTGACAGAGAAAGAGGACCGGACCGCGACAGGGAAAGGCCACGACGCTACGAAGACGACCGTCCGCACAGACGCGACTACCGAGAAGACAGGGAACAGCACCGTGGAAAGCGTGAAGACCGCGAACGTCCTGGGTCGCCTGATCGTCGGTCGCCCACCCCTTCGGACGCAGCGCCTCTCTCCCAAAGGAAGCGCAAAGCGTCCGGTTGGGATGTTACAGCCCCAGGATACGAACAATATACTGCTATGCAAGCCAAGCAAACAGGTAGGCAGGAAGTCTTGTGTTTCCCACACATTGTGTTGACACTCTCGTCAGGTCTTTTCAACCTTCCTGGTGCTAACCGTAGCCATGGACCGCAGATTATCGGCTTCGGTGCCCACCCTCCTATCCCAACTGGTCTAGTCCCGAACACCAACCTTGCTCGTCAATCCCGTCGTCTCTATCTTGGCAGCATCACGAGCCTCGCTGATGAGGACAACATAGCTCTCTTCTTCAATGCCAAGATGCGCGAGATGGGTCTCGCCCAAGGTCCCGGTAACCCCGTCCTCGCAGTACAGGTTAACCGTGAAAAGAACTATGCATTTGTTGAATTTCGTAGCGCCGAGGATGCCACTGCTGGTATGCAGCTCGATGGAACTGTCTTCCTCGACGGCCCTTTGCGCGTTCGTAGGCCACATGACTACGCTGGGCAGGAGACATTGACGCCTTATAACGCGATGTTGCCCAGCACAGTCCCAGACTCGGCGAACAAGATTTTCGTTGGGGGTCTGCCACCTTACCTCAATGAGGACCAGGTTGTAGAGCTCCTCAAAAGCTTCGGCGAACTCAAGTCGTTCAACTTGGTCCGTGAGCATGGTAACGGTCCTTCCAAAGTGCGTACATCCTCCAGGTCGGTGTCTCCTTCTAATTATCATTCCAGGGTTTCGCCTTCTTCGAATACGTCGATGCCTCAGTTACAGATCAAGCCACCACAGGTCTCAACGGCATGGAGCTCGGCGACAAGAAGCTGCTCGTTCAACGAGCATCGGTCGGTGCCAAAGGTCCCATGTTCGCTAACCTTCCTCCCGAAGCGCAAGCAGCGATGGAAATCCCTGCCCCGATTAGAGCCATCGATGTGACCAGCACCGTAGCGGACGCGCGCATCCTCCTCATGCTCAACATGGTTACAACCGATGACTTGCACGATGAGATGGAGTACAAGGAAATTCAGGACGATGTGCGCGATGAGTGCGCGCGGTACGGAGAGGTTGAAGACCTTAGGATCCCCCGCCCCGTCAAGAGAGACAAGAGCAAGTGGGGATCGTCGGAACCTGGGGCGCTGAGCGCTGCTGAAGCAGTTAAAGTAGACGAAGCTGCGGGCGTTGGAAGGGTATACGTCAAGTATAAAGACTCGAATGGTGCAAATATGGCACTGAAGGCACTCGCTGGGAGATCCTTTGGTGGGAGGAGTATCATTGCCACTTTGATCGCTGATGATGCGCAGACTACCCCGCCTTTGGAAATCATTTTCTCGAACAACACAGTTGCTAAAGTTTAGCCTTGTAGCGTCCGTGGGATAAAGGCACTAACAGACGTCCCTTGTAGCTAGGTTCATATATGCGCGCCTTTTACTACAACTACAGCGTACGGTCTTCTCGGGTTTATGTAGGCTGTTTCGGGGGTCCTGACTCTCCACAAGTCTCCCTTTACAGCTTAGTCCTTGAATATACGAAATTTTATGAACATGTCAGCCTTGAATTTGTCGGTGTCAGCGTCACTTGACTTCCCACCACAACTGCGTGGCCTTCGATGGGTAAACAGAACCTAAGGACAAGATCGGTCTTTCTCTCCTATATCCCATGTGGATATGAGTCATATGAAAGGGCCATTTTACAGCGGACTCACCTTAAACCTTGGCAAGTTGTAAGAAGGGATGAATTCTTTCCACCTCTTGACCCAAACCGCATAGTGAGGATTCCTTTCCATTTAAATCAAAGAAAGGCTACATTCGAATTTATGTTGCCTTTCTCACGGGAGCTAGCACACTTGGCGATTTCACTCAAAAAGATCGCCCTTGAGCAACAAGTCGAGATAAACGAACCCCAAGATGAGGGTCCAAGTCGTCTACAAGAACTACGTGAGCCCGCATCTCTCACACGACAACGGAGTCAAACTTGAAAGAAACCGCGCTTCGAGCTTCGAGCCAATCCGATTGCAGCCGAGCCGGCATTACAGCCCGTAGATCAGGAGATTGTTATATCAAGGATAAATGTGATACGCTTTCCCGCATGCTCAGGCGCAGAAGGATGCGGAGTGGAGGAACTGGGAGTTGACAAACGGAGTGCGCACTTAGCGATGAGAGACATGGTGTTGAATCACAGCACCAGAAAGAGGTGAATCACGGAGAAACTGCGGCTCGTTGGAGAGCACGATTTGACATGGAACGGAAACGGCTGGGACAAGAATTGACTGCCGAAGGGGTATCAATCCGTCTATCTAATGATGCGGTGGAACCAGAAATGTCCAGGAGAGTAGCATTAGTACACAACCTTGAAGACGGCAGGACAAGAGAGTAAGTACACCTGGAGTTGGATAGCATAGCGCGGTAAACACCTGAAGAAACACCCCTTCAGGACTCCCCCATGTCATTTGCACCTCCAAATCTTGCGGGGTTCCCTTAAACCCACAGGAGCCGGCTGACAGCGCACTTGCCAGTGGCCCCAAGAGGAGAAAGCTGTTTTGAGAGCCACTTAGGTTGAGTGGGTGCTTTAGTATCGTTCTAGTCGATAGTCATGGTGTTATGGTCATGCTGTGGGGGAATTTTGGGATTTAATACCCCTGAATCTCTGAAATGCAGACCAAGAACTCAAGAAATAATTGGAAGTAGGCAGATTATAGTTTGATGCGACGCAGACGTGCCACACGCGAGTCAGGCTCCAACGAAAACTTACACTCCTCTTCTCTCCCGGTTTCCGGCTACAATTGAGAGCCCTGATCAATGAACCCTCTCAAATCTCTTCAGGAGAGAGTCGTTCTACTCTCTGGCCTTCCCAAGAATCCTGCTGCTGTGGACAGAGCGGCGGTTCATTTAGTGGGGTTCGGCAAGGTGTGCGTATTGTTTTTCACCTCACATAAATATAAATTATTATCTTATCTCATTTTTCTTATCAGGGAGGATCTTGTTAGCTGGCAAAGTAAGCGCAAGCAATACGCGCTCGCCACTTTTGCTACTATCGACGGATCCAAGCGGGCTCTTCGGGCTTCCCCCATCAAGACAATGTACGGAGATATGGGCATTTTGGAACCATCACCCAGCATGTGGACGTATCTTGATCCAACTTCTTCAGGTTCCACGCGACACCTGCTGCACCCAGCACCCTCTTCTGGAAAAGAAGCACAAGGTGGATCAGAGTCGATTGATACTGCTTCTGTGCTCGCTGCGATGGAGAAACGAATGAAAGAGATTGAGACGTTGCTTGAAGATTCAAGGAAAAGCTGGAGAGTAGGTCTCAAGGCAATTGAGGGGGATGTAGGACATCTAAAGGAGCTCTATGGAGGACTTTCGGACAACACCGGTGCCAACGAGTGTTGCACCACGGCCAAAACCGCGAGCAGAGACACGACTTGTCAAGGGTCTAGGGTGTCACCAGACACAAATGACCATTTAATGCGTCTTCTTTTGATATTGATGGAGGAACTGAAGAGGAGGGCGACGAGTTGAGTCTTGTATGGTCGCATGGAGAGGTCGAATTCATGGCACATCTCTTAGCTGTACCTTGCCTTCATTCAACTTTGGTCTTCGAGGGCCTATAGAATAGCATATTGATTCTTGTGCTTGTGACAGAAATTTGAGCCCACGATAGATAAAATTTGGGCGCACTAATCAATCGGTATTAGTGAGATATCGTTGGCGAGTACTTCCATTAATTGTAATATCCGACGGATTAGGCCATAGGAGCTGATATGAGTCTCGTTAGACTACAAACATAAGAGAGGGCATCAGCCTTCTTCTCAGAAGGAATGTCTAAGACGGGTCGGAATACCCTATTCGTACATGAAATAAGCTGTGCGACATTCGAGAATCCCATCAGTTACAACACCGTTATTGTATGAGGATTTAATTGATTCGATTCCAGACGAGTACCCATCGGTCCGACTGTGGGTTCGGTTCGTGAGGGTTGCGGGCTGGCCTCACGAGGGCATAACCCGTGTCTCGTTCTTCCAATATAAGCCTATGTAATTCCTAAAATATTGCTTTGGTACATATTTCCCATTATCGGCTCTGGTGTTAGAAGGTGGAGCATTTCCAAAGAAATGACCAGTTCTTCAGCCCATCCACGTTCATTATTATTTCATTGCGCTTTTCCAGACGCTCAAGCCCATCCAACAATCCATTACGATGGTTTATAATCTGACGCATGGTAGACTGACGATGCCTGCAACATTGTCGAGCCTTCCCGCTCCACTCACTCTTCGCTTCGCCATCTGAGGTGCAACTACCACATTTTTATATCAAATTTCTGATTCAGTTGCCCTGGACCTGCACGACCCTGCACGCTTTGGCTTTACACATCGTTTTTCTTCGCTTCTGTCACGTCAAACAAAACAAACCAGCCGACTCGTCTCTGCGGTCTCTGCGATCGAGTAGCAAGAAATAAGGTTAAAGGCCAGGAAATATCGGGCGCTTTGGACGCAAGTGGCTCACAAAGACTGGCAGCTGTTTGTCCACCACCGTCAAAATGGGAAAATGGGCGGTACGAAGTAATACTGTTCGAATATCCGGTCTTCGAGATTATTCGGCTGCCCACTGCGAATATCTTCTTCGGAGAGAGTTGACGAGAGAATTCGGCCCAGTGTGAGTGTGGATAGACAGGTTCGTTCTGATCGGCAGGCACTCAACGACGTGTGTTCAGTGAGGAAGTCATCGTATTGGATGAAACGCAAAGCCTCTTGGATGCATTCGCCATATTCAAAGAGGTTGCGTGTGCAAAACGAGCGCTGACTGCCAGGACTATCGCCATAGAGCACCAAACTCTTACTATCGGAGAACCCAGTAGCGGAGAATGCTCCAAACTAGGTATATGGCGCAAATCCCGCGCGGGATCCGGAGCGGGGCCAGCGAAAATACCGTCACCACTCAGGTTGACCGGCACCTTTACTCCTGACGATTCTACTTCGCCTAAACTGTCGCCACTGTTCAAGCCTCAATTTGGGTTTTCATCGACTGAAGCGTCCTCATCGTCCTTGGACCTCCAGTTCCGCCCGACTACACGAGCTAGCAATCAAGCCGATCCTGCCGCCACCAAAGCCTCGTATGAGAACCTCACTGTGATAACTAAGACATTCGGTCAAGTTGCCGCAACCGAGCCATCGCAACAGTCTTTGGATGGTCTATCAGCGGCCATACCCACCACATTCATGCCGGCTATCGCTCCAAGCCTACAATCTCCCACTTCAACCAGGTGCACCAGTGCACCAGGTTATGCTTCCCAAAACCTCGCTACGACAGACGCAGACTCTGCGGCTCCCGCCTCCGCTCTGGTAACGACGGCAAGCTCTAGCCTTCCCCCAACCACTAAATCCACCACACCCACGCTCTCAAGGCCCATACCGTCCTCATTCCCCTCAAACGCCTTGCTAGCGCCGAAAATCCAAGCCCTCCCTCCTTTTCATCTACCACTTGGTAGACGGGCGTCCTTTTTTTTCGATGGGTCTCATAGCAACCTTTCAGGTGCAGTGGCACCCTTTGGTGGGGCCTTTGGCACCGCCCACGGTGACATTCCTTCCCAGAACCAGTCTCTTGTACTGCAGACGGGGGCGCAAACGCAGAACTCGACGGCAGGTCAACCAGCGGCTCTCGCATGCGAGACTCCGACCCAAGCCACGACCGCCAAACCTGCTTCTCTAAGTCCTCTCTCTGCCCCAGCAGGTTCCTCTGTGAGTCACGGCGACTCCAAAGTTGTCAGGTTCACCCAAGAGCAGTTTCGTGCAGCACAAACGAAATACAACAAGCTTCGCAAAGCGCATGAGGAAGCGGTGAATGCTCGTGCCAGGGCCGGAGAAGAACTGGAGAGCGAGAGGAAGAGGTCAGAGGGACTGAAAAGTCGGCTGGAGGACGCGGAGAAGGCCGTCGAGCAAATGAAACGCCAGCAAGAGGCTTTGGGGATCCGACATCGAGGAGAGCTTGGCCGTGCACAAAACACCAATGCCGAACAAATGGAGGCTGACATTGAGACGATTAACAAGGAATGGATGCGGAAACTCCGAGAGAATGAAGAACGTTTGCTAAGGGAGTTGGAGCAGGCGAAGAGGCAAGTGAACGAGGAGCGGGAACTGTCATCGAAACGAGAAGCAGAACTGCGGGCACGTCTGCAAGGTCTTGGACAACAAAGCGATTGGAAGTCGGAACTCAAAGCCGCTGAAGAAGAACGTCTCAAGTTGCAACAAGCACTCGCGGACTTGAACCAAGCGTTACTACGAGCAGATGCGGATGCTCAAGTGGAGCTCAGTAGACGACAAGAACTAGAACGGCAGCTGGACGATTGTTGGGCTAAGGAAAGGGCTCGCCCTGAACTCGTCAAGGCGTCCCTACTATTGGAGGCTATGGCCCGAATGATTGGAGGACCTCGTGCTGCTCGAGAGACTGGCCCTGATGAGACCTTAAATCCAGTCGAGATGGAAGATATCCCAGCCGGAGACCAAGCCAAACGGCGGCGGTTGCAATAGACACCCGTCTATTGGCACACCCGCCTTCTCTCGGTTACTCTATTAGTATCTTATTTGCATCTCTTAAGACCTATCTCGCTGGATACAGCTATTGTAGCATCGAAAGGATCACCAAATTCGTGTTCTGTAATCGATACGCTAGTCTATAGTTCTCAAAGGTTCATTGCGTCGACGCTAAAGCTGAG
>Ga0307513_10008011_pt1 | contig 13575 bp, 19 predicted proteins | sample 15_EM_MG_FD_202174 | JGI IMG/M metagenome (GOLD analysis project Ga0307513, IMG submission 202174) | Populus trichocarpa ectomycorrhiza microbial communities from riparian zone in the Pacific Northwest, United States - 15_EM | ecosystem: Host-associated > Plants > Roots > Unclassified | place... | reverse complement strand
GTTCACCACCACAACGAATGCGACGCCGATTCTGCCTACCTGCGTAGGGGCGTCTTCTGTGGGCAAGCATCTTCGCAGGCTCGGTTCCATGGGGAAGACGAAGAGGAGGCTTAGCGATGCGAGAGAAGCATCCGTGCGTCCGATGTACGTTTCTGTTTCTTTTCTTTTCTTTGCTTCTTTTCTTTCCCACTTTCTCCTTTTTTTTTTTTGTGCATCGGTGCATGTTTCTTGGCTTTCCATTCCTGTTCCTAGTCTTTGCTTTCTTTGGATTTGGATTGCATTGCGCTTGTTTTGTCCTTGCCTTCCTTGCTTCTTCCTGTGTCGCCATTCAAGAATGTTTTTGACACTCGTTTGATTTTCAGTGATTCATTCCGTCCGATTCCTTGCTGTTTACTTGCAATTTAATTTACATTTTTTGATTTTTATTTTTATCTCATCTTCTTTCTATTATCGTAATACTGATTATCTTTTCCACAGACTCGGGACGACGGCAACATCGAGTGCCGCGCTTTCCCTCGCTACGCTCTTTCTGTCCACATCTATATCTGCGTCTCCGTCTGTATCAACACCTCATGGACACGCCCGTTCGCATTCTCACGGCCATGCATACCTTATTGGCTATGGGCACGCACGCAGACATGCCCATTCGCATGGGAGGCATACCACCTTGCCGTCTAAACCTGCCACTGCAGGTGGCGCTGGAACAGGAAATATGGCCATTATCTCTGGATTTGCGCCGGGTGGATCTACGTCCGTCTCAATCTCGAGGGTGGATTCGCCCCATTCGGGGCGGTCATCGGGTTCGGGTGGTTCTGCTGGGTCGATGGAAGAGGTTAAAGAGGGCCAAGACCAAGATGCGGGTGGTGGGAAAAGTGGAGAGAGCATGTCGAATCCGATTCCGATTGTTGGAGGCAAGATGAAGAAGAGGGGGGTTGAGTATGAGTGTGAGAGTTGTAATAAGAAAGGTTGGTTCAAGATCACTATTTCCTTTTTTTTTTGTTTCTATTTTCTTCTTTGTTTCTCCTTCCAAAAAACCAACTAACATCAAATTTTGTTCCAGATCTACCCCCCCCCCCAAACTGCTTAAACAAACACAGATGGGAATACACCCGACAATGGCGCAAAGCATCCAAATTTGTCCTCTCGAAATACCAACAAGTCCAACTGCTAGAAGCCGCCGCTATCCTCTCGTTCATGGGGAAAGACCCTACATCTCTCCCAGAGGACCGCAGCGAGTGGCCGACGTTTTTGAGTGCCGAAGGTAGGGAATCAGGATCCAGAGGAGGGTGCGGATGATAGTGCGGGTGGGCATCTGGCGCTGCCGCCGCATGTGTTGGGGTATGGGTCGGCCGAGCGGGGGCGGTATTCGGCGCAGCAACAGCAAAGTGGGGGTGCGAGGACGTATGCGCTCCAGCCTATCTCGTCCTCTGTACCTAACCCGTCTGCATCTGGACCGAGGATGATTATGCGATCCGACAGGGTGGGCCGGGAGCGCAGGCTGTGCAGGTTCCTCCTGGGTTGTTGAGTGTAAGGACTCCTATGATGGCGACGAGCCATGCTGTTATTGGAGGGTCTTCGGTGGCTGCTTCTGCTTCCGCGCCAGCGTCTGTGCCGCTCTCAGTATCGCGTTCCGTTTCCAGGGCATTATCATCCCGCCGCTCAGATGGCAAGAGTGCCACGAGCACGACGAGCAGTAGTGAGGACGTCGATATTGACTTTGACATTGACATCAATGTCGATGGTAATGAAGACGTTGATTCTCACCGCGGTGGACTTCACCGTCTCCGACGCCGACAGGAGCACGATATCGAAGTCGACGTGGAGGGGATGGAGGGGGTGAGGAGGGTTGTGCGGTGGGAGGCTAACAATATGTATGGAGCTTCCGCTGTTGGGCACGTGTATGGACACGCACTGTGCTCGTCTTATTCGAGTACGGGGAGTGTGGACCAAGTCCGGGGTATGGGGTTAGGTCGTACGGCGAGACGGGGTGGTGTGGTGATGAAGAGAGAAGACGAGTGTGTCGTTTAGTGTGCGTGAGGATGAAGAGGAAGCGGAAGCAGAGGTGGAAGAAGGTGCGAAGAGGGGTGCGAAGAGGGTGGTCAAACGCGAGAGGAGGAGGGATTTTTTTTTTTTTCTTGGACCAACCGGATCCGACGCGACGATTTTTTCTTCGACCCAGCAAACCCGACACGACGGATTGGATGGATGTTCTTTCCTTTTATTTCTGGAATTATACACGACGCACACCACGCCACGCCCCACCACACGGCAATGGCGGCGGCGAAGGCGTTGGACGTCGAGCGTCTAAATGTGTCATTCGTGCCGTCTGCCAACTCGAAGCGATGAGGATGAACGAACAGTCATTGCGGTGCACACAAGTATAACTCGGGACTCTCTTTTTCCCGGTTCCCTTTTCATTTCATTTTTTCCGGTTCATATCCTCTTCTTTTCTGTTTTATCTTCAATATCCCTTGAATCTGAGCGTGTAGGAATAGGATATAGGGCGGACTCCTTGTTCTTTGTTTATCTCTGGTTTTTTCTTTTTGTCTATTTCCCCTTTTTGGTTGTTTTCCGTCACCATTTCATCCTCCCTATCCCGCTATCCGAATTCAAACCCCAATCCGAATGTATATATCACCCACTCCCTCTCGTTCTCATTTCATTTTCCGCCTTACTTTCATACCAACCAATCTCATCAACCAAACAGCCAACCAGCCAACGCCGCATAACCCATCATCACAATTCACCGTTCGTCATCGATACTATCACTTAACGTTCAGTTTCTTTCATTTTTCGTTCCGTTCACGAGTCCAAATTCCTAAATTTCTCCATTCTTGTACGGGTTCTTTCTGACCCATTTGTTGTTTCTGTTATCTGTACTACTTGTGTATGTATGAAGTACGAAGGAAATTGCCAAATTGTTGTTACACGTAAGTGACTTCAAATGTGATCCTGATGGGCGTCAAATCCTCCACCGGAGTTGCCCTCACCGCTTTCGGAACACTAATTCCGACTGAAACAACGGAGTATACTATAAAACTAATTATGAAGTCGTTGGGTTGACAATTGTGATTGTGAATAGTGAGCCCATAGTGCGGGCCCCCTTTGGGTGTCAAGCCTTGAAACAAATTTAAAATTTCCGCTCTCAAGTAGTTGGAATTCTTCATTCCGAGTCTGCCGTACTGGAACCTTGCCTAAAATAGTTGGAAGATAGTCTCCGAGCCTCCCGTTGGCTGCGAATGGGAAATTCCTCGGCGTAATTGAGGGAACTCGTGAAGGGAGGTCGATGGTTGCTTTGTCGCGACTCGGAGCCGCCATCCTGTCTTTGATTCACATCATCCGAATCGTTGATCACTCCGTAATGGAAATATAATTGCATCAATGAGGTTGACAGTGACTAGTTATAGTAGTCGAGATTGCTTGAGATAATATAGCAGTAGTGATCATCCTGACAGGTAGTGATACTGACACAAGACTCGGAGGAACTCAGAGATGACAAGCCAGGGGGTCAACTGGTCGTTAAAGGCTCCAGGCCAGGATACAATCGACTGTGTATCAAATCATCGAGTAGGCAAACAATGAGGCGCATGTGCGAGTTGCGCGAGCGAGTACGGGGTATCATGCGTGGTGCGTATGATGTATACGTAGTTAGGAAGGAAAATATAACCGGTTCGTTACAGATGATGTTTATGGGCCATGGTGGGGGGAAGTCGTGGAATAAGGGAAATATCTGTGTGATAGTAACCATGTATCATACCTCTCCTTCTTGACTGGAAGGGTTTGAAACTGGGGTGTTGAACAAAATCTGGCCCATTGCTTGCTCTGATGGCAGGGAGGTTGGGGGTTTGGCGCGACCTATAGCAACGCGATAGACGATGAGGAGTGGGGATATAACCTAGTGGTATCAACAAATCTTAGACGTGCATCAGAAATCGCTGAGTTCTAAGCCACCTACATAAATATGAGGGACCAACATGACTGCTACAGTTTTTCCCACCCCGGGCGACGCGAAATGCAGGATGGTGTACAGGCCACCGAAAATGACCATGAGTGCTGAAGATTCAACGCACATGGTGATAACGTTGGTGTAGGGAGATCCATGTTCCACTCCAAGGGCATTTCGGACATATCTTCGATGGTAAACGAGTCGACCAACGATCAACGCTGCGAGCATGATATTTACGAGAGTGGAGAGTGAAATTAACACTGTGCTGGAGTAGTAAAGCTTGTGGACCAGCGGATCGCGTGAATCTGAATCGTAGACTAACACCGCGACACCACATACTCAAGATTTCTATGAGCAATTTGAATGGGAGGGAGTGGAAACGGAAATTGGCCTACCAAAATAAGCGAATGAAATGAGCGAAAGGAGAACAATTATCACAACCCTGGGGCCTCTAGAAATGTCCTGATACAAGGCGAGACAACGCCATACCTGTAATTGCATTGTAAAACTTTGTTCTGGGTGGAAAATTGGACTCCGCACCATGAACCCATCTGCTCCCCACAGGATGAGAGGAAATTCGAGTGGAACAAGCAACATGAAGCTGCCTGGTGGTGGTATTGGGGCCATAAGTATCATAAACCCACAAACCGATTGCAATAACTTCCAGGTGCTGCAGAGGAGCATGAATATAACGTAAATGAGGAGAAGAATCCGCATGCGATTGGAATAGATGCCCCTTTTTTTGTGGAGTAGATAAAAGCAATTTCCAGAGAGAATTACCACGATTCCATAGGCAATCGCTGTGAAGATAGTCGCCAAAAATATGATTTCGAGTCTATCTGCAATGTACAATGGCATTTGCAGGAAGGGAACCTGTATTAGGAAGGGGTCAAGGGGGAGCTAGGCGCTGAGCCCTTTCTTATTTACATAAAGACGCTCCGTTTAAACCGGTCCAGTGTAAGCTGATTAATTTATCATCGTTGTCAGTGAAACATGGGTGACTTCTCAAAGATGAAAAAGAAGTCGAATCTAGCTCACGTCCATCAAACTGTCGTCAACCTATCTTTGATGCCGCCTATTATTTTCGCCATTGCGTAGCGTAAGTAGTTTTACCAGGCGGATGTAATCTCGCCGCAAAGACGTTCAATTGCCGTACGCTTCTTCTTGACAGCACGTGGGGCGTGACGAGGACCAAGACCCGGAAGTTCTTGATATGTTTTATATTTACTATATATATAATTCTGTTATATCGTGCTCAAGCTTCGGTATGTGGCTACCAATAATTCCACTTCGTCTGATCCCTTCCAGAAAAAACAGGGGTTTGCTTGTGCATGACTCGCAACGAAAAAAAACCGTAACGGTTCGGCCCTGTTGAAATAAACTAGACTTCACAACCAACATACACAGAAAGTTCATGTACCAGCTTTCAATGGCAGTCAACGACCCTGAGTTGTTCCAATTCCACCTTAACATCATTGGCCCGCCCCGGCAGTCGGGAATTCCGACACACTGCATGTCCAATCGTTAGAAAATATATAAGCTGGAAATACAGGTGATGGAGGAGAGCATAGCTCGGCGGAATGTCTTGTAACGCATCCGACATGTCGGCAACATTCAAAAAAGGTAATTGGTATACTTTTTCTGTCTTCTGCTGGCCTGACACAAATTCATAAACGTTCTAGCATTTTCCTCAGTGCAACAAAGCATACATCTTAAAAAAAAAATTGACCCATGGAAGTTCCCTCACTTAGGTGCCCAAGCTCAACACTGTGGTCATTGGGGTCTCGCGTTTATTTCCAGCACGGGATACTTTACCACTGAATGTCAGCAGTTAAACGATCCCACACATCCAATTGACGCCCAATGACACAAGCCGGCAGAGGCTCATAGAGGAGCGTTCAAGTTCAGCAGTTCTCTTTGGGGGGAAATATTATCCAAGAGAAGCTTCCTTTCGGACCTCATTCAATATATGCGATCACCGTAAATGGAGCTGAAGATGTAATAAGATGGTATTTTTATCTCAATGACAAGATCTGGGAAATCGCCCTACTAGTATATTTACATGATCGCAATGATTCTGGTTGGTTCTGCTAAAAGACCCCTCCTTGATTCAGTAAATTTTCCAATGACCCCACGTTCGGCGCGATCGTTAACATGTTTTTTGTCAACTGCGCTCGAAGAAGATCGTGCATGCTCGTAATCTATCAGTTCGCTTAGTAGGAAGTTAAAATAGAAGGATCCAATCTCGATGCTAAGATGGATGCGAAAAAAAAGGTGTCAACGTTTGGCAACAAGTGACAAGTCCAGGTGCGCGTGGGCCAATTTTTCAGGCCGTTCGTCAGCCAATCTGGACCACAGAATCTCTTCTGACGAGAAGAGGATATCAGTAAGAAAGGCAGGACATGGAACGTATAGTGTCTCCAAGCCGTTGCTGCAATACTGTTGCAAATGCCAAGCCAAAAATACCGATTCCGAATGCACGCCAATGATAGCACCATAAATGAGAGTAAGTTTTTAAATAAAGAAGGTGCTTGTAAAATATCCTCACGATACTACAACCTGGTGGAATGCGTGTAGCTGAAGTCAACACGATTCTGACATTTCCTGCCCGAGAACTGCCAACAAGCCCAGGGTCGCCTTCAAGAACTTTCGTCACGGTTGAAAAATCAGATGATACTTGTGGGTCCAGGCGCTGTCTGGTAGTGGAAATCACAGAATAACGGAATGTCCGTATCATGCCTCTCCTTTTTGACTGGAGGCGGGAATGTTAGACCTAATCTGGGCCTTCACTTGCTCCGATGGCCGTATAGTTGGAGTTATGGCGCGACCCATGGCAAGGCGATAGACGATGAGGAGGGGAGAGATAACCTGGTGATCCCAAAAGTATTAGACGTGCATCAGATATTATGGTGTTCCAGGCCACCTACGAAAATATGAGGGAGAATTTGGATCGGGATAAGCGCCATATACGCGTCCGGCTGACGCTGCGCGAAGGTTAGGGCAGTGTATATGCCACTGAAAATGACAACCAGCATTGAAGATTCAATACACATGGTCATAATGTTGATATAGGGAGGTCCGTGTTCTGCTCCAAGGGCATTTCGGAAGTGTCTCCGACGGTAAATGAGTCGGGAAATGATTGGTGTTGCGAGTATGATATTGACGAGAAAGGAGAGTAATATGAACACTGTTGAGGAGACCACAACCTCATTGACTAATACCATGACACCGCATCCTGATTTTTCATGAGCAACTTGAATGGGGGAGTGGAGATATAAATAGACCTACCCAAGGAAACCAATGAAAGGAGTGAAAGGAGGACAGTTATCAAAATTCTGGGACGCTTAGATGTGTCCTGATACGAGATGACACAACGCCAAATCTGAAGTACTGTGTGTGAGCCTTTGTTCCTGGTGCGGGAATTGAAATTCTCACCATGAACCCATTTTCTCCCCAGATGGTGAGAGTATGTGTGATCGGAAGATACATGAGGCCAACGAGGAGTATTTCTGGTGGGAACATGAACCCAATAACTTGACAAATGGATTGGAATAGCGTCAAGGTGCTGAAGAGGAGCATGACTGCAACGTAGATGAGGAGGAGAATTCGGATGCAATATGATTGTGTGCCCCATTTTCTCTGGAGGAGATAGATGCAATTTCCAGAGAGAACACTCACGATCCCATAGGCAATTGCTGAGATGAATGTTCCCAACACCTTGAGTTGGAGGTATAATACCAGGTGGTCTGGAATGATCTGCATTTTCAGGGAAAGGAACCAATATTAGCGAGGGGAATAAGAGGGAAGCTCAAGCATCTGTCCGAGTCGGGTGTTAAAGATGCCCCATTCAAACCGGTCCAGTGGAAGCTGATCAACTTGAATTTACCATCATGACCAGTGAAACATGGAGTGGGGTATCTCAAATATGAATAGGTCAACTGTGTGAACTGCGAGTATTCCCGTAGTAAACTCCTGATGATCAATCGCAGTCGATTTCCCATGGATGGAGTTTGGATGGAGTCCCAAAATTGTCGAGCGGGGGCCGAGCGATTGTATCGGTGGAAAGTTTGGCTTTATTTGTTCGGGGTCCCCTTTAGTAAATAAATAACAACTTTCTTTGGGTCCATAGTTGTCGCTTCAAGTCGCATTCCTCAAGCACAACAATTCCCAATCTCTGAAGAAAGCGGTCTATTTTGGCATAAAATGTGATGTATGTGATGATTTCCCCGTCGTAGATAGGCGCAAAGATCCATGGGGGTATGGGTGGCTCATAAACCAATCGCTTCTTGGAATCCAGCACCACCTCGAGGAGGCCGCACAGAAACATCTCACTGTACGTCTCCCCAGATTCCGACTGCGTTACAGTGCACTCTTCTTTACGTTGCAATTACAAACCCTACCTCTGACTTGTTTGCATACTCGTATTTTTCCTTCCTTGGGTATTGGGTCTCCCTCGCGGGCTTCACCCATGTCCCGTGTTCCGATTTTCCACTTTCGTCGTTCACTCTTAAATTTCCATCAAATTCCACGTAACGTCACCTTACTCAACAATTAACACCTTACTCTCAATTTCGTTCTCGCTGACATGACGACATTATAGCAATACGATGCAATTACGAGCCTGCTCTCGCTGAGCATCGCCGCTGCTGATGGCGGCGCCCGTCCCATCCCGGCGCTCTCAAAGCACACACCTGGTTCTGGCGTGGCGCAGTCGTTAGACGCAGCCAGTTCCAGGATTACCACCACCACGAATACGACGCCGATACTGCCCACCAGTGTAGGGGCGTCTTCTGTGGGCTAGCATCATCGCAGGCTCGGTTCCATGGGGAAAATGAAGAGGAGGCTTAGCGATGCGAGAGAGGCGTCTGTGCGTCCGATGTATGTTTCTGTTTCTTTTCTTTTCATCGCTTGCTTTCTCTACTTTTTTTTGGTTGGTGCACGTTTCTTCGCTTTCCGTTCATGGTTATAGTCTTTTTTTCTTCCTTTGGATTGCTTTTGTCCTTTCTTTCCTTGTTTGCTCCTCCATCGCCATTCAAGAATGCCTTGTGTTCTACTTTTCTCCGTGTTTCTATTCGCTCGCCATTGTCTCCGCCTTTCCTCCCAACAATGTTTGGTTTTTTTAACATTCGTTTGGTTTTGGGTCATTGACTCCGCCCGATTTCTTGCTGTTTACTTGCAAATCAATTTACACTTCTTCATTTTATCTTTATCTCACCTTCTTTCTATGATCGTAATACTGATCATCTTGTCCACAGACTAAGCACGACGCCAACTTCGAGTGCCACGCTTTCCCTCGCTACGCCTACATCTGCTATGGCTGCGTCTCCGCCTGCATCAACGCCTCACGGACACCCCCATTTGCATTCTCTCGGCCATGCATACCCCATCGGATATGGGTACGCACACGGACATGCCCATTCACAGTCGCATGGGGGATATACCACTTTAGCGCCTAAAGCTGCCGCGGGTGGTGGTAATGGAACTGGAAAAATGGCCATTATATCTGGATCGCCGCCGGGTGGTACGACCTAGATTACGAGGGTAGATTCGTCGCGTTCGGGTGGTTCTGTGGGGTCGATGGAGGAGGTCAAGACCGAGATGCGGGTGGTGGGAAAGGTGGAAAGTGTGTCGAATCCGATTCCAATTGTTGGAGGAAAAATGAAGAAGAGGGGGTTGAGTATAAGTGTTAGAGTTGTAACAAGGTGAGTTGGTTCCAGAGTTTGTGTTTTTTTCTTCTCTCTCATACTGGAGCTTTGGGGTTTCCTTCTTCCAACAATCCATATAACCCCCCCTCCTCTTTTTCGTCAGATCTACCGTCACCCAAACTACTTGAACAAACACAGATGGGAACACCCCCGACAAGGGCGCGAAGCATCCAAGTTCGTCCTCCCGAAACACTAACAAGTCGAAGCCGCTGCTATCCTCTCGTTCATGGGGAAAGATCCTACTTCCCTCCCAGAGGACCGCAGCGAGTGGCCGACGTTTTTTAAGTGAGGGAAGGTTGCCGAATCCGGATCCGGAGGGTGCGGGTGCGGGTGTTGGGCTATGGATCAGTGGGGCGGGGCCGGTATTCGGCGCAGCAGCAAGGTATGGGTGCGAGGACATATGCACTTCAGCCCATATTCGTCGACTGTGCCTAACCCATCTGCATCTGGACCGAGGATGCGCGATTATGCGATCCGCGCGGGTGGTGCGGGTGCGGCGGCTGTTCAGGTTGTCCCTGGGTTGTTGACTGTGCGGACTCCTGTGATGGCGACCAGCCATGCGATTATTGGAGGGCCTTCGGTGGCTGTTTCTGCGTGGGCGGCGGCGTCAGCGTTTGTGCCGCTCTCAGTCTCGCGCTCGGTAGCTGTGGCGTCTTCGTCCCGCCGCTCTGATAGCAAGAGTACCACGAGCACGACGAGCAGCGGGAATGCGAGTGGGGACGTCGATGGTGATGAAGACATTGATTTTCACCGCGGTGGTCTTCATAGTCTTCGACACCGGCAAGAGCAGAATATAGAAGTTGATGTGGAGGAGGAGGGTGATGTGGATGAGGAGGAGGGGAAGGGGGTTGTTAGTGTTCGGCCGATGTCGAGGGTGTGGTGGGAGCAGCAGCAGCAGCAGTATCCACCACCACCGTGATGCGTTCCAGGCTAACAACGGCTTGTACGGCGCTTCGGCTGCTGGGTACGCGTACGGACAGGCGCCGAGCTCGTCGTATTCGAGTACGGGGGGTATAGTCCGGGTTATGGGGTTGGTGTTGAGTCGTATGACGCGAGACGGGGTGCTGGTGGCGATGAAGAGAGAGGAGGAGGAGATGAGTGTGTCGTTTAGTGTGCGTGAGGAAGAGGAGGAGGAAGAGGAGGAGACAGAAACGAGAGAAGAAGAGAAGGGAAGTGGTGCGAAGAGGTGGTCTAGCGAGAGGAGGAGGGATGGGATGGAGTTGGGATATGGATTGAGTTTGATTCCCTCTCTGGTTTCTTTCTTCTTCAACCACGCGAATCCGAGAGGACAATTTTTTTTTCTTCGACCCAGCGAACTCGATAAAATGGATTGGATGGATGTTCCTCTCCTTTGAGGAGTGATACACGACATACACCACATCACACGACATACACCATACACGGCAATGGTGGCGGCGGCGGAGGTGTTGGACGTCGAGCGTTTGAATGCGTTATTCGTGCCGTCTGCCAACTCGAAGCGATGACGACGAGCGAACGGTCGTCTCGGTGCTCACAAGCATGAGTCGGGACTCTTTTTCTTTTTCCCGGTTCCCTGTTCGTTTCTTTTTTGTCCTGTTCATATCCTATCACCCTTTTATCCTCGCTTTCCCACTATCCGAATCCACATCCAAATCCGAATGTACATATCACTCAATCCCTCTTGTTCTCATTCCCATTCCATTTCATTCTTCATACCTCCCAATTACATCAGCCATCAGCCAGCCAACGCTGGATAACCCATCATCAGCATCGACATCGATATCACCATTCAATATTCAAGTTAGTTCAACGTTCGACCTCGGCTTCCCTTTTTTTCAATTCTCCGATTTCCCCAGTTCTTGTACTTTTTTTCTTACTAGTTTGTTGTTTCTGCTATCTGTATTACTTGTGTATGATGTATGAAGGAAATCTTATCTTGCCAAATTGTTGTTATATGTACTTGAAATTTTGAAGTCGCAATGTGATGCTAACGAGCGTCAAATCCTACTCAGATCCAACGAGTTGCCCTCACCGCCTTGGAACGCTGAAATAGTGAAGTACAGTACTAAAGCCGTTCCATTAACAATTGTAATTGAGGATTACATTGAACTCACCTCTGGGCCCTTTGGGCGTGGAAACGGATTTAAATTTGCCGCTGGTCACTTAATATTGGAACGGCGCCCGCCTGGACCAGGGTTCAGAATATCCCTTTTCAATTCTACCAGTAGACGGAGCCTTGAGAGAAATTCCTTTTTGAAATTTGTCCATGGGCCGAGAAGGTAAAGGATGAATAGAAAATGAACCTGAGAGGTACTCAGAGACTCGGATGGTGGTTCAATTGGATGGAATCCACTGTCAGACTAGATAATGCAGTGGTTATTAATAACTCCAGGCCAGGACCCAATCGACTGAATAACTAATTATTAAGTAGGTAAACACAAAGGAGCACCTTGAGTTACGTGAGTACGGGATGTCATGTAATTACATAGAAAGCTACGGATGGATATATAAGATAAGACAATGGATGTTCAAGGCCAGCGGTTCGTTTCAAATCACGACTGTGGGCCGTGGTGAGGGGAAGTCGTGAAATAAGGGAAATATGTGTATGATAGTCACCATGTATCACACCTCTCCTTCTTGACTGTCAATGGGAGGGTTTGAAAGCGGAATGTTGACCCGAATCTGGGCCATCACTTGCTCCGATGGCAGTAAAGTTGGGGGTATGGCGCGACCTAGAGCGACGCGATAGACGGTGAGGAGTGGGGAGATGGCCTAGTGGTAATAAAAGTCTTAGCTGTGCATCAGAGAAACCGTTGAGTTTTAGGCCACCTACGCAAATATGAGGGATGACGTTGAGTATGAGAATTTCATCCATCGACATGAAAAACAGAATGGTGTACAGGCTACTGGCAACGACCATCAGTGCTGAAGATTCGATGCACATGGTGATAATGTTAGTGTAGGGAGATCCATGTTCCACTCCAAGGGCATTTCGGACGTATCGTCGAAGGTAAACGAGTCGGAAAACGATCAACACCGCGAGTATGATGTTTACAGGAGTGGAGAGTGAAATGAAAACTACCTGGGCATACGTCAAGGCCTCCATAATCTTCCAGTTGGGCGACAGGATGTCGACTAATAATGCGACACCCCATCCTAAAGATTTTTATGAGCAATTTAAATGGGGGAGTAGAAATAGAAATTAGCCTACCAAAAGAAGCGAATGAAAGGGCTGAAAGGAGGACAATTATCATGACCCTGTGGCCTCTGGAAACGTCCTGATACAAAATGAGACAACGCCATATCTGTAATTGCGTTGTAAAACTTTGTTCTTAGTGGTTAATTAGAATCCGCACCATGAAACCATCTGCTCCCCATATGGCGATAGGGGATTCGAATGGAAAATACTCGATGTAGGTAGGTGTCCTTTGAGTCATAATCGCCACACACAGCCAAATCGATCGCAATATAGTCCAGGTGCTGCAGAGGAGCATGAATATAACGTAGATGAGGAGACGGACTCGCATGCGATTGGAATAGATCCCCCGTTTTTGCTGGAGTAGATGTAAGCAATTTACGGAGAGAACAATCACGATTCCATAGGCAATCGAGGAGAAGATATTCCCCAACAACCGCATTTTGGAAAATAGTGCATCATGAATGTACAGTGGCATTTACGAGGAACTGAACCAGTATTGGAAAGGGGCCTACTAGTAGGGGGAGCTAGGCGCTGAGCTCTTTCTTACTTACATAAAGACACTCCGTTTAAACCGGTCCAGTGTAAGCTGATCAACTTATCATCATCGTCAGTGAAAAGACATCAGCAAACCTGACCAGACGATAGTTTGCAAAAGTTTGCAAAATATAGTTGACATAGCACAAAACGCAGGTAAAGTTCTCGGCCCACCATAATTAGCTTATTTTTGACATCGAAACAAAGTATTG
>Ga0307513_10008009_pt1 | contig 13576 bp, 8 predicted proteins | sample 15_EM_MG_FD_202174 | JGI IMG/M metagenome (GOLD analysis project Ga0307513, IMG submission 202174) | Populus trichocarpa ectomycorrhiza microbial communities from riparian zone in the Pacific Northwest, United States - 15_EM | ecosystem: Host-associated > Plants > Roots > Unclassified | place... | reverse complement strand
CGGATCGTTGGTCCTGGTCCAGAGAGCGAGGGGTTCCGACAACGGGCTTGTAAAGTCGGAGAACTATGTCGAGCAGCTGGTGGCCGCAAGACTGCTGTTGATATTATCCTCAGAGAAATGACCAAGGGAGGGCACTTAGACATTGTTTAGCAAGCAAAGACTACATTGTATGATCTACTTCATAGACCTCTTTTTGCATGATCTAGCTATAGTCCATTCCCAACTGAACTGTGCGACCGTTCCCGGGAAGCGCCGTGGAGAAGAGACGTCCCTTAGAGAGGGCCATCAATAATTACCTTAATAACACCCTCTCCATCCTCGCTGTGGCCTTTTCGTGTGACTTCGAAGGCTTTGACAACATCGTCAAATGCGAATCTGAGGCAAGCATGAGACCTGGAGACACCGGAGCTTAAAGAAATTGCGACAGACCGGTGTGATACCAGAGGTTTGAGTTCGATCTTTCCATTGGCGACGAAGGAGATGTAATTGCCTGAGCCATACCTGGCAAGAAATCAGGTGTACTACCGGTTTCGAATAGAGAACGCACCCCAAAGAACCCTTGACGACAAGCTGCTTGGACAACAAGAGATGCAGGGGCACCTGGGCGTCGAGAGCTCCCATACCCACCTGGACAAAGACGCCTCCAGGCTTAATGAGGAGTAGGCAGTCAGTATGCAGACCTCAGTACCACTTGCCTCAATGATAACACCGATACCATTGGAACCAGTATCAGCGACCTCCAACTCTTTGAGTGTCTCGTTGGAGCGATTCGAGTAGGCGATTCGGCTCTCGCCCCCGTGGGGCTTGGGCGGGCAGAAGACATCTGTAGCGGCGTATGACTTGGTAAACTCGAGGCGGAACCCGATAATGTCGATGGCGATCACACAGCGGGCTCCGCAAGCGCGGGCTCCGGGGCCAGCACCAAAGACGGCGATGACCTGGTTCGGATGGACTTAGGCAAGAGTGTAGATGTAATGGACGCCAACTGCAAGGGGCTCCATCATCACACCGTCTTCGAGCGAGAGGTGGTCGGGGAGCCCGTACGCAAGGTCAGCGGGGATGCGGCAGTAGCGGCTAAGAGTGCCATTATACATTATACGGAGGAGTTGTGGTGAAAATGACCCTGGGGCAGAGCTGGGGAGATGAGAGAGACGAGTAGAGCGTGCCTGGCAAGTGGACAATGCAGGTGCTAAGCTTACCAATACTTGCCAGTTTTGCAAGGCTCTGCAGGCACCTCGTTCAATTGCGACACATGCGCCAGGTCTGAGATGCGTTACACCCGAGCCAACTGGATGTGGACTTGGTTCAACAGGACGGGTTAAGAGAGCAGGCTAAAGTCGACCTTGGAAGACGATACTGGCGCTCTGATGATCTAGAACTATAGGTTTTTCGACAACGTAATCACCTGAGAAAAGAAGCATGAGCCAGAGTCGAGACTGTTCCGATTGTGATGTAGAGACGCCTCACCGATTCGACCGTGGGCAAGGTAGTGGATCTGTATGGACCGCTTGAGCACAGAAACCATGCCCATCAGAGAGTACAATTTGACGGACATCAGAGCCACAGATGCCTTGGGGAGGCGGGGATCAGTTTGACAGTACAGTTCAGGGTGGATACGTCAACATACCAGTCTTCTTGACCTCGACGGGGACCTCGTGCTCTCCGACTGGAGAGAGAAGGCGCCTAAATCAGGGTCGAGAACGTCGGCGACGGGAGAGCGAAATGCACCACGAGGGATGGGCCTTTCCTCATATGCGACGTCGTCGATGCCTCTCAGGACGAATGAACTGTTGTCTTTGTAAGCAGTCATAGCAGTCAAGCAGTCTCGTAAGTAAGCAGAGACGAGCGGAGAATAACCCGAAAGCGTCAGGACACAATGACGTAGGGTCGCCTACTTGTTATCCACAGCCTCGAAATTGGTCACTAAAACGAAGGTGGGCGTGTTGCTCGACCATAGAGGTAGATCGGATTGCGAGCGTACGCGCCGTAACCTCAGCCACGCGGTTCGCGAATACAGGAGCAATTCAACGCATGAACCGTAAACTCGGAGTTTACTGACTTTCAGATATCCCCTGGATACATCTTATCGATTAGGTATGCAATCACTGACGGTCGCGAGCCTGTGTTTTATGGTCACTGGAACCATTTCGCATCATATCAGCCACACACACTCCATTCAAACTATATCTCGACTTGAACATGATTCCTCGTACATGGAGTGAGAAGAATTGAGTCTCATAAGGTCACCCTCCACAAGCGGCGGTTCCAGGGGCTGAGGGTTGAGATGGACTTGGCTATAATGCTGAGTGATAAGGGAGACTGGGTAATCTTCTCCGACTTATGGAAACCTCTCTTTCGAGGTGCGAGGTGTCCTGATTGAAAATGGCCGACAAGCGGCTCATAGGCTCTGCACTACACTACTCAGAACATGGATAGTTTAATACTTTACTGAAATTAATTTGTGGGTGAAATCCGCCCTTTCGTGGACGTACACCTGCTCCCGTCATTTTCTATGCCGAAGGAACAGGCGCAGTAGTTCGTAAGCACTCCAAGTTTCCATCCCTTAGTTGAAAAGTTCCACAAAGAAGAGTGTCCACCTATTCCGGTCCTTGGTAATCCATACCCGACAGACGATTCTTCAGAGAGGTTGGAGCTCGTCGAGGGGCTTAAAGCAAGGCGGGTTCTGGGAGACGAGTTCTGGGTAACCACAAGTACCACCGTACACAGAGTGTTTTTCGTGCCGGAACACTGTTGTCCATAGAACCAGAATCTTAAATCAGCAACATGGGAGCGAATCATGATGCTTCGGTGCCATATCGAGCAAGTGGCCGAGTGATAGCCAAGCGAAGTACAGGAACCTATCAATTTCTTGTATATAGAAGCATACAATGCATACAATGGAGTGTTCTTTGTCTGGCTCGATTCATTTGTCCTTTTGACTTCACAGAGATTGAACGGAGAGTGACAATGGTGTTAAGAAGCGATGTGCAGAGTAACCCGTAAGGCAAGCTCAGCAGTGTGCAAGAATAACCACTGTGTATTATATCTGTAAGGTAACTACAGACCCATTAGAGATGTGGGAGTAATACTGATCAGAAAGGGGGAACTTACGCTCAGCAGTGTGCAATAGTAACCCCACTGGAGCGATAAGTTCCCAACGGAGCTGGTGACGTACTAGTTGCCCTATTGGCAAATGAGAGGGATGAGATATCACCGGAAGCGATGTAACTAAGGGGAGTGGATGACGAATGTGTCCGATTCTCGAGACGGATAGCTATATGACGGATATGTCCGATGCTCGAGGCGGATGGCTATATGCCTTGCCGATCTGAAATACGGCTAATTCTAACAAATGCGACAGGAACATAACACTTGCAGCTGCTTATCAACCAGACATTCTCCCAGTCTTATGGAGACCAACCATACCAATGCCTCGCAAGACGGTCCTCTTCCTCACGAATTCGGAATACGGTCAAGCGAATACGATCCTTGCGCTATGTGCAGAGCTTTTAACTCACGAAGACATTAATTTGCATATTTCTTCCTTTTCCAAACTGCAAAAACGCGTCGAGTGGCTCCAAAACCGCATAGAAAATGCGACTTCGTCCACCATTACTTTTCACCCACTCAATGATGTTCCCACCATCGCAGACGCAGTCGCGGGCAGGTTAGGTGAAGGCGGTATTCGACACCCCCCCTCCTCTCAGGATGCCTTTGTCTACCGCCTGGTAGATGACTACACCGTCCCTCATGAACCGAACGACCACATCAAGCTCGTCAATGAGTTGAAACACACGATCACGAATACTGTTCCAGATATTGTTGTTGTGGATATGATATTCGCTCCAGGCATCGATGCTTGTCGAGTTTTGCACCAGCGGTACATCATCAGCTCGCCCCTGCAAGCTCTGGACATCATTCGTCCGCTACAACCGAGTCTTCGCATGCTTTGGTACTATCCAGTGTGCGCTTCGAGTTTACGCGCGTTGCTCACTCACTGAAGAGACATATATAGGATGGCGTCCGCACTCCCCTTCCCAATCCCCTGGCACCTCATTCCACTCAACATCTATCTAACCATCAGATTCATCTTCAGCATAGCTTTTGGTCCTCGCAACAAATCCCTTGGTGTTGTTCGAAAAGCACATGGTCTCCCTGGTGGATCCCCAATAGCCGATTTCTGGCGCACGAACATCACCTACATATGCCCTTCGATCCCAGAGACCGACTACCCAATCCTCTACTCTCCACCGAATCTGCATCTCTGCGGACCGCTCACAGTCGACCCCATCCCAGTCGCAACTGCGGATCCCGAGCTCAGCAAGTGGCTGGGAGAGAGCAAGGATGGTGTTGTGTATGTATCCCTTGGAACGCACTTCAAATACAACGACGACGATGTGCGGAATATGCTTGGTGGTCTCGTGCAGGGGCTTCCCGCCCGTGTGCGAGTGCTCTGGAAATTGAATGGGAAGGACGGGTTCAAAGCTATTATCAATGAGGGGCTCAAGGAGGAGAAAAGCCCAGAGAGGTTCAGGTTGGTCGATTGGCTGGAGGCTGATCCTGCGGGTGTGCTGGAGCACTCGAATATGGTGTGCTCGGTACATCACGGAGGGGCAAATTCTTTCTTTGAAACTTGCCGGTGCGTTTATCCCTGCGCGGACTGCTCGGGTTGTATTGACGGAATTTGACAGTGCGGGTATTCCCCATATCATTCTCGCGCAATGGGTAGACTTGTATGACAATGCGGTAAAGGCAGAGTACCTCGGACTTGGTATCTATGGAAACAAGGCACAACCGCCCGCTGTGGGCGTTGTCGAGTTCGGTGCCGCTCTTCGGCGGATCGTTGGTCCTGGTCCAGAGAGCGAGGGGTTCCGACAACGCACTCGTAAAGTTGGAGAACTATGTCGAGCAGCTGGTGGACGGAAGACTGCTGTTGATATTATTCTAAAAGAAATGACCAAGGGAAGGCACTTAGACATTGTTTAGTAAGCAAGGACTACATTGTATGACCCACTTCATGACTTCTTGTTGCGTGATCTAGATATAGTCTATTCCCAATTGAACTGCGCGACCGTTCCCGCGACAAGAGATGCCTCTTAGACAGGGCCATCATAATCGCTTTAATAACACCCTTTCCATCCTTGCTGTGACCTTTTCGTGTGCCCTCGAAGGCCTCGTCAAATGCAAACCTGAAGCAGGCATGAGAGATGGAGACATCAGAGCTTAAAGAAATTGCGACGGACCGGTGTGATACCAGAGGCTTGAGGTCGATCCTTCAATTGGCAACAAAGGAGATGGTGAGAGGATAATCGCCTGAGCCTACCTGGCAAGAAATCAGAGGTACCACTGGTTTCAAAGTACAGAACGCACCGGAACGAAGCCTTGACGACAAGCTGCTTGAACAACAGGAGATCCAGGGGCACCTGGACGTCGAGAGCTCCCATACCCACCTGGACAAAGACACCTCCAGGCTTAATGAGGTAGTACCACTTGCCTCGATAATAACATTGACACCATTGACACCAGTATCGGCGACGCCCAGATCCTTCTTGAGAGCCTCGCTGGAGCGCTTCGAGTGCGCGATTTGGCTCTTGCCCTCATGGGGTCCGGGCGGGCAGAGGACGTCTGTAGTTGTGTATGACTTGGCAAACTCGAGGCGGGACCCGGTAATATCGATGGCGATCACGCGGCGGGCTCCAGAGGCGCGAGCAACGGCCATGGCGGGCAGACCGACGGGGCCAGCGCCCAAAGACAGCGACGACCTGGTTTGGACGGACTTGGGCGAGGGTGTAGACGGAATGGACGCCAACTGCGAGGGGCTCCATCATCGCACCGTCTTCGAGCGAGAGGTGGTCGGGGAGCCCGTACGCGAGGCCGGCGGGGATGCGATAGTAGCGGCTGAGAGTACCATCATACGGGGGAGTTGCGGCAAATATGACCCTGGGGCAGGGCTGGGAGACGAGGGAGACGAGTAAAGCGTGCCTGGCAGCAGGTGCTATGCCAGTTTTGCAAGCCTTGCAGACACTGCAAGTCGCACCTGGTTCGATTGCGACACGTGCGCCAGGTCTGAGATGCGTTACACCCGAGCCAATTGGATGTGGACTTGGTTCAACAGGACGGTTTGCGAGATCAGGCTAAAGTCGACCTTGGAAGACGGTACAGGCGCTCTCATGACCTAGAACTATAGGTTTTTCGACGGCGTAATCACCTGGCAAGAGAAGCATGAGCCAGAGTCGAGACTGGCCCGATTGTGATGTAGAGATGCCTCACCGATTCAAGGTAGTGGATCTCTATGGACCGCTTCAGCACAGAAACCACGCCAATCAGAGACTGCAAGTTGGCGGATATCAGGGCCGCCTTGGGGAGGCGGGATCAGTTTGAGAGTACAGTTCAGGGTCGATAGGTCGACATACCAGTCCTCTTGACCTGGACGAGGACCTAGTACTCTCCGACTGGAGAGAGAAGGCGCCTAAATCAGAGTCGAGATCGTCGACGACGGGAGAGCGAAATGTACCATGGGGGTGGGCCTTTCCTCATATACTACGTCGTCGATGCCTCTCAGGACGAATGATCAGTTGTCCTTGGAAGTAGTCATAGCGGTCAAGCAGTCTAGTAAGTCAGTAGAGACCAACGGAGAACAACCCGAAAGCGTCAGGACACAGTGACGTAGGATCACCTACTTGTTATCCTCAGCCTCAAAATTGGTCACTAAAACGAAGGTGAACGTGTTGCTGGACCATAGACGCAGATCGGATTGCGAGCGTACGCGCCGTGACCTCAACCAGCAGTTCACGAGTGCAGGAGCAATCCGGCGCATGAACCGTCAACTCGGAGTTTGCTGACTTCCAGACCTCCCCTGGATATATTTCATTGATTAGGTATGCAATCACCGACGGTCGTGAACTTATGTGTTATCTGGAACACACTCCATTCGAACTATACCTCAACTTGAACATGATTCCTCGTACGCGGAGTAAAAAGAAGTGAGTCTCATCAGGTCATGCTCCACCAGCGGCGGTTGAGAGTCGAGGTGGACTTGGCTATGGTACTGAGTGGTAAGGGAGATTGGGTGAGCTGCTCCGACTTACGGAAAGCGCTCTTTCAAGGTGCGAGGTGTCCTAAATTGAAAACGGTCGACAGGCGGTTCATGGGCTACCCAGAACATGGGTAGTTTAACACTTTACTGAAATTTGTGGGTGAAATCCGCCCTTTCGTGGACGAACATCTGCTCTCATTAATTTCTATGCTGAAGGAACGGGCGCAGTAGTTCCGGTCTCACGTATAAGCACTCCAACATTCCATCCTCTACTTGAAGTACTCCCAGCCTATGTAAACTCCACAAAGAAGAGCGTCCGCCCATTCCGATCCTTGATAATTATTAGGATTGTGGATTTTAAAGGGTAATTTTAATCGATATTATCGATATCGGACATTAAATCCTGTCCGAAAGAGACGGGTAAGGGCAAGTTGGGATTCGGACTGCAGACTGTCCTACCAGTTCGTACAATTTATATAGAAGCTACAGGAGACGAGTGGCGGCTAAATTCCGACGGAAGTAGTGAGATCGGATGAGAAAAGATGTGAACTGAGGTCTCAAGCGGGGAGACAATAAGGTCTTGAGCGGGAAGTCCATGTTAAATCATAACATAACATCTTTGTATCCGAGAGGTCCAGACCCTGAGCGCATCAACAAGAGATAAGCGATCACCAATTCCTAGATGAACAGGGGCCAGTCGTTGGACTCAACTGCTTGAAAGATTGCAAGAGGGACATTCCTGGATAATTGTTCCGTGTATTCAGAGAGAGCAGGGTGGTGCGTGCACACAGCGGCGTTGCTGGAATTCGCTGGAATTCAAGCCGGAAGCTAACCAATCCATATCATAATTTTGCTTGTATTACACTACTCATACATCCTTAACAATAATCCATACCCTGCAGACGACTATTCGGAGAGTTTGAAGCTCGTCAAAGCAAGATAAGTTCTGGATAACCACAAGTACCGCCACACACACTGTTATTTATGGTCAGGGCTCGAAAGAGGCTGTGGACTCTATATGGGTGGCGGCTGTGTCAGCAATATGGGAACCAATCACGGTGCTTGGCTGGTGCTTGGCTTCGATGCCATGACGAGCAAGTGACCGAGTGATCGCCGAGCGAATGGCAGGGTACAGTTTAGAATGTTCTTTGTCTGGCTCTATTCAATTATACGTTTAACTTTAACGAGAGTGACAATGGGGCAGGCTGCTTATAAATCAGACAATCTCCCAGTCTTATGGAGACGGCCATACCAATGCCTCGTAAGACGGTCCTCTTCCTCACGAGTTCAGAATACGGTCAAGCGAATACGATCCTTGCGCTATGTGCAGAGCTTTTAACTCACGAAGACATTAATTTGCATATCTCTTCCTTTTCCAATCTGCAAAAACGCGTCGAATGGCTCCAGAACCGCATAGAAAATGCGGCTTCGTCCACCATTACTTTTCACCCACTCAATGATGTTCCCACCACCATAGACGCAATCATGGCTGGCATAGGTGAAGACGGTCTTCGACACCCCCCCTCCTCTCAGGATGCCTCTGTCTACCGCATGATGGATGTGTTCACCGCCCCTCACGAACCGAACGACTACATCAAGCTCGTCAATGAGTTGAAACACACGATTACAAACATTGTTCCAGATATTGTTGTTGTGGATATGGCATTCGCTCCAGGCACCGATGCTTGTCGAGTTTTGCACCAGCGATACATCATCAGCTCGCCCCTGCAAGCTCTGGACATGATCCGTCCGCTACAACCGAGTCTTCGCATGTTTTGGTACTATCCAGTGTGCGCTTCGAGTTTACCCGCGTTGCTCACTCATTGAAGAGACCCATATAGGATCGCCTCCGCACTCCCCTTCCCAATCCCCTGGTACCTCATTCCACTCAACATCTACCTAACCATCAGATTGATCTTCTGTATGGCTTTTGGTCCTCGCAATAAATCCCTTGCTGCTGGTCGAAAAGCACACGGCCTCCCTGGTGGATCCCCATTGGCCGATTTCTGGCACACGAACATCGCCTACATATGCCCTTCGATCCCAGAGATCGACTACCCAATCGTCTACTCGCCACCGAATCTGCATCTCTGCGGACCGATCACAGTCGACCCCATCCCAGTCGCAACTGCGGATCCCGAGCTCAGCAAGTGGCTGGGAGAGAGCAAGGATGGTGTTGTGTATGTATCCCTTGGAACGCACTTCAACTACAACGACGACGATGTGCGGAATATGCTTGGAGGTCTCGTGCAGGGGCTTCCTGCCCGTGTGCGAGTGCTCTGGAAATTGAATGGGAAGGACAAGTTCAAAGCTATTATCAATGAGGGGCTCAAGGAGGAGAAAAGACCAGAGAGGATCAGGATGGTCGATTGGATGGAGGCAGATCCTGCGGGCGTGCTGGAGCACTCGAATGTAGTGTGCTCGGTACATCACGGAGGGGCAAATTCTTTCTTTGAAACTTGCCGGTGCGCTCATCCCTGCACGGACTGCTTGGGTTGTATTGACCGGAATTTGACAGTGCGGGCATTCCCCATATCATTCTCGCGCAATGGCTAGACTTGTATGACAATGCAGTAAAGGCAGAGTACCTCGGACTTGGTATCTATGGCAACAAGACACAACCAGCCACCGTAGGTGCCGTCGAGTTCGGTGCCGCTCTTCGGCGGATTGTTGGTCCTGGTCCAGAGGGCGAGGGGTTCCGACAACGGGCTCGTAAAGTTGGAGAACTATGTCGAGCAGCTGGTGGCCGCAAGACTGCTGTTGATATTATCCTCAAAGAAATGACCAAAGGAAGGCACTTAGACATTGTTTAGCAAGCAAGGACTACATTGTATGGTCCACTTCATAGACTTCTTGTTGCGTGATCTAGATATAGTCTATTCCCAACTGAACTGCGTGACCGTTCCCGCGAAGCGCCGTGGAGAAGAGACGCCTCTTAGAGAGGGCCATCAATCATTGCTTTAATAACATCCTTTCCATCCTCGCTGTGGCCTTTTCGTGTGACCTCGCAGGCCTTGACAGCGTCGTCAAATGCGAACCTGAAGCAGGCATGAGAGCCGGAGACATCGGAGCTTAAAGAAATTGCGACGGACCGGTGTGTGACCAGAGGCTCGAGGTCGATCTTTCCCTTAGCGGCAAAGGAGATGGCGAGAGCATAATTGCCTGAGCCGTACCTGGCAAGAAATCAGAAGCACCACTGGTTTCAAAATACAGGACACACCAGAAAGAACCATTGACGACTAGCTCCTTGGAAAACAAGAGATGCAGGGGCACCTGGACGTCGAGAGCCCCCATGCCCACCTGGACAAAGACACCTCCAGGCTTAATGAGGTAGTAGCCAGTCTGTATACCGACCTCAGCACCACTTGCCTCGATAATAACACCGACACCATCGATACCAGTATCGGCAACATCCAGCTCCTTCTCGCTGGAGCGCTTCGAGTAAGCGATTCGGCTCTCGCCCTCGTGCGGGTTGGGCGGGCGGAAGACGTCTGTAGCGGCATATCACTTGTAATACTCGAGGTGGGGTCGGTAATGTCGACACCGATCACGCGGGGGGCTCCGTAGGCACGGGCGACGGCCATGCAGACCGATGGTGCCAGCGCCAAAGACGGCAACAACCTGGTTCGGACGGATTTGGACGAGGGTGTAGACGGAATGGACGCCAACTGAGAGGGGCTCCATCATCACACCGTCTTTGAATGAGAGGTAGTCGGGGGCCCGTATGCGAGGTCGGCAGGGGTGTGGTACTAGCGGCTGAGAATACCATTATACGGAGAAGTTGCGGCAAAAATGACCCTGGGGCAGAGCTGGGGAGATGAGGGGGTCGAATAAAGTGTGCCTGGCAAGTGGAAGCTCACCTCAGACTGCAGGCCTCGCAGACATTGCAAGTTGCACCTGGTTCGATTGGGACACGTGTGTCAGGCCTGAGATGCGTTATACCCGAGCCAATTGGATGTGGACTTGGTTCAACAGGACGGTTTGCGAGAGCAGGTTAAAGGCGAACTTGGAAGACGATGCCGGCGCTCTCATGACCTAGAACTATAGATTTTTCGACGGCGTAATCACCTGATAAGAGAAGTATGAGCCAGAGTCGAAACAGGCCCCACTGTGTTGTAGAGACGCCTCACGGATTCGACCGTAGGCAAGGTAGTGAATCTGTATGGAATGCTTCAGCACAGAAATCACGCCAATCAGATATTACAACCCGGCGGACATCAGGGCCACAGATGCTTTGGGGAGGCAGGGATCAGTTCGAGAGTACAGTTCAGGGTCGACGGGTCGACATAGCAGTCTTTCTGACCTCGAGGAGGACCTCGTGCTCTCCGACTGGAGAGAGAAGGCGCCTAAATCAGAGTCGAGATCGTCGGCAACGGGAGAGCGAAATGTACCACGGGGGATGGGCTTTTCCTCATATACGACGTCGTCGATGCCTCTCCGGACGAATGATCTGTTGTCTTTGTAAGTAGTCATAGCGGTCAAGCAGTCTAGTAAGTAAGTAGAGACAAGCGGAGAATCACTTGAAAGCGTCAGGACACAGCGACCTAGGTTCGCCTACTTGTTATCCCCAGCCTCGAAATTGATCACTAAAACGAAGGTGAACGTGTTGCTGGACCATAGAGGTAGATCTGATTGCGAGCGTACGCGCCGTGACCTCAGCCAGCAGTTCGCGAGTGCAGGAACCCGGAGTTTTCTGACTTTCGGACGTCTCCTGGATACATCTTATTGATTAGGTGTGCAATCACCGACGGTCACGAACTTGTGTGTTATGGTCATTAGAACATGTTCATTCGACAACTTGAACATGATCCCTCGTACGCGGAGTAAAAAGAAGTGAGTATCATAAGGTCATGCTCCACCAGCGGCGGTTGAGGGTCGAGGTGGACTTGGCTATGGTACTGAGTGGTAAGGAAGACTAGGTGATCTTCGAGGTGCGAGGTGTCCCCATTGAAAACTGTGGACAGGCGGCTCATAGGCCCTGCACTGCACTACTCAGCACTTCACTGAAATGTGTGGGCCGTGCATCTGCTCTTATCAATATCTATGTTGAAGGTGTTGATCAGGTACCTAGCGCAGCTCAGAGGGGAGAGAACCGTGAGGATCTCCCCAGCTCGGAAGAATACAGGTTCACATGCTACGGACTTGTGGGGAGCGACCCCATCGGAGTTGCCCAATTGGGGATGACGCGTCACCACCAATAGCCAACAGAAGGAACGGGCGGAGTAGTTCTGGTCTCACGTACAAGCACTATAAGTATCCATCCCCTAGTTGAAGCACTCCAAACATATGTAAAACCCCTCCGGCGGTTCGTGTCAATCCAGGCCGGTGGCTACAGGCCGGTGGGTTTGCTTAAGCCCGGGCACATGTGGTCCCGTACAAACCCGGCGGAACACTGTAATCTTAAATGTGTCAGTAACACGGGAGCCAATCACCGTATTTGGCTTCAAGCAAGTGACCGAGTGATAGCCGAGCGAATCGCAGGGTCCTATCAATGTATTGTACAGAGAAGACGTCGTAATACAGTTTGGGGTGCTTTTTGTCTGGCTCTATTCAATTATACATTTTACTTTAAAGGAGAGTGACAATGGGGCAGGAACACTTGCAGCTGCTTATAAACCTGACATTCTCCCAGTCTTGTGGAGACGAACCATACCAATGCCTCGTAAGACGGTCCTCTTCGTCACGAATTCGGAATATGGTCAAGCGAATACGATCCTTGCGCTATGTGCAGAGCTTTTAACTCACGAAGACATTAATGTGCATGTCTCTTCCTTTTCCAAGCTGCAAAAACGCGTCGAATGGCTCCAGAACCGGACGGAAAATGCGACTTCGTCCACCATTACTTTTCACCCACTCAATGATGTTCCCACCACCATAGACGCAGTCATGGCCAGGATAGGTGAAGACGGTCTTCGACACCGCCCTTCCTCTCAGGATGCCTCCATCTACCGCTTGATCGATGTGTAGACCGCCCCTCACGAACCGAACGACTACATCAAGCTCGTCAATGAGTTGAAACACACGATCACAAACACTGTTCCAGATATTGTTGTTGTGGATTCGTCATTCCCTCCAGCCATCGATGCTTGTCGAATTTTGCACCAGCGATACGTCATGAACTCGCCCCTGCAAGCTCTGGACATCATTCGTCCGCTACAGCCGAGTCTACGCATGCTTTGGTACTATCCAGTGTGCGCTTCGAGTTTACGCGCGTTGCTCACTCACTGAAGAGACCCATATAGGATCGCCTCCGCACTCCCATTCCCAATTCCCTGGTACCTCATTCCACTCAACATCTACCTAGCCATCAGGTTGATCTTCAGTATAGCTTTTGGTCCTCGCAACAAAACCCTGGCTGCTGGTCGAAAAGCACATGGCCTCCCTGGTGAATCCCCGTTGGTCGATTTCTGGCGCACGAACATCGCCTACATCTGCCCTTCGATCCTAGAGACCGACTACCCAATCCTCTACACGCCACCGAATCTGCATTTCTGCGGACCGATCACAGTCGACCCCATCCCAGTCGCAACTGCGGCTCCC
>Ga0307513_10008008_pt1 | contig 13576 bp, 9 predicted proteins | sample 15_EM_MG_FD_202174 | JGI IMG/M metagenome (GOLD analysis project Ga0307513, IMG submission 202174) | Populus trichocarpa ectomycorrhiza microbial communities from riparian zone in the Pacific Northwest, United States - 15_EM | ecosystem: Host-associated > Plants > Roots > Unclassified | place... | reverse complement strand
ATTTCTTTTGTTTTTGTTTTGATTTGGGTTTTTATTTGCCATGGGATATTTCCCGAATGCAGCGGTTGGACCCTAGGAAGTGCTAGTCATGTACCTAAAATCATACCACGGAATTAACAAAAAAAAACAAAACGCACCTTTTAAATAGGTGCATGGCGCTTAGCAGAACGCGGCACTCTCAGGGACAAAGAAAGGGTGTCCAAATAAGCGACTGTATGTGTACTGCTCGACAGAATCCGAGCCCCTCCATTCCGAGGTGTGGCATTTGTATGAGGACTACCGGATTAGGAAGCTCGAGTGATGGCTGGTGTGAATTTTTTTTGAAGCCAGCAAAAAGTCTGGCGCACTTCCTGAAAGAAGCGGCGCTTGCGAGAGCAACACGCTCGAGGAGGACTTATATTAACGCGCACGAAATACTCTCTCACCCGAACCCCGTTCGGCAATCGCCGGATAAGGTGACATCGTTCTTGTGTTAAATGGGTCATTAACGCGGAATTCGTAGCGCGCAGTTATTTCCCTAATGGATAGGTGGGGTAGGTATGGATAATTCGGAGGGAAAACTACTCGTGGGGGCTTTGCGGGTCGGGCCGCCAAATTGGGTCCTTGGTAGGCCTTAAATTGTTGCATGGATGAGACCAGCCAACAACCTTTGGCGCTGTGTTGCACCAAGAGGTTTGAGCACTTTGATTCAGGTGCAGCACAACTGTATATTTTCTTTGGTGGGCGTTTGCAAAGTTTCCTGCCCGACTGAAAAAAACAAACAATAGAACCAAAAGGTACAACTTTTCGATAGGTTACCGCGTGGTACGATATCTACACACTAGGCACCAATTGCTTTATGCCAGCATGAGTCCATCGGTCTTCGGGGGCTCGCAAGTTATGCTATCGGTATAAGAAGGTAGCATGGTACTGTAGTCTTCGAAGTACCGAAGCGGTTCACATCCTCTTCTCAAGCGAAAATTCTCCCACTCCCTCTGCCATAACAACTCTCTAACATGCCTCCCACTCCCATCAGGAACAATGCTCAGGAACAGTCTCTCACAGTTCTCCTGCGCAATATTATCAGTGAATACCCCGCTGGCGGCGGTGTCCTTCGTGAACTTTGTCAAAATGCGGATGATGCTGGCGCAGATGCCATCGAGTTTGTACTCGACACTCGACAACACCCTACCGAGAATCTCCTCCACAAGGACCTCTCAAAATTTCAGGGAATCTCCCTTCTCGCATACAATAACAAGTGTTTTTCTCAAGAAGATTTCCAGTCCCTGATGCGGATTGGTGATAGCGGAAAAGCTAAGGATCTTGCTTCCACCGGAAAGTTTGGGCGAGGATTCAATAGCGTAATTACTACCCTACCGATACCTTTCTCTCGAGCTCACAACATCGCTAATTACGGGGACTTTTAGGTATACAACTGGACCGACAACCCGTCCATACTCTCCGGAACGTCTCTCCTATTGCTTGACCCGCACAAAACATGGTCTTCGGAGATTGGTTTCCCCGGAGGCCCACTTTACAATTTCGTTGCCAACTCCGATGAACCCGAGATCAAGAACCACCTCGCTGCATTTGATAGTATCCTAGGAAGTCACAACACAGCCTTCGAGGGGACAATTATCCGTCTCCCATTAAGGGATGAGGACCAGGCTATAAGAAGCCAAATCGTTGAGGATCACATATCTACATCCCAGAAAGATATCGAGGATGTCTTCCGACTGTTCACAAACGAGCTAGTGGAATCACTACTCTTCTTGCGCAATCTACGCTCAATCACGTTAAGAGTTGATGACAGGATCTTTTCAAAAGCTGAGTCCATCGTCCCGAATGAGAGGAAAAACGACAGGGGAGAAAACCCCGTCAATGAAGGCTACCGACAAGTCTTTGTCGAGCAATCAAAAGAGCACTACGAGTCAGACTTTATGATGGAAGTCAACATTCTTCGGAGTGCCGAACCGGACACAGCTCCTTCTGAAACCAAGGTTAAATATGCGATAAGTCATTATCTACGGAAATCCACGGAAGACAAGAGTCTCCAGAAATGGGCAAGAAGCCATAAGCTATTTCCTTGGATCGCTATAGCAAATCCATTAGACGTTCGTGTATCTTCCAATATCGCTGATTTCATTTGGTCAAAAACTAACCTAACTCCCAGAAAACGCCTGGTTTCGACGGAAGGTTGTTTACTACTCTTCCCCTTCCCATTAAGACGAAACACCCTGCCCACATTCACGGAATATTCAGCATTACCCCGGATCGTTCCAATATCCACTCAGGGGGTGACACCACCATGAGCGCCAATTCAGCAACCCGACTAGGTGCCCAATGGAACCAGTGGTTGCTGCGAGAGTGCGCACCACATGCGTGGGTCCGCAACCTAGAGTTTATAAGAAGCGAGAACCTTTCTCCTGGCTGGGATTTCTGGCCTGCAGGGAAGCAGGGAGAGTGGGGGCAATTGTGGATGGGCATTTTCGGGACTGTTTTTAAGAAGGTTGTTGAAGGTGGTTACGAGCTCCTGCCAACCTTGAGCGGGGTGGTAAAACCAGCCAACAAAGTAGCATTTACGCTTGGGATTCCCGAAGATCTACATCACGCTTTGAGAGACGCTAGAGCTCCAGTTGTGTTCCCACCCGAAGACCGAAGAACAGAAATCCGCGCCCTAGACTACCAAAAGATAGGCCTAGAATGCCTCTCACCTTCTACCGGAAGGCACCACCTAACGACTATCAAAGACTCTGATGCACTCCTCCATTTAGACATCAAGTCCCGTATGGTCCTGTTAGATTATGTTCTGTCGGATTGCCAGGTTCAGAATTTCAAAAACTGTGAAGCCCCGCTAATCCCTCTCTCTGATGGCACATTTCGAGGGTTTGAAATGCCCGTATCGCAGGGTGATCGAATATTCATAGCCAGAGACGCGACTGAAGAGGAACTCTTTCAAAAGTCTCTAGGAAGGACGGTGAAAATAACTGCTCTGTCCGTGAAATCATTGGACATACTCAGGCGACGCATTGTGGAGATCGAAAAACACACCGGAATCAAGGCTTGGACGGTTGAAGATGCGGCTCAATATTGTTTTTCCTATGAATTCAATGGAATAAAAGAACCGACGCCAGTGGTTAAAATTGATAAGCCCGAGTTCGGCGGTTTTGTTGAGTTATTCTGGAAATGGGTCTCCAAGACTCAGCGCAGGGGGGGCCGAAGGTCTGCATCGGTGAATGCATTGAAGGATCTATGGCTTATCCCTCTCGGAAACCAGATGTTTCAAAGGATTGGAAGTGCTTCCGAATATCTGGTCCTGGATATCTCGGCGAACAAGGGAATTGGCTCATTCCTAAAGCAAGCTGAATCTGCTCTCGCTAGTCGTTCCATGCCTGAGATAATGTATCTCTACAAAGGGGACGGATTCCCACAAGCTACAAAGGTCCTCCAAGAGCTCGGGATCATCAAGGATTGTGACGACCGGGTTTCACTAATGAAGTGGCTTGAGATTACTCTGAAAGTTTTCGCCTGCAAATTGGAGTATGCCGAAAAAATGGAATTGATACGACATCTATTTGACCTGTCAAGAGATTGCAGTGCCTCTAAGCGATTATGCATGGAACAAACGGTCCCGAAATTGCCCATATTTCAGGAAGCAAATGAGTCGAGCCCGAACGAACGGTTAGTTTCTCTCCTTATTAGTTTCGATAGTTGAGCTAACAGTGCCAAAGCCCCTGGATATCTATAGCCAACGATGACCCTAATTCTCCCGTAACATATGTTGGAGTGGAGAACCTTCCAATCACACTAGATACACCTCGACACATCTTCATCGATACAAGACACCACGAGCTCAAAGGACTAGTATCCCACCTAAAATTATTTAAGTGTCCCCCCCTTCCTGAGATACTAGAAGAACATGTCGTTCCCAGGATCTCGGAAACTGGGACCGCCAACGATAAAAGAAGAAGGGGATTTATTGAATTTGCGTTAGACCATTTCAAGTCTTTATCAGATGAAGCTCGTTCCGCGCTATCTACGAAGGAGATCGTTCCTGTCAGTGCTGAGAAGCTTAGACACCCCAGGGATACAGTCGCAGGAAAATACGCGGTTGCACTATATTTCGAAGAAGAAGAACGCTGTGCAATCAGGAGCTTTGATGAAACCTACCACACTGAGCTCGTTCGTTTAGGGATGTCAGAAGATATAACTGATGAGATTATATTGGAGAGAATTCGTTCCTATAGCAGCTCAGGACGCTCCCATAGTGATATCAATGACAGAGTATCCACCTTGTTCTCACGAGGCAAACCTCCCTCTCAGCCGCTCAGTAAGGAGGATATGGAGTTATGTTGGATCCCAGGTATAACCCCGGAAAAGAAACATGGGCTATTCAGCGCTCTCCAATGCCGACCCAAGAGTTTTCGATCCTTGTGCAATTATTCCATGCCAATCATGAAATTCGTTATCTCTCAGAGATGGGAGAAATGGTTAGGATGGGACGGCAAACTCACAATTGAGCAGATGAGCAAACAATTGCAAGAGACAAATAAGAGAGGTGATCGTCTTTCATTAGCGCGCCTAGTCGATTATTGGCATAAGATTTACCTGTCCGGGAAGACCAGCCCGACTGTAGACGCCGAACTCAAGCTGGAGAGTCAGAAGTGGATCCCTGGTTCCTCGGGAGAATTCTTTTCTCTGACCGAAATCTTTTTCGATAGAGCCAAGAACCTACCCCCTTACTACGATACGGTTTGTGGAAGGTTCCTAGAAGCGGAGGAAAACGTCAGACTATTTCTTACCCACATCGGAGTTCAACAAGCGCCGACGTTTGATCAGGTAATTCTCATTCTCATTTTTGTCTAGTCTTCGGTGCACAAAACGAGTGACTCTTCTCTGACTTGGAGTCTCCAGTTGAAAGACTTACAAGATAGAATTACGACCGAGGAACCCCTTTCAACGCAGGATCTAGAGGTAGCACTTGATATCGTGGAACAAATCGCAATACTACATAGCAGGGAAAAGGACCAAAACCTAATTTCAGATTTCAAGGCTCCAGATCAGGATGGGATTATGCGGACATTCTCAGAGCTCACCGCGAGCGATAGTGATGCACCTATTTCCCTCGCAAATAGGCTAATACTGCACCCAAGAATCTCAGAATCAACGATCAAGAAACTTGGGTTACCCACGGCGGAAGATAGGATTCTCGCATCCCTCAATGACCCGTGCTTTGAGCAAGACTTCTCTCAAACACAAAGCCCCAAGGCGGTGATCGGAGAAACTTTACGATGGTACAGTGTGGAAAGCACCTTTAGCGAGTACTTGGCCAATGCGGAGGATTGCATGGATGAAGAGGGCAAAACGGCAACCCGGATCGACTGGATGATTGACCACTCCGCTGATTACCCAACGGAGAAACTGATTGCCCCGGAACTCGCGGCCGTTCAAGGGGAAGCCCTATTTTGTCACAACGACGGTGGTGAGTTCCAAATTACGTCGTGATGTTTGTGCAGATATTAAAACACAATACTAATAGTTACCTAGTATTTACCGACAAGGATTTTAGGTCCATCATTGATGTTGGAATTGGGTCGAAGCGCGGGGACTTCTCGAAGATTGGCAAATTCGGAAAGGGTGCTCTAACGATGTAAGATTGTGGTACAGCTGTAGAAAAAAACTCACGCTCACACTACTGATTGACCTCCAGGTATCATTGGACATCCGCACCTAGTTTCGTTTCTGGGGATTTCTATGTGATATTCGAGTAGGTAACCAAATTCACCTGCTCACCCACGCACACTGACATTTAAAGCCCCGAGAATTCGTTTCTGCCACCGGTCCCCCTAACAGGCAAGGCGCGCGGTGGATTAAAGGTTAGAATCCGAGATGTTCAGGCCCATTGTAAGTCCCTCTAGTTTAAACCCACTCAAATACCGTCTTGTGACACGCAGCACTAACATCAATGAGATCCGGATCAATTGAAACCCTTTGAAGGAGCATTCGGTTTTTCAGCAGCTTCCTCGAGATTCGAAGGAACAATCTTTAGATTCCCATTTCGTGGACTCACAGATAAATCCGAGCTATGTCCAAAAAACGTCACCTGGATGGGAGCACGCAATTACCTCGAAGATTACAAAGAGAAGGCGAGGGTATCACTGATCTTTCTCAAGCATATAGCATCTATATCCTATTGGGAAAAGGGACTGCAAGATCCTATCTGGAGAGTCTCGTCGTCATCAAGGCAGTTGAGATCAATTAGATCACCGAAGATAAACGAGGTGGAAATCACTGTAACAAGCTTTGGACGGATACAAACTCCCGGATTCTCAGGTCCCCCACAAAGTGACAAATGGTGGACAACCGAGGGATTCACCCCAGAACAACTTATCCCAGCGGAGTTAACTAAGATGGCGAAGCACAACAGACTCGAAGCCACATACGGACTCGCTGTTCCAGAGCGCCGTCAACCCACTTTTTGTTTTATGGGGCTTCCCCTACAAACGAAGCGTCGCCTATTGCTCCCGGTTAGCATCAATGCGGTAAGTCAAGGAGCCCCTATATTGCCGAGGCAAGAAGACCAATCGCTAATCCCCACTTGAAATGCATTCTAGAACATGGCGTTGCAAAGTGATAGGAAAACACCCATATCCGAAGAGAAAAAAGGGCCCCTTGAGGGCTTAAAATGGAACAATTGGATCCTCAAAGAAGGGATTACACCCCTTTACCTCCTGTTCCTACAACAACTTATGAAACTTCACGGAACAAGGGGCTACCGTTTTTGGCCGACACCGCCCTCCGACCTCACAAATCCTGATCATGAATCCTTGACGATCTCAACGGAATTTTGGGAAAAGACAAGTGAAAGCTCTTTTGATCTATACCCTCAAACAACTCCTCTCCTTTCTACACCGCGGAGAAACCAATTACAGACCAGCGAAAATCTCAGTATCACGGAAACTATTTTTGACCCTCTGAGCACGGAACAGAGCAAATTCATAGTCCCACTCCTCATGCAGCTGGGTATTACGAATATAGCAACACCTCCCCTTGCCATCATGAAGGGATTAACAAAAGCTGCCACAGGCGAAACACCGCTATTACTACTAACTCCGGCGTATGTTCGGGATATACTTCGCAATTCAACGCGATGCAAATTGCTCCAAGACAACTGGAAGAAAGACTCGGAGAGCCTGATGAGCAACATCAACAAGTTACTATCATTCCTCTTACAAGATCCATCGGAAGGTTGCTTGATTGGATGTTCACTTTTACCGCTCGACGGTGGGTCTTGGGAAACCTTCTCGCGAAAGTCAACTTCCCGGACCCAGTACTTCACCTCTGGTACTCCTTTAGAGAGTAAAATCCTAGAGGTCGCAGCTGGGAGACTAGTTCCCGAAGGTCTTGAGGACACCGTGATCGATGAGCTATTAGATAAAGGAATGAATATATCTCGACTAACCTTCCCCGATATAGCTTCATTATGTCAGCTAGTGGAGTCTAAAACTCCGGAATACCGAAAAGCCTGGCTCATCAACGTATGGGAATATTTTAGGTTATGTGTCACCAAAGATCCCGGCAGCAAGGATGAGTATCTCAAATCCATTGAGTCATTGCCGGTATATTGCGGGCCGGTTGTGGGTGAACCGGATAGCCTGCGCTTTCTTAGCCCTTCGAGCTTTGCTTCTGGAAGCCTTCCAGCAATCGTCGACCCTAATACCCCCTCCCTAGAAAGTGGCAAAGCAGCACTTTTTCAAGGCCTAAATGGGTTGATATTAGTAGACAAATCCACATTTCCTACAACAGAACCGTCCGACGAATCGGTAAAGGTGTCATCGGGTGCCCGTCGCCTTATCAAGGCTATCGGCGCCTTACTTTCTGCTATGCCCTATTCATCGGGTAGGGTTTTCTCGGATATACCCACCGAAGGCATCGAGGTAGTTATTTTTAAGATCCATCACTCAACCTCAATTATCACTGACATGTATTAGGCCCTAAGCAATCTTGTCCTCCCTCACATATCACACCTCTTGAATGAGGGTGGGGATCGCTCGATAGTGAACACACTGAAGCAGCTCCCAATATGGCCTGTTCTCTCGTCGTCCTTCCAGTCCGCAGCGAACCTAAAGTTGGCACCCCATAAAAACCTAACTCAAACAAAAATGATAGATCAAACCACCTTCATGGAGCCAGACCTAGTATCTAAACATAGAGAGGAACTAAGAAAATTGGGTGTTCCGCAACTCTCCTACTCGGATTTCCTAAACGATGAGGTTGGCCTGGCTCGCAAATACCTACCCGCCAAGAACATTTGGGACTACCGAGAGTTTATCGAGACGCTTTATAAGGAGAGCTCAAACGCATTCAGAGACTACAACCTGGCCGTAGACGGAGATCTCTGTTTCCGTTTGCCCAGCACCCTCTATGAATCTTCGATAACTTTATTCGAAGCAGCATTTCGGGGCCAGGGGCGTTCGAAATTCATACACCCAGATTTAGCTAAGTTGGATGTTTGGAGAGGCTTCTTAATCACGGATGTTTCGGGACTAACATATCTCGAGTGTGCTCGATCAATCGAGCGCCGATATAACCAAAAAAAAGACGATAAAATAGAATCTGACTCGCTCATCGTATTCAGCCATTTACGTTGGGACCACCGAGAGATGCACTCCTGGTCGTCTACATGGGGGCCTCTCCTCAAAATACGTTTTGCGCCAATTCGAGAGGTTATCACACCTCCGGGCCATTCGCAATTAAGGAGCAAGCAGCAAGAGATATTCCGGCAGCAGAATACGCTCGTAACAATTTCTGAAGCCGTGGACCCAGAATTTGAGGGAATCTCGTGGGCCGTAAAACCTGTTCTTCCAGTGAGGATGGGTCCGCTGGCTCTCCAGAATATAACGTCAAAGGAGCAAATGATTGCGCCGGAGATAGTAATATGGCATCTCGAATTCCTTGCATCACACCGTGATGAAATGACAGAAAATGAGCTTCCAACACGTATCTCCGAAATCAAGGCGGCCTACGAATACCTTGAGGAAAAGATACCCTTCTACACGATTCCAGAAAGTGCGTTAATCTGGCTCAATATCGGAAACGAAGACATAAGGAGAATGACACCAGAAATCTTCCGAAAATCCTGGTCGTGTACTAGGAACCTTTGCCTAAATAGCGACTATGACTCTGGCGAAATAAAGCGTGTCCGGTCTTTCCTAGGCCGCTTCCACCATCTCCTGATCCATGCCGGTGTGTCCGTCGTAAGACCCCCCAAGCCTCCCAAGCCGGTACCCCAGCCCCCTATCACGGTGTCCCCAATTCTCGAAGGCCTCCTCAAGCTCCGTGAGCGTGGACTACTCTTCGACGTTACCATAACCGCCTACAAACCCACTATGCCTCTCCAGACTACCCAGGATTTTAAGGCGCACAAAGTTGTTCTAGCCTCCGTATCCGACTACTGGAAAAGTATGCTCACGTCGGAATTCATGGAATCGTCCGCCGCCGAAATCAAGCTGCAAGATGACCCAAGCACTATCAAGGTCCTACTCGATTACATTTATACGACCAGGTTCGTCAAGCCCTCGCAGGAGGACGACGTCACAAGGCAGCTTGAGAACTTGCTTGACCAGCTAGAAAAGTCGGAGAAGTGGTTCCTACTAAGCTTCAAGCATTCCATGGAGGATTACTTGTCGGACAAACACTGGATTCGTCCCGAGACGGTCAAGTCCATATTGAAAAGTTCTAGGACGTATAATGCACACCGGCTGGCTCATGTTTGCGAGCAGTACATTGAGGATAATAAGGCGATTGTTGAGAGGGAGGCGTCCAAAGTGGAATAAGAGTCGCAGGGCTAGAGATTTCGTATTTCTTTATTGTGTTTTCTTTTCTTCTTTTTCCCTTAGGATTCTCATTATTTTTTCCTTGTTTTCATTTTATACTCCTGGTCAAATGAATCAGCACGGAGCAGCGTGATTATTTCTTCATTTATGATTATTTGTCTTATTTTGTTTTCCCACTCTCTACTTCCCCGATCTCGCCTTTTTTAAACCTAGCTAGTCCTGCTACTAGACTATAGCAATTACTACACCGGGTCCTCTTTTTGCAATTATGATACAGTAGCCCCCAATATTCTACGATACAAAACAACGTCATCCTATAGTAAAGTAAATCTTAGGCCAACCCTTTTCTCCCCCATTCCACCCATTCACTTAGAGGATAAACTCGACATCCTCCCCACCCCGCGCGATGGATAGATACCGCTCCCGATTGACGCTCCAAATATAAATCACACGCAGTCATTCTGAACTTTTTTTCTTCCACCCTGAGTGTAACAATCCTGAGCGCACTCTAGGGCAGTCTGCTAGATTAGTTCTGACCAGTCAGCCAAGGGTTCCGAGTGATGATTCGTGTTTCGTCTGGCTAGGGGCTGGCAAAGTAGCTGGAAAGAATGGGGCCGGTAGACTAATCGATGAGGGGGATCTATAAGGGCCTGGAGAATGTATACGTTATACGGCGCAGATAGCTGCTTTGCCCGTGCACTCTCGTATCAGAACGCCCCCCGAACAAGCAGTGTACACTACACTATCCGTGCCAATGTACGAATGCCCCGTAATGTAGAAGTGCTCACAAGCACAAGAGACAAATACATCGCCATCCTTCCCCCAAAGCCCCAAACCTGCGCTCCCAATTTTTGCGCGCCCATCAGGAACAGTGAAACCTCTAGGGAGAAGGAGAAGAATATTCCTGGGATATAACCTACGGCACGTCTCCCGCTTCCTTACCAGAGCGCCACAATCCCGAACTCTCCCCCACAAAAGCTATATTTCTGCCATGACAAAAACTATCGCGCTAGCTGTCGACCATAGTCGACCATCACAAAGATTCCCCCCGCTAGATGTTCCCTTTGCGACGGGCAGTGACCTCCTAGCAGAGGCAGCCACCACTCGCCACGATCAAATAGAAAACGACACAGCAGGGGCAGATAACTTCCGTACCCACGTTGCGATACCTACAAGAACCCAAGCTAACATTCCACTATCATTTGGAAATGAATGTTGGAAATTGTGGTCATGGCTCGTGCTCTAATATTCACTATTTCTGTAATCACGAGTGACACCTCGTGACCGCTTGCGTCAGCCCCCCCTGTCTCCACTCCCACTTCTACACCCTCTTCTTTCTTCCTTTTCTTTTCTTTCTTTCCTGCTCATCCCTCAACATCCTCCTGATTGTTCTTTAAGCAATATACAAGCTTCTCTCTTGCTTTGTGGCCGCTCTTCTCTTTGTTACTCGTGATGCCACCCAATTCCACTCATTCGCTCGCGATACCGCTCAATAGGAAAAATACCTGAGCCAGCGCCATGAATAGTTTCCCTTGTACATATAACTCTTTTCGAAATGTGGCTGGCGGGTGATTACACATGAGTATCCAACCCGTGTTCTCCATCTCGGACTCCCTCCTCCGCAGACTCTAGCGTTATTTGCCGGGGCAGTTCAGAATGGAGGCATCAGGACGCCCAGAATCCTCACCCCTTTGGATTAAAAAGAGAAAGCATATGAGGAAAAATTGTTTTTCAGCCCTCATTTAGGAGACAAATAAAAGACAGATACAACAAGTTTTACCAGGAGAGGAAACTACAGCGCCCTAAAAAGGTTTATCCAACTATTCCAGTTTTTATGGTAGAGCACGGCAGGGCTTGCTCGCGGGGGGATGAGATGGGGACAGTGATTTCTAGAATCGTCTGTGGAAAAAAGGGGGACCTGGATATCCTATTGCTTGCCTGTTGACCACCGGTAAGTCAATCGTGAGTGAGCTTTAGTTCGAAGTAGTCGATCATACTCGTTATAGTCAAAAAGGAGATACTCTGCTTGACTTTGCTTGGCCAGATCACCTGTTATTGCGGCCTAAACTTTGATAAAACTCTGCTTATTGCTGGGTCTGAACTGTGTATCTAACCCTCCGACGATCCTGCCCAAACAACACGCCCTCCGGCGATCTCAATACCGGCAATTGTAGCACCGTACAAGGATATTATATGGCCGGATCAAACAACCGTAACGGAAGCGCGACCGCACACAAACCCACCCTCGATCCCAATTTTATTTAATTAGCCGGAAGGGGAAGAAACCGTTACCCCCCGAACCCCCCCATAGCAGGCCCACAAAAGAAAAAGTCAAAAAGAAACCAGAACTTCAATGGAAGAGTTATAAAAAAAAACGAAAGAAAAAAAAGGGAAGGAACCCCTTAAAACAAGGGGGGCAAAATAGATATGCTACAAGACTTCAAATTCAAGTATCGACTGCGTACCTCCCCAAGAACTTGAAAGTCTTCAAGCCACCTTCGAATGTATCAGGCAACCCACTGAGACCACTGTTGTCGACACAGTACACACCATCCTGAGAGCAAGCAATGCTCGACACGTCGAAAGCGGCCTTTCCAGTCCCGACGGCGGCGATAGGTTTTCCGTAGAGGTAGGCGTCTCGGACGATACTTGCTGGTCGCTGGGGAGGATACATTGACGATGCGCTAGTCATGGAGAACAGCGAGGATGTGCCGTCCACGACAATCACTCCGTCAAAGACGACCGCATCAGTAGCCGAGTATGTCATATCTACGCCAGAGGTGATATACTCCGCGACGACCTTCGGCACAGCGCCTTTACTCTTAAAAGCCGATACAAGGGTAGCAGCCTGATCAAGCGCTGTAGGCGAAGTCGTCGTAGTCAAGATTCCGATATTCAAAGTCTTGATTGAGGGGAGCGGCTTGCCAAAAGTCGACACTCCAGAAGTCTTCTCGTTGTGATAGTAACCGGGATCTGGCACCGGCGCGGGCATACCCAAGGCCATGGCGATGCGCTTGGCGAAGTCGTTGGAGATCCTGTTGAACTGTGCGATCGCGGCCCTCCGCACAGCTTCTGAGGAGACCTTCGATAACTCGAAGCGCGCTGCGTTGACCACCATCTGTTGCTCTGCCGGGACCAGGGAATTAAAGAAGAGCCGGGGCTGAGACCAGTAGTCGAGGAAGGTGGGCGAGATGTTGCGTACGTAGTTTGCGTCGACGATCTTTCGTGCCGGAGCGGTGAAGTGGCCGCGCCCGACGTTCTGGGTCGCAGGCTTGGGGAAGCCTCCGTTTAGAGTATTGGGTGTGTAGGGCGCGGTGTTGAGGTGGATCATGTTTTGGCCGGCGCCATCACGGTTGTTGTTGTGCACCTCGTTATGGGGTTGGTTCTGATATCTCGAGGTTAGCTATCCCATTGGGGAGTATGTGAAAGGTTGATGGGGCTATTGATTATGTCGATGCTTACAATTGGGAGTTGCTCAAAGTTTGGCCCACCATGACGGTTGAGTTGAGTGTCGACATAGGAGAAGAGACGTCCTTGCAGGAGAGGATCATCAGAAAAGTCAATGCCACGGACAACATGACCGGGGTTAAACTATAATCTAGGGTTAGGGTTGTATCCGTAGACAAACTGGTCCTTGCTGTTGAAATTCCGTTATATTTCCTATGTGCATTTCATAACACTATCGTGTATTCTTTTACTTAGTTTGTGTTTTGGCTCCACCTGTACACCGCTTACATTACTACAACTAAGATATATATTAT
>Ga0307513_10008007_pt1 | contig 13578 bp, 12 predicted proteins | sample 15_EM_MG_FD_202174 | JGI IMG/M metagenome (GOLD analysis project Ga0307513, IMG submission 202174) | Populus trichocarpa ectomycorrhiza microbial communities from riparian zone in the Pacific Northwest, United States - 15_EM | ecosystem: Host-associated > Plants > Roots > Unclassified | place... | reverse complement strand
AGGATGGGAGAGGAGGGAGGTGAGGGTGTTGACGTCCGGTCGGTTGCGGGGAGGAAGAATGAATTTATAGAGCACCCCTCATGTTTGCCCGGCCTTTCTTTGTGTGACATTCCGAGCGTTTGAAAGAAACCTAGATGTTGAATAATGCAGCACGCGTTCGATGAACCTCGCGCGCCCAACGAGGGGAGAAACCGTGGTGGCGGAGATTTACGATGATCCACTTTCTTGATCCCTCTGCTGTCCCGGAAGTCCAGGCGAATACACGGATCTCTGTCTCGCTGTTGCGCTCCGACCTCTGTGCACAAGCAAACCCGGATGCGTGGTTTGGATGAGACCGAAGGAAGGCGATTACGAAAGCAAGGACAGGAACTGAAGTGCAAGCGCTTGTCCGGCCGCGTGTTTGCTGGCCCTACCACCGACCCTCAGAAGGCGGTGAACAGCGAACGGGGCGGCCTGGGCCTGTGAATAGGTCTGTCACTGGACGTTAAAAAGAAGGTGGTCGTGATTTATTTCTTTCATACTAAGTACGCAAAATACATGATTTCACTACTACGATACCCGTACAATCGGCTTCCCGGTGAAGGACACCAACTGGCCAACAAAACGATTCAAAGCGCAACGTACAGAGCAAGCAATCCATTATTACACACACACACAAGTCGACCGTGGGTCAGACGACTTGGACACCGTCGACGGGTGGGTTCCACAACATGTTCAACGATTGAGTCAAGAAGTTCGGATCGTTACTTTCCGCTTCACGGTCCAGGTAGTGTTCTAGAGCGAGAGGTCCGGTCAGGGTGACGTCGTGAAAGCTTGGAGCCAAGCGGAAACCGCATACCATCATCATAGAAAGAGTAGAACCATTTGGGGGTCGGCCCGAGGTAGTCAGAGTCTTCTTCGTCCCAGTCATCTCCGTCGTCAACGGAGGACCCGATGAGTTGACCGAGAGCGAGGGAGAGGTGGATATGAAACGGTAACGCGGATTCGTCTTTGGTTCCGTCATCGTATCTGGAGGACCGAGGTGTCAGGGAGAGAAGGCAGGGCTAGGCGGATCCAACACACCTGTGATCATCATAGAAGTCTGCATATTCATCTAGACCTCCATGATCCTCCCATATCTCGCACGAGTCTGAATCACAGTCGCCACTGCTCATGTCTTCCGTGATTGGGGGGGTGCAGCTGCTCGTGTCATCGTCGTCGTCGTCATTGTCGAGGGATTCCAGTGAGGAAGAGTCGAACTGAGTGCGGTAGGGACCATCCGTGTCGGACAAAGGGGAATAAGCGCCAGTCCCCTGTAAATCCTTGGTAGTGAACGCGGGCGGGGGGGAGGTGTCAACACGCTATCAACGGGTTGATATGATGAGTTTGCTGGGCGTGGCATTCGACAAAGAGGATTACACGGACCTCGGCATTCTCGGTGTCATAGCCATAGTCAAGGTCGCTGGTGTGGGAAACAAAGTCGAGTGCGGGGTAGACCTCGAGGAAGGCACTTGTATCCAACAACGTGCACGTATGCTGTGGCGGGGGGTTGGTTGGGCTGGACGGGCGGGGAAGAGAGAGAGATAAGAGACTGACCTTCCCGGATTTCTTGAGTTTCTTGCCACAGGTATCGCACGTAGGCCGACCATGGAAGGAGCCATAGTGCTTGGCCAACGCGCTCTCAGAGCAGAACCTGCGACGGCAGGTGCTGTGGCTGCAATATAGATAATCACCAGAACCGAATGCCATTGCGCATGCCCCGAGGGAACGACCAAGGGAGAGAGAGGACCCTATCGGGTCGCCACGACAGCAGACGGCTTTTATAACCGACCTTGCCCCAAAGAAAAGGAACTCTATCATCAGCCCTAGGCGCGCTCACTTGGCCCAATGAGGACCTGGACGGTTACAGCCCTTGTTACCTGCCTGATACGGCAGGTCTTCCTGATGAACGTTCTGCCACCCCAGCTGCCTCGAGGCTGTGGCCCACCTCACTCATCTCGCCGTCTCGCCACGCAAACACGCCATGGCCACACTCGCGACAGCAATCGCCGCAGTAACCCCATTTGGCCCGCGCAGCCACTGCGCCCGGCCAGCCAACCCGCACCGTATTGTGTGGGCAGCCAGAACATAGCGGACAACCCTCGTGATCCCATTTCCCCAAGCACTGCGATACGTTAGCCACAAACGTCTGTCACGCCGAATGATGAAACTCCCGGCTCCAACAGCCGAATGTTCGCGAGAATTCCTGCGCGCTCCACCCGTGTCTACCGTCACGATGCCACGTCCAACTTCAACAAACAATAAAGTGCCAGAACATTCCTGCACACCGGGCACCTCGAAGTCTTCAAAACCTCCACGGCTATGCATCTTTTCATCATGTCCGAATCAGTCTCCGATCACCCCAACAGAAACGTGATTGTCCACTTACTCGTAGCAGAACAAGTGTCCGCAGAACGTTGCAGTCAGGGACGAGGTCGGCGTCGGATCTAAGAGACAGATTCTGCATTCGAAGTGCATCTCTGGCTTCGCCGCTGCCGGGTCGGTTATGGATCTACGCGTCCGCAACGGATCATGGGGGAGATCATCTGACCACGAGGTGAAATAAGTGGACGCCGGTCAGGGCAGTTTCAATCGTCGAGAAACACCGCGAACGTACCCTTGTTTGGATCCCACCGCGTGTCCTGTGAGCTTGAGGTTGTGGATGTTGGGGAACCCGGCCTAACCGCTTCGCATTGGCCTTCGCTGATTGGCGGCGTTACCCTGCTGGGCTCACTCCGCTCTTGGACATCCGGTTCTCTCCGCGAGTGGTTCCCAGCCACAGTGGCATCCCTCCTTGAGTTGTGTGCTCAATGGCATAACAGTGAGATGATAGTCTCGCCATTCTACGTACATGGTGCGGCTGTTCCGGTCCCCGAGCTTCGGACCACGAGGCGGGGTAACGATATGTTGCTTCTCGAGAGAACTTCCATTCAGCTGGCACACGTATGGTTAGCTTTGGGAAACCTCTGATCTGGTAGAGAGCCTGACAAGTTCAAATGAGTGTGATGGAGACTCTGCGTCATCCTCCTCCTCTTCTTCGGGCTCGTCAGCTCCAATGGATGATACGGTCGTCGTCGGGGACAGCGTGTCCGAAGCAATCTCATAGACCACATCATCCCGGCCTCGGTGTGGCTCTGGGTCAATTTCAATGAGAACGGTTAAGGTTGGTCCCTTGGACCATGGGGGGTCGCGCTCATCAATGCGTCTCGTCTGATCTTCTGTCGTCTGATGAACGCGTTACGGTTCAGTCTAATGATGATCGCGTGGACCCTGGCATCAAACCAAGACGTTTGAATTGACCTTACCTCGGAAGTCGAGAAGGCTAGGTTAGATGAGCTGTCTTCCTGAATACATACCTTACCCTCCAAGGCGGACGAGGCGACCTCTTCCACCGTGGCGCCAGACGTCACCTCCGAGGGCAGATCGTTCATAATGGATTCGCTTGTTTTGGCGGTGTTGGGAGGAGACGGCTCGAGTTCCGTGGTCACGTTGTGGACCTTGAACCATGCGTGAATTTTTTTTTTTAACTCACGACCCGTAAATCCCATACCTCGACATTGGCATTAGAGCTTGCGTTACGGTGTCGGTCAATGATCTCCCCACTGGAATGGAAGGGACCGTACTGAGAAGGTTTATCTTCTTTTACAGGGGTCGCAACCTCCTTCCCCTTCGTGTCCTTGACCACATCGGACTGTACACTTGCTGCGTGGACCTCGTTAAAATGCTGCGGAGTTTGTGAGTGAGGGAGAAAGCGACGGATATCTAAATCCGCACTATTTGCCATGCAGCTCCGTTCTTGAACGGAGGCAAAGCGGGACATTTCATGCATTTCCAAGGGTGGGACGCGTTATTGTGCTATTCGAGAGTCAGCACAGAGGAAAGGGAGAAAAGGAGGCGGTTTCAAACCCGTTTAAGGTCTTCTGGGGATGGAAAACGGGCGAGACAGTGTTCGCACAATATCTCATCTAAAGGGGTGGTGGTGGGCTAACTCCTGGCTCAGGGCCCGGCTGGTGACCAAAGAAAGACCGATGTTCTCACAGTGGGCCCCGGCTTAACTTGCACCTCCACTTGAGGAGGTTTTTCCGCCGGGGGGTCGACTTTCACGGTTGGCGCTTTGATTGGTGCATTGGGATGTTTGGCCTGAACATGCTGGGGCGATAAATCAGTAAAATTTCCCCGGAAACGTGGGAAACCAACTCACCTGTCGCATATCAGCGGTCGATGCACAGCGGCGATCGCATAGATCGCAGAGGAGGGGACCTTTTTTGCCTCTCCCACCTCGGCCCATGGTTGTAGAGAGCGAAAAACAGGTGTTGGCGCGTGGCTGCGTGGGGCACGGACGGCAACCACGTTTGGGGTTATTTATGAGGGTCCCCATCCGAACAAACGCGGAGCGCACGCAAGCACTCTCTGGGATGATACAACCACATTTCTGTCCCTCCGCTGTCCAGGAAATCCGGGACTAGATATTCCAAGCGCAGAAAAGCAGCGCCGTAAGCAAAGTTCTGTCCAGGTCCGGAAATCGAGTGGATGCGATTCATCCTGAGGATGAAAACCGAGGCTCAGACAGAGATGGGTGTGGGTACTGATTATCTGGTGTGGGGAACTTGAGAGCAAAATTTTCGGATCAAAATTTAAGGTGATAATCGATAAGTCTGCCGTCGGTTCCGAAGGGATGGTCTCGAGGAGTCGATCACACGGTAGCAGAATGTACGACGTTAGACATCCGAGGGACGCGTGATGTATTTTACATATTCGTAGGCACGACGGAAAGCTAGCCTGTGTACTCGTGAGAGTCACCACCCCATTATATCAACAGGATATATCCAACTCAAAGATCCGGTCCGCCAAAGTGCTGGTACTGCAGACGGGACATTTGGAGGTGGACGTAACCTTCGTCATGATACACCTGCGGCGGGGTAGAGAGTTTCACAAAACCGTTCCGGGTTCCCCGAAAATACAATGCACTCACTTATAACAGAACAGGTGCCCGCAGAACGTGGCCGCAGGCCGTGTCTCCGCAGATGGGGGTTTGTCGCAGATCCTGCACCGAAACTGAGTGGCGATATCGGTGGATACGTCCTTGCTATCCGATCCAGCAGTTACGGGACTCAGGCCTGAGGTATGTTGCACAGGCAACTTCGCCCCTCCGACCTTCCCCTTGGCATCATCGGGAGTACCCCCCACGGAGACCGTCCCCTTTGGAGTAACTAGCGATGAATCGCCCTGGTGGAATGGATCGACGTCAGCGCATAGTTCTCTACATCCCGGGAAAGCATCTACCTTCTTCGGGTGGAAAAATTTGACGTGTGTATCGAGAATCCCCTGAGTTGAGAACCCTCGCCCACAGTCTTCATCCTGGCAGTAGAACCGGTCCGTCAGAGCGACTTCCTGCGGGCGTGACAGAATGTAAGATCCGACCCTCGATCGCCCCTGATGAAAGAAAGCTTGCCGAACCCACCTGATCCTGGTTGGGGTTTGTGACACTCGGTGTCGTTTTCTCGGTTGCTTCGGTCGCCTGCGGAATGAAGATCAGTTTCAGGAGTCGGCGAGTTTATAGCCGCAATGGCATTACGGGAGCACGGGGTGGGGATTTGACACCATCGTCTTTTGTATGGTCAGGTTTCCCACTATCCGAAGCCGAGCGCTGAGGCAGAGGTTTGGCTGGCGGAGGTGGAGGAGGCTTGTGTTTTTGTTCGGCGTGCTTGGAAGAAGGTCAAACCCCCCATCCACTCCCAATCACTAGACTGGGCGGCAAACCTCATTCACCGCTACCTCCGTCTTGAAAATTTCAGGGCATTTGGGGCACGGGTAACTTCTATGCTCGCTTTCTTCAGAATGGAAGGGATCGTACTGAGAAGGTTATCTTCTTTTACAGGGGTTGCAACCTCCTTACTCTTCGTGTCCTTGACCACACCGGACTGTACACTTGCCGCGTGGACCTTGCTAAAATGCTGCGGAGTTTGTGAGTGAGGGAGGAGAAAGTAACGGATATGATCTAAATCCGCACTATCTGCCATGCAGCTCCGTCCTTGAACGGAGGCAAAGTGGGACATTTCATGCATGGCCAAGGGTGGGACGCGATATTGTGCTATTCGAGAGTCAGCACAGCGGAAAGGGAGAAAGGGAGGCGGTTTCAAACCCGTTTAAGGTCTTCCGGGGATGGAAAACGGGCGAGACAGTGTTCGCACAATATTTTACCTAAAGAGGTGGTGGTGGGCTAACTCCTGGCTCAGGGCTCTGCCGCAGACTAAAGAAAGACCAATGTCCTCACAGTGGGCTCTGGCTTAGCTTGCACCTCCACTTGACGGGGTTTTTCTACCGGGGGGTCGACTTTCACGGTTGGCGCTTTGATTGGTGCATCGGGATGTTTGTCCCGAACATGCTGTGGCGATAAATCAGTAAAACTTCCCCAGAAACGTGGGAAAAACACTCACCTGTTGCATACCAACGGTCGATGCACAGCGGCGATCGCATAGATCGCAGAGGAGGGGACCTTTGTTGTCTTTCTTACTCTGGCCCATGGCTGTAGAAGCGAAAAACAGGTGGTGGCGCGTGGCTGCGTGGGGCACGGACGGCAACCACGTTCGGGGTTATTTATGAGGGTCCCCATCCAAACAAACGCGGAGCGCACGCAAGCACTCTCCGGGATTACACAACCGCATTTCTGTCCCTCCGCTGTCCAGGAAATCCGGGATCAGATATCCCAAGCGCGGAAAAGCAGCGCCGTAAGCAAAGTTCTGTCCAGATCCGGAAATCGAGTTGGCACAGTGATTCATCCTGAGGATGAAAACCGAGGCTCAGACAGAGATGGACGTAGGTACTGATTATCTGGTGTGGGGAACTCGAAAGTAAAATGTTCGGATCAAAATTTAAGGTGATAATCGATAAGTCTGCCGTCGGTTTCGAGGGGATGGTAGCAGAATGTACGACGTTAGAGATCCGAGGGATGTGTGATGTATTTTACATATTCGTGGGCACGATGGAGAGCCGGCCTGCGTACTCGCTAGAGTCACCACCCCATTATATCAACAGGATATATCCAACTCAAAGATCCGGTCTGCCAAAGTGCTGGTACTGCAGACGGGACATTTGGAGGTGGACGTAACCTTCGTCATGATACACCTGCGGCGGGGTAGAGAGTTTCACAAAACCGTTCAGGGTTCCCCGAAAAGACAATGCACTCACTTATAACAGAACAGGTGCCCGCAGAACGTGGCCGCAGGTCGTGTCCCCACAGATGGGGGTTTGTCGCAGATTCTACACCGAAACTGAGTGGCGATATCGGTGGATGCGTCCTTGCTATCCGATCCAGTAGTTACGAAACTCAGGCCTGATGTATGTTGCACAGACGACTTCACCCTTCCGACCTTTCCCTTAGCATCATCGGGAGTACCCCCTACGGAGACCGTCCCCTTTGGAGTAACTAGCGATGAATCGCCCTAGTGGAATGGATCGGCGTCAGCGCATAGTTCTCTACATCCCGGGAAAGCATCTGCCTTCTTCGGGTGGAAAAATTTGACGTGTGTATCGAGAATCCACTGAGTTGAGAACCCTCGCCCACAGTCTTCATCCTGGCAGTAGAACCGGTCCGTCGGAGCGACTTCCTGCGGTCGTAACAGAATGTAAGATCCGATCCTCGATCGCCCCTGATGAAAGAAAGCTTGTCGAACCCACCTGATCCTGGTTGAGGTTTGCGACACACAGTCCCGTTCTTTCGGTTGCCTCGATTGCCTGCGGAACGAAGATCAGTTTCAGGAGTCGGCGAGTTTATAGCCCCAATAGTATTACGGGAGCACGGGGTGGGGATTTGACACCATCGCCTTTTGTACGATCAGGTTTTCCGCTACCGGGAGCCAAGCGCTGAAGCATAGGTTTGGCTGGCGGAGGTGGAAGAGGCTTGTGTTTATGTTCGACGTGCTTGGAAGGAGGTCAAATACCCCATCCACTCCCAATCACTAGACTCGGCGACAAACCTCATTCATCGCTACCGCTGTCTTGAAAATTTCAGGGCATTTGGGGCACGGGTAACTTCTATGCTCGCCTTCTTCATGCTATTCAAAGTTATTAAGATCACTCCATTCACGTGAAGTAGCGCACGAACGATTTCGAGTCCTGAAATCGTTACGAATCTCTTGCCGCATTTAGGGCAGGGAAAGTTGTGTTTGGTCTCATAATGCTGGAGGGGTTGTCAAATTCCGTCAACAGTTTGAGGCGAAATGACACAAGAACGTACTTTGGTCCTCACTGACTCTGTTGTGAAAATCTCGGGACAATGGACACAGCGGAAGCGATGGTTCGCTTCGCGGTGCTGAGAAGATATTAACAGGTACTTCTCGAGCACTCGAGAAACTGGAGAATGGCGGACCTGATCCCTCGCACTCTCCGTAGTGTAGTGTTTATAACAGTAGTGGCATTCGAAGCGGTGTTTTGCATCATAGTGCTGCGTGACTGTCAGTAGACAACGATTGTTCACGCGAGAGGTTAGTAACCTGATCCATCCTCTCTTTCGTCTTGAATTCGCGACCACATTCGGGACACTCTATCAAACGATGGGTTGCATCATAGTGCTAGAGTTATGGGTGAGAAATCAAGTAATATGATCCGGGAGATTCATACCCAGTACATTGCAGCCCGAGTCGTGAATTCGTCATCGCAGTCGGGGCACTCAATGCGATGTTTTGCGTCATAGTGCTAAACACCTGTGAGCTGATAATCGCTGAGAAGGGCGAGCCCTAACTTGATTCATCGCCGCCTGCGTCCTGAATTCCGAACCGCATTCGGGACACTTTACCCAGAGGTGGACCGCATTATAATGCTGAGGGAGACTGGATCAGCATTGGCCGAGAAATCATCAAAAAGGACGTGCCCAATCCCTCGCTCCCTCCGTAGTGAACTCGTCATCACATATGGGACATTCGAAGCGATGTTCCGCATCATAGTGCTGGATGAACTTCAGTAGGGAATGGCGGGGAGACGAGCTCAGAATCAGGACCTGTTCCATTGCCTCTTCCGACCAAAATTCGTGGTCACATTCGGGGCAGCAGAAGCTCCCATGTTTTGCCCGGAAATGCTAATCCGACGAAATCAGCGGAACGAGATGTGGAGGTCGGAGGGGAATAGGCACAGAGTTCACTGCCATGGGTGAACCAAAAGAATCAAAACAAGAGGGACACCCAAAGGGACCGCGATTGACAACCATGATGGCACTCCGTCGAATCAAGGATCAAGCTCAAGTGGCGATGAGTATTTGTTATGCGGGGGCCCAGTGGATTTTAAACCCGTTGGGGTGAGGTGCTGGAAACTTCGAACCTCGTGTTAGAGTCGTGTGCTTAACCTTATGCCGTGGACCCATAACTTCGTCTCAGGTAGGAAGTAAATGATGATCGAAGTTTCAGGGGGGAACTCGAAGCTCGGCATCAAAGTCAAAGACTCTACAGACACATTGTGTCCATCTACCAATGTTGGATTCCTAGGGTGACACTGGGAGATCGAGTTTGAACAGACAATACAACAAGAGGACATTATCGCAGACAGGACACTTTGCGGTCGACGTTACACATTGTGCGATGCACCTAGTGTAGGGTAAGTCAAGTGACCGCGCTGCCCAGGATCCTCGAGACGTACTCATAACAGAAAAGGTGACCGCACGCCGTAGTCGTTGGTCGTGTACCGGTGGTCTGAGGTACGTCACATATCCTACATTGTAGAAAAAGCGATGTCGTGGTTACCGCTGGCGGCACGTTAATGTCGCTTTGGTCGGCGACTGGTGACTCGGGGGGGCTTTCGAATGTTTGCTGGAGATCCTTTCCTGCACTTAAGTTGGGATACTCCCACAACAAGGGAGTGAGGACGGGCACATGGGTTTCAGCGGGGCTAGGCGAGTCAAGGTCATCCGGTATCACTCGTTCTCCTGAACTGGGGGAACCGATGGTTGGTGAAAAATGTGCAAGCGATTGTTCTGCGCATTTTTCGGCCGCTTCGGGGATGTCGTCCGATAATGTGGTGGCCGCTTTCTCTCCCCCTGGACTTTGCGGGGGCTATCCGTTGATGTCAGCTTTTGTTCCGCCAAGAGAAAAGATCGCCGCCCACCTGTTCTGGATGGAAAAATCTCATGTGTGACTCAAGATGTGCCTTGGACAAAAAAACCCCTCCGCAATCGTACTCTTCACAGTAGAACCGTCCCAGTGGCATATCGTGTATGACAGGGACGACCAAATCCCCACCATCCCGGTAGGAAGCACTAGTTGGGCGGCTCGAGTCCTCTAATTCTCCGAAAGTCGAGGGTAAAGAACCGGTATGTGGCGATTCCGCTGGGGGATTGTTGATTGTGGTTTCTGATACCGTTTGGTTGGCAGGTTGAACAACATTGCTTACGATACCATGAACTTCCCTAAGGTGCTATTACGGGGTTAAATGGTGGAAAGTGAGGTCGAGGTCGAGATTACCTTCCTAAGCTTCTTTGATGAAGTTAAGGGTATAGAGCACGCGGGGCACCGAGTGGGAGGTGTGTGGGATCCAACAGGGGACGTTACTATTCATGGTTGAGAATGGATACGCAGAATCTTACAGGTATACCGTGTCGTTCTTCTGCGGATTTTTCGGCCGCCTCGGGGATGTTGTTCGATAACGTAGTGGTCGCTTTCTCTCCCCCTGGACTTTGAGAGGGCTATCCATTGATGTCAGCATTTGTTCCGCCAAGAGGAAGGATCACCGCCCACCTGTTTTGGATGAGAAAATCTCATATGTAACTCAAGATGTGCCTTGAACAAAAAAGCCTCTCCGCAATTGTACTCTTCACAGTAGAGCCATCCCAGTGACATGTCCTGTGTGACAGGGACAACCGGATCCCCACCATCCCGGTAGGGAGCACTAGTTGGGCGGCTTGGCTCCCCTGATTCTCCGGAAGTCGGGGGTAAAGAATTGGTATGTGGCGGTTCCGCTGGAAGATCGTTGTCTGTGTGTTCTGGTACCGTTTTGTTGGCAGGTTGAACAACTTCGTTTGCGGTACCGTGAACTTTCTTAAGGTGCTATTACGGGGTTAAATGGCGGAAAATGAGGTGGAAGTCGAGATTACCTTCTCAAGGTTCTCCGGTGAAGTTGTGGGTGTAGAGCACACGGGACACTGAGCGGGAGGTGCGTGGGATCCAACATGGAACGTTACTAATCGTGGTCGGGAAGGGATACGCAGGATCTTACAGGTGTACTGTGTCGATCCCTCCTATGCTGGAGGGGGGGGGGGGTCAGAAAGCTCCTGGAAACACTGGGAATGCTGTATTACCCTTCCGAGTGCGGCCTTATTGATGAATCCGGGAATCCTAGGGCACAGGAGACAAAACCACTGCTCTTTGGGCTAATAGACGTGGGATTATCGACATATGAACCGCCATGAGGATTCCGGTACTAACTGTTGGTAATATGTCGGATTCCTTCCCCGCTGTCGATGCTATTCCATCGTGGAACACTGCTTCACGGTTTGTAGGGGGAACATTGTTGGAAGGGGGGTCTTGCGTGCCCATCGCCTGATCATGATCATAGACGGGCGGGTCTGGGGGAATCTGCAGCGGGTGCGTCCTGTCGGGTCTGGAATCTACGTCAGGCCTACGGAAATCAAACGGGGGTGGGACTCACGGCGTGCTGTGCATCACCTGAGATCATGGTAAAGTTGATGTCAGTTCGCTTTCAGCCAGCCTTTAGAAGGACTCGACACCTCAGTTCTTGCGGGCCCACTCGCATCCCAGAGGGATTGTGCCAGTGTCGTGAGAGCGGACGTTTCCCAGCCGTGAGTAGGTTTATAATTCCGCAGTCTGGGTTGAAAGTCGGCATCCGGTGTTTGGACTGAGCTGCTGTGCGCCGTGGTGGAAGACGAAGGACACGGCTGTTGCGCACCTGTCCCTTTAACGGGCTATGACAACGGCAGATCCGCTTCAGCGGAGCCGGGTACCAAGTCGATTCTGGGAGCCGTGCTAACCTGCGGTTGGGGAGTCGTCGGGACCTGGCAGTAGTCCGGATGTTTATGAGAGATATGCTGCCAAATGGGTACGATGAGCTGCTCATTGGGGATGGTATATCTCAGTCACGCACCCTTTTCACACCCGCATCGCAGATGAATAGCCTGTCGCAAAGAGGGCATGGTGTGTTTCTCACTGTTCCCGCCATGCTGAAAAAAGTGTGGCTGGCGGATAAGACACCACTATTCAATAAGGCAATTCCCTTGGATTACATCACCCCCATGCTACTGCCAACGAAGCCAGCGTGGGAACGGGATGCCAGCCTAACATGAGAAATTCGGACGCGGTCCAGACACGGTAATCAAAAGGGGGAAACGGCCAGACGGGACGCGTCGCAGACTCACAACTGCCAGCGAATGATTGGATAGCACAGTCAGAACCTCCTGCTGGCAGTGGCACTGTATTCCTCTTGTTCCCCCGCTGGTTACTAGTTATGTCTCTCCTTTGGCACTCGCACCGTCACCGCGTCATTGTATTATGTACATCGATCGTAGCGGCACGACGCGCCAGTCCCCGGCACGTGCACAGGCAGACCCAAACCTCTCCCCCCGATCCCAGGTCGGTTGGTGTACAAACACTGTTTGAAACACAGCCCGAAGGTTTCGAAATTTTCGAATGTTCGCAGCCGTCACCACTTCGAAGGGGACACCGCCTGTTCATTTGCTGTTTCGCTCCTATGCTGCCATGGATCTACGGACTTACTGGGTGATAGCATCGGCGAAAGACCCAGACGAAACTACATCACTGTCTGTGGTAGCGATCGCTATCTGCAGAACTCGCCCCCCCTCCGAACGCTCAACTACAAGATGGATCGGACGAGACGGGCTCGCCATGTCGCTCCGGCCGCTTGGGATCCTAGGACCCGAAGTCGTCCTCACAGTGTAAAATTCACATGGGTACATGATGTCATTGGCATGGATGTAAAAACACAACGGATCGCTATGCGAGGCAGCAATCGGTTATTGTGAATCGGGACCTGTTCCATTGTCACTTCCGACCCAAACTTGCGGTCACATTCGAAGCACCAGAAGCCCGCATGTTTTGCCTGGAAATGCCAATACGAAATCAGCACAATGAGATGTGGGGGTCAGGGGGGGGATAAGCACAACGTTCACTGCCACGGATGAACCAAAAGAGTCGGAACAAGAGGGGCACCCAAAGGGGCCGCGATTGATAACCATGACGGCACTCGGTCGAATCGGGGATCAAGTGGCAATGAGTATTTGTTATGCGGGGGGCCAGTGGATTTGAAACCCGTTGGGGTGAGGTGCTGGAAAATTCGAACCTCGTGTCGTGTGCTTAACCTTAAGCCGTGGACCCACAACGTCCCAGGCAGGAAACAGATGGTGATCGAAGTTTCAGGCCTCGGGGGAACTTGAAGCTCGGCATCAAAGTCAAAGACTCTACAGACACATTGTGTCCTAGTCTCCTCAAGCAGACCACGTAATATCACTGACGATCACCGATGAGGGATGTAGTTTCATAGTGGTCTGCTTCTCGACGCGTCGATTTTGTAACGTCCCAGATTTGTAAGCAGCTCCCACGCCCG
>Ga0307513_10008006_pt1 | contig 13578 bp, 16 predicted proteins | sample 15_EM_MG_FD_202174 | JGI IMG/M metagenome (GOLD analysis project Ga0307513, IMG submission 202174) | Populus trichocarpa ectomycorrhiza microbial communities from riparian zone in the Pacific Northwest, United States - 15_EM | ecosystem: Host-associated > Plants > Roots > Unclassified | place... | reverse complement strand
GCCCGGCCAGCATCTACGGGCCCAGCCCATGCGGGCCGGAGTCGTACAACGGCCTGTTCCGGGCGGCCGCCGCCGGCGAGGTGCCCGTCGTGGTCGACGCCCCGATGGGCTGGGTGCTCGCCGAGGACACCGCGCGCGGGCACGTGCTGGCGCTGGATCACGGTGAACCGGGGCGGCGCTACGTGCTGTGCGGTGAGGTCGCGCGGGTGGGGCGGGTGCTGCACTCCTACGCCGACGCGGTGGGCGGCACGCGCGTCGCGCTGCTACCTCCGGGCTCGTCGCTCGGCCCGGACGCGAGCACGTTCGCGCGGCGCACCGAGGTCTACGGCAAGTTCCCGCCCGTACACATGGACGACGCCGGCGCGCGCGGCCTCGGCTTCGCCCCGCGCGGGGTGGACGAGGGAATCGCACTGACAGCAGCCTGGTGCGGGAACTGATTTCCCCGAATCCGAGGCGGCGGCTGCCCCTCCCCCGCGCAACCACCGCTTGTGACTCAAAGGGGCCGCGAGCCGCGATCCGGCGATGAAGGAGCCGGGCGCAGAAAGCAAATGCCGGCGACCCCGCGGGTCGCCGGCATTGCGGTGGTACTGGTGGACCGGACCCGTCAGACGGGGCGGACCGTGTCGGCCTGGGGGCCCTTGGCGCCCTGGCTCGCCTCGAACTCGACGCGCTGGTTCTCCTCGAGCGTACGGAAGCCGTCGCTCTGGATCGCCGAGTAGTGGACGAAAACGTCCGGACCGTTGTCGTCGGTGGCGATGAAGCCGAAGCCCTTTTCGGCGTTGAACCACTTGACGGTGCCCTGCGGCATGCGTGTTTCTCCTACGTGAATCCGACCCTGACGGCAGTGTGCCGCCCGGGGGCTGCGCGGGTACACGGAACGTAGGAAGGTCTCGCACGCTCGTGAAGCCCACCGTCACTCTCCACGGACGCTTCACAACGATCGAGGAAAACTAGGTACTGCAACCGCGCGCGAACCTACCACGGGATCAACAGCGCTCGCTTGGCCTGGGCAAGGTCGAATTCTGTGACCGATGGGGCGCGTGTAAACCAGTGTGACCATCGGTGACATTGTGGCCGCAAGTAGTGCACAGATGGTCACAGGCCAACACGGACGGGTACGAGTGCCTGCGAGCCATGCCGTCGGGTGATCATTAGCGCCGATGGCCCAGCCCGGTCGGGTGGATCGGGTTCGGCCGGGTGAGCGATGACCACTGGCCCCCCACTCGGGCGTCGCCCGCACGGATGGACGGCCTCATGATCGACACAGACCGTCACGAAAGGCCGCCCACCAGCGCATTCATGTCCGCCTGCCTGCCCTGGTGTCGTGCCGTACCGGGTCGCATGATCACCGGCGCACACCGTCCCCACACATCAGGGAGGCTCCGATGCGGGGTCGCAGACTGACTCTCACCATCGCCGCCGTGTCGACGGGGGCCTTGATCACCGTCGCTTCGGCGTCGACGGCCTACGCCGAGGATGTGCTGCCACCGCTCCCGGTGCCGGCGCCGGCGCTACCGGCCGCTGTTCCGGAGCTGCCGGCAAGCCCGCTCACGGGCCTGCTCTCCGGCTTGCTCGGCGCAGTCAACGGGCTGCTGCCCGGCGTACTGACCGGCTTGCTGCCCATCTCCCTGCCCGGGTTGGGGGACGACGCCGCTGCTGCCGGTGCGCCCGCCGGCCTGCCGGTCCCGGGCGGCCTCCCGATCCCAGGTGGCCTGCCCGTGCCGGGTGGCCTGCCCATTCCGGGCGGCCTGCCCGTTCCCGGCGGCCTGCCGGTACCCGGTGGCCTGCCGGCCCTTCCCGGCGCACCCGCGCTTCCTGGCCTGCCGGCCGCCGCCGGGGCCACGACGCAGGACGCGTTCGTGCAGGAGGACGTGGCGGTGCCGGTGCCCGATCCGACGGCACCCGGCGCTGCCCTGCCCGCCGCAGGTGGCGCCCTCCCGGCTGCACCGGCGCTGCCGGCCGCCCCCGGCGCCCTTCCGGCCGCACCCGCTCTTCCGGCCGCTGGAATTCCTGCAGCCCTCCCGGCCGCCCCGGCCGTTCCGGCGGCACCCGAACTTCCCGCCGCAGGCGATCTACCGGCCGCGCCCGCACTACCGGCCGCCGGCGATCTACCCGCCCTGCCTGCCGCAGGCGACCTTCCCGCGTCACCCGCCGTGCCCGCTGCCGGCGACCTGCCCGCTGCACCTGGTCTTCCCGCAGCTCCTGGCCTTCCCGCTGCACCTGGCCTTCCCGCTGCACCTGGCCTTCCCGCTGCACCCGGCCTGCCCGCCGCGGGTGATCTCCCGGCCGCACCGGCACTGCCCGTCGCCGCAGGAGACCTTCCCGCGGCACCGGCACTGCCCGCGGCAGGCGATCTCCCGGCCGCACCGGCGGTGCCGGGCGCGCCGGAGCTTCCCGCTGCACCGGGTGCAGCACCCCTCGACCCTGCCGCCGACCCCGCAGCAGATCCGGCCGCCGGTCCCGCTGCCGATCCTGCTGTCGATCCGGCTGTCGACCCGGCTGCCGCGGTGCCCAGCAGCGCTCCGAGCGTGCCGGCGGTTCCGGGGGCACCGGAGGTTCCGGCAGCGCCCGGCCTGCCGGCCGTTCCTGGCGCACCCGCGCTTCCGTGCCCGCCGTCGGGCCTTCCGGTTGCCGTGCCCGGCCCGGCCGGAGCGGTTCCCGACCCGGCCGGCGCCGTGCCCGCTGTTCCGGCACCCGCTGTTCCGGCACCCGCTGTTCCGGCACCTGCCGCACCTGCTGTCGGCGATGCTGCCGGAGCCGCCACACCGGATCTCCCGGCCGCGCCGACCGACTGCGCCCCGGCTGCTCCTGCTGCCCCGGGTCTGCCGCCGGTGGGTGACCTGTCCGCACCCGTCCCGGACGTGCCGGCGCCGGGCGTGCCCGCCGCCCCCGGCCTGCCCGCGCTGCCCGCAGTGCCCGCACCGGCGGTGCCTGCCCCGGCGGTTCCGGCGGTGCCCGGATCCTGAGTGACGGACCGGCCGGGGCCCGCGCTCAGCGGGTCCCGGCCAGCCCGTGCTCCAACGCCCGGAACACCTCGTCCAACAGATCCCGCAGCTCCGCACCGTCAGCGCGCAGCCAACGCTCGTACGCCGCGAGCGCCGCGCCGAGGCTGGCGTGCCCGATCGCCTGCGGGATCAACGCATCACTCGGTAGGCCGAGCCGCTCGGCCGCGTAGTCGGCCACGACCTGCCGCCAGGCCTCGTACCGCAGCGTCGAGTGCGCCTGCAGTGCGGGCGTCCCGAGGATCAGCCGCAGCCGTCGGCGATGCCACGGCTGCTCGGCCGGCGCCACGTCGTTGAAGTCCAGCACTGCCGCTCGTATCCCGGCCATCACCGGCAGGCCGTCGGGCAGGGCCGCGAACACCGACCGCATGCGGTCGAGCTGCTCGTCGAACGCGCCCCACGGGATGTCGTTCTTCGACGCGTAGTAGCGGAAGACGGTGCGCCGCCCGATACCGGCGGCGGCTGCGACGTCGTCGACCGTGGTGGTCTCGAACCCGTTGCGGGTGAAGAGGTCCAGTGCGACGTGCTCGATCTCCGACCGGGACGTGACGGGGCGCCGACCGGCCCGGCGATGCCCGGGCGGCCGTTCGATCGACGAAGCCGACATGCCGTTCTCCTGCGGGTGTGCGCAAGAAGATCCTGCCACGCGGCCGGCCGTGCGGCGCCGGGTCAGGAGCCTGCGACGCCCATCCGCACGCGGTTGCGTCCCGTGTTCTTCGCCTGGTACATGGCTGCGTCAGCAGTTTCGAGGAGCCGGACGAGATCGTCCCCGTCGGGCGGGTACACCGCGCCGCCGATGGAGACGGTGAAGTCGGCGACGACGACGGTGCCCTGCGGGCCGGGCACCTCCACGCCGAGCGTGGCCACCCGCCTGCGGATGCGCTCGGCGACGGCCTCGGCGCGCTCCCGGTCGTCGGTCACGTCGACACCGCGCAGCAGCACCACGAACTCCTCGCCGCCGAAGCGCCCGACGACGTCGTCCTCGCGGACCTCGGCGCGCACGGCTGCGGCCACGGCGGCCAGCACCGAGTCACCGACGAGGTGCCCGTGCCGGTCGTTGATCAGCTTGAAGTGGTCGAGGTCGAGCACCAGCACGGCGGCCTGCTGGTTGGCACGTTCGGCGCGGCGCAGCTCGTGGTCGGCCCGCTCGTGCCAGGCCGCGGCGTTCAGCAGGCCCGTCTTCGAGTCGAGGTTGGCCTTCTCCTCCAGCTGCCGCACGAGCACGGTGCGGTGCAGCATCACCAGCGGCGGCAGGACGAGCACCGCGTACCCGAGCCCGAACGACGCCATCGCACCGCCGACGAGCGCGCCCATCGACAGCGAGGCGAACTCGAGCACCCACTCGTTGTCGCTGCGCAGCAGCCGCAGGAACGTGCCGAGGTCGCGGCGTTCCCCCGCGAGCACCACCACGGTGGTGACCAGCAGCATGTTCACCGCTGCGTAGGCGAGCACCGACAGCGCGACCAGCGCGAGCCCGAACGCGCTGGTGTACGGGTTGGCGCCGGCCAGGCCCATGATCGCCGAGGCGGTCTGCACGGCGAGCATGATCGTGGCCGCGGTGAAGGTGATCTGGTGGGCCTGCACCCCCGCGCGGCGATCGACCCGCAGGTAGATGTGCAGGTAGAGGATCGCGACGAGGGCGCACGCGGCGAGCCCGGGCAGCAGCGCGGCCGCGGCGAACGTCCACACCGAGCTGAGATCGATGTGCGGCACGGTGGCCCGGCGATGCCGGATGCGCTCGGTGCCGATCGAGCACTCGGTGCTGATCACGCCGGCGAGCACGAGCACGGCCAGCCGGGCGAGCCAGCCCTGCGGCAGGGACGCGATGTCGTGGTCGGCCGCTGCCGCGAGCGACAGCACGGCCATCAGTTCGACCGGCAGCACCACGCACAGCACGCGCCGCGGGAGTCCCCACAATGCCCAACGGGTGATCCCGATCGGGCGATGTCGCCGGCGCCGCACCTGCACGGACCCGATCAACGGCATCCTCCGCCCCCACGCAAGCCCCCCATCCGGGCGATGGTAGCCAGGATGGGGGGCAGTAGACAGGACCGTTCGCGCCGTTCGGCGAAGTGCGGGTCAGGCGCGGGCAGTGGCTGTTCGGCTGCGCGTCGTAGCCGCCGTGGCGATACTCGCCGTGGTGAACGCCCACTTCATGACCGGCAACGAACTCGGTGCCCTGTTCTACGAGGAAGTCGTCGCGCCCCTCCTCGCCGACGTGTCGCACGCCGCAGCGCGGGTCGGTCCCGGTTCCGACGTCCTCGGGTTCGACACCCCGCAGTCCGTCGATCACGGGTGGGGCCCCGCCGTGCAGGTGTACGTGGCGCCCGCGGACGTCGACGGGGTCCGTGCGGTGCTCGACGCGGGGTTGCCGGCGTCGTTCCGTGGCTGGTCAGTGCGCTTCTCACGCGCTGAGGACCAGCCGGTTCGGCATTTCGTCGGCGTCGACTCCCTGCAGGACTGGTTCCGCGGGCACCTCCTCTTCGATCCGGCCGAGGCGACCCCGTAGGACTGGTTGGCGGTGCCGCAACAGCGGCTGCTGGAGGCCACGGTCGGGCCGGTGCTGGCCGATCCCGACGGCGCGTTGGCCCGTGTCCGCGCGGATCTGGCGTGGTTTCCCGACCAGGTGCACCGCTACCTGCTGGCCTGCGCGTGGCGGCGGATCGACCAGGAGGAACCGTTCGTCGGCCGTTCGGCGCAGGTCGGCGACGAGCTGGGCTCGCGGATCCTCGCCGCCCGGCTCGCCCGTGACGTGATGCAGGTCGCGTTCCTGCTGGCCCGGCGCTACTGGCCGTACCCGAAGTGGTTCGGCACCGCCTTCGCGCGGCTGCCGATCGCCGCCGAACTGGGCGGCCCGCTCGCCCGTGCCGTGTCCGCCACCGAGCATGCCGCGCGGGAGGCGGCGCTCGTCGAGGCGTACGGGATCGTGGCTCGCGCGCACAACGCATCCGGGTTGACCGAGTCGGTCGATCCCACGCCGCGGCCGTTCCACGAGCGGCCGTTCCTCGTGCTCGGCGCCGAGCGGTTCGCGCAGGCGACGATGGCCACGATCACCGACCCGTGGCTGCGGGGGTTGCCGCTGATCGGTTCGGTGGACCAGTTCGCGGACTCGACCGACTTCCTCGGCCGCGATCTCCGGGCGGCCTACACCGCCGCCGTGGCAGGGTGATCGACATGTACCCGGCGATCGAGCCGTTCGACCACGGGATGCTCGACGTCGGTGACGGCAACCTCGTGTACTGGGAGGTCTGCGGCAATCCGGCGGGGAAGCCCGCGGTGGTGGTGCACGGCGGCCCCGGATCGGGGTGCTCCGTGGGCATCCGCCGCGATTTCGACCCGGCCCGCTACCGGGTGGTGCTGTTCGATCAGCGCGGCTGTGGCCGCAGCCGACCGCACGCGAGCGAGCTCTGCTCGATTGTCGCGCCTGCGGCGCTCCGGGCTCGCGCGGTCTCGAGACGACGACTTGCTCCCCCGGTGCTCACGCCCCACGTCGTTCCTCCGAGGGCGCTGCGCGCCTCCTCCGCAAGTCGGCGTCGCGCGCTCGCACCGGGGTGCACTCGGACGGCAGTTCTCCGCCTCGTCCACTCGACGTCACATCCCAGGGCACGCCTTGCACCACTGAATGCATTTGAGGCAGGCGGACGGCGCGTGCCGTGCCAATGCGGGCCAGTGCTGTCAGACCGCTATCAGCCTGGCGAGGCAGCGGGTGTGGGCGGGGGCGCCGGGGAGGACGCGGTGATCGCCCACGAGTCGAACGGGAATCCCGGCGCGTACTCGAAGCGGCCGAGCGACGCGCTGGCAGCCATGGTGCGGATCTGCGCGCACTACTTCTCCCATGGCGCCTTCCTCGAGGAGGGCGAGCTGCTGCGCGAGGCGCACCGGCTCGCCGGCATCCCCGCGGTCCTGATCCACGGGCGCCTCGATCTCAGCTCGCCGCTGCAGGTGCCGTGGGAGCTGGCGAAGGCGTGGCCGGACGCGTCGCTCGTGGTGATCGAGGACGCTGGGCACACGGGCAGCGCGGCGTACGAGAGGGCGATCCTGGAGGCGCTCGACGGGTTCGCGGTGGCCTGATTGCCCTGGTACCGCGGCGATCTCCACGTCCACACCGCCCGTTCGCGAGGCGCCGACCTCACCGCAGCCCAGGTCGTGCACGAAGCTCGCGCCGCCGGGCTCGAGTTCATCGCCACCACCGAGCACGACACCGTCGACGGGCACGGCGACTGGGCGGCCTGCGCCGACCAGCTACTCGTGATCCCGGGGCAGGAGGTCGTCACGCGCACCGGCCACTGGCTGGCCGTCGGCTCTTCCCGGCTCGCCGACTCGCGGTACGGGATCCGCGACGGCGCCATCGACCGCGCGCTCGGGCGCGTCCGCGACGGCGGCGGGATCTGCGTGGCCGCCCACCCGCACGCCCCGTACCCGTCGGGGCAGCTCGCGTACCCGCTCGACATGTTCGACGCCGTCGAGGTGTGGAACGGCCGCTGGACCTCCGACCTCCCGTGGCAGGCCGACAATCGCGCGGCGCTCGCCGAGTGGAGCCGTGGCCTGGCCGCGGGCGTGGCGACCGGGCGGTGGCGTCCGGCGGTCGGCAACAGCGACGCGCACCTGGCCGGGCAGCTCGGCACGCCGCAGACGGTGGTGCGCGCCGCCTCGCTCACGACCGCCGACCTCATCGCCGGGGTCCGAGGTGGGCACTGCTGGATCGCCGCCTCGGCCGGGGTGTCGCTCCAGTTCGCAGTGTCGGCGGGCACGACGGTCGCCGGTCCCGGCGACGTGCTCGTCACGAACGGGGCCCCGGTGACGGTCTCGGTGGCCGTCGGCGGGGTGTCGGACGGGATGATCCGCGTGCACACCGAGCGCGGAGTGGTGGTCGAGCGGGCGGCCACCGAGCTGACCGCGACGGTGTCCGACACCGGATTCGTGTGGGTGTCGGTGTGGACGGCCGAGACGATGGCCGCAGTGACGAACCCCGTCGTGCTCGTCGATCAGTCCCCGGCGCACCCCTCGCCGTCCCCGTCGCGGTCCAGGGCGGATCGGTAGCCCGGGTCTCCCCGCCGGATCGGGGCCGCACCGGCGGCCTGCACCGCGGCGCAGTTCTTGTAGTAGACCGGCGCCGCAACCGGCCGCGGAGCGACGACGGGTGCGCGATCGGGGTCCGGATCGGCGAGCGGGACGGGCCGGGCCGCCGGTGCGGTGGTGCGCGGCGCTGTGGTCACCGGGGCCGGCGCCACGGGTGCCGGGGTCGGCGCGGGGAGCGGTACGGCCGTCGGTGACGGGAACACCGGCACGGTGACCGTGACGGTGACAGGCGCGCTGAGTGCGCGTGGACCGTCCGACCCACCGTTGCTGCTGCAGGCGCCGCCGATGGCGAGGATGGCGACGACGACAGCTGCGGTGATGGTCTTGCCGTTCACGGGCACGGGGCCGACGCGACTGGGTACGGGCATTGGGGGAACGACCCTTCTCGATCCGTCGAGCGGATGCAGGGGACCTTTCGCTGCCCGTACCCGAGTGGTTACAGCACGTGGCGAACCGCGTAGTGGTGGCGGCCGCTCGGAGCAGCGGTTCGTCAGGCAGATGCGCCGAACATCTCGAGCCCGCGGCGGGTGTCGAGGTACTCACGCACGCGGTGGATCAACCCGTCGCGCAGTTCGAGGACGAAGCAGTACTCGACGTCGTAAGGACGGCCGCCGGGCAGGTTCGCGCGCATCCGCTCCTCGACGACCACGGTGTCACCCTCGGCGAGGACGGCGCCGAACTCGATCGCGATCTCGCTGCCGAACACCTCGGGGAACTCGTCCGCGATGAACCGGGCGATCCGCTCCCGCCCGACGAGGTGGTTCGTCCCGACCGCGCGAGCAGCGGCGTTGCCGGGCGGGGCCAGCCATTCGACGTCGGGGGTGAAGCACCGCGCGATGCGGTCATGGTCGTGGCCGGCGAACTCCCGCCAGGCGTTCAGGACGATCTCCTTCGGGGACTCCATGCTCCCGACGGTGCCGGACGGCCGGGATCAGATCCGGCCACATCCGGTCACGCCCGCACGGCCTCGAGATCGGTGATCATCGCTGCGGCGCGGGCCGCGGTGCCCCGCGCCCACGATCCGGTGCTGAGCAGGGTGAGCCCGACGATGCCGACCCCGAGGCAGAGCACCAACCACCACACGGCCGGTGCCGCCTGCGTGTAGGCGACCGGTCCGCGCACCAGCGCCGGCCCGACGATCGTGCCGGCGATCGCGACCCCCAGGGTGGTGCCCGTCTGGCGTCCGACGGAACCGAGCGATGCCGCCACCCCGGCCATCGACCGCGGCATGCCGGAGACGGCGGCCTGGGTGATCGGCGGGTTGACGGTGCCGAGGAAGACTCCCATCGCGGCGCCGACGGCGAGCACGACGGGCAGCGGGGTATCCGGCGTCAGCGACAGCGCAACCGCTCCCCCGACGGCGAGCGCCACCCCGGCGACGACCAGCGGGACCCGCGCGCCCAGCACGCCCACCACCCGTCCGGTGAGGGGTGAGAGCACCACTGCCAGCGCCCCCACCGGGAGCAGGCACAGGCCCGCCATCAGCGCGGACATCCCCCGGACGGTCTGCAGGTACAGCGTGATGACGAACAGGAAGGCGCCGAACCCGCACAGGGCGCAGAGCGCGGTGCCGATCGCCGCGCTGAACGGCACGCTGCGGAACAGCCGCAGCTCCAACAGCGGATCCGTCCGCCGGGGCTCGTACGCGACGAGACCGAGCAGGGCCAGCACGGCGACCACCCCGAGGCCGATGATCACCGGCGAGGTCCACCCGAGGGTCTGCGACTCGATGACCGCGTACACGACGCCGGCCAGCACGAGCACCATGAGGATCTGCCCGACCGGGTCGAACCGGCGGGCCCGCGGCGCCACCGACTCCGGCACGAGGCGGGCGGCGAGCACGATCGCGGCGGCCACGATCGGCACGTTGACCATGAAGACCGCGCGCCAGCCCAGGCCGTCGACCAGCGCGCCACCGAGCACGGGCCCGATGGCCAGCGCGAGCCCGGCCGTCGACCCGAAGGCGCCTATCGCGCGTGCCCGCTCGACCGGCTCGGGATAGACGTTCACCACGATCGCCAGCGCGACCGGGTTGAGCATCGTCCCGCCGACGCCCTGGAGCACGCGCGCCGCGATCAACCAGCCGACCGTCGGCGCGAGGGCGCACAGCAGCGAGCCGATCCCGAACACGGTGAGCCCGACGAGGAACACCCGGCGCCGGCCGAAGCGGTCCGCCATCGAGCCGCCCAGCACGAGCAGGCTCGCCAGCACCAGCGTGTAGGCGTCGACCGTCCACTGCAGGCCGGCCGGCGACGCGTCGAGATCGTGGCGGATCCACGGCAGGGCCGTGTTGACGATCGAGATGTCCATCCCGACCACGAGCATGCTGGCGCAGCAGATCGCGAGCACGATCGCGCGTCGGCGAGGGTCCAGTGGAGGCATGTGTCGACGCTAGGATTTAGAGCGTGCTCGAAGTCAAGGAAGCCATCCCGGAATCGGGCCTCACCATTGCCGAGGCCGCGCGCCGGAGCGGCGTCAGCACCCACACCCTGCGCTACTACGAGCGCGTCGGCCTGGTGGTCACACCCGTCGGTCGCACCCAGGGCGGGCGCCGCCGCTACCACCACATCGACCTGCAGTGGATCAAAGTCTGCACCAAGCTGCGCGCCACCGGCATGTCGATCGCCGGCATCCGGCGCTACGCCGAGCTCGTCGCCGCCGGGTCGGGCAACGAGGAGGCCCGCCTGGAGCTGCTCGAGTCGCACCGCGACCGGGTGCTCACGGAGATCGCCGAGCTCCAGGAGAACCTGGAGGCCATCACCCACAAGATCGACGTCTACCGCGGGCGGCTCGCCGCCGGCGACGCAGACCGGCTGTGGGCACCGCGGCCAGATTCGGCGGAATCCAGGTCAGCCCACACCGGGTGAGCGCCGTGCGGCGGCGATCTGCTGCTCGATCAGGCCGCCGAGCGCGGGCAGATCGTCCGCCGGCAGATCGATGCGACTGATGTCGATCTTGGATCCGTCGGGCCGGGTGATCCGGTAGGACGTCGCGGTGCTGCGGTGCGCCTGGGTGCTCGCCCACGGGAACACCGTGAGCCGGCGACGGCGGTCGCCCCAGACGAACCCGCGCTCGAACACCCACGCGCGTTCGGGCTCCTCGTCGCGCGTCGACCAGACACCGATCACCATGATCAGCGGGAGGAGTGCGGCGACGGCGAAGAAGCCCACGACCCAGCCCTGCCCCGCCCCGGAGTTGGAGAGCGCCACGCCGATACCGCCCGCGATCAGGGCCAGGACGATGCTGCAGCCGATCTCGGTTCGGCCGTTCGGCAGCTCGTCGCGCCCGAACGTGATGCGGTGCGCGCCGAGATCGGCGGCCGACGACACCACGGTGGCCGGGACGGGCTCGGTCCGTACCGAACGGGTCGGTACGTGCCCGGACGGCGGCGCGACCAGCGGCGCGAGGACGCGGGGACCCGCCATCGCCACCCCGATCGCGAGCACGATGGCTGCGACGGCTGCCGGGCCGAGCGCGACGTAGGTGGGGAGGATCGCGAAGAACGGCATCATGAACGCGAAGGGCTGCCCCACCACGGAGGCGTAGGTCGGCGGCCGCCCGGTGCGCGCGATGCGGACGCCGGTGATCACGCCGTACCACCCGAAGAGCACGAACGCCGCGATCACGGCCAGCGTCCACGCCATCAGTCGGTCGGTGAACGGGCCGGGTCCCTGCCCCTGCACCACGCCGCCCACCAGCTGGAAGCAGGCGAACCCCGCGCCCAGGACGGCGAGAACGGCGAAGGCCGCGATGCGCGAGCCGTCCGTCGACGGGCGTGGATTCGACGTCATGATCGGAATGACGCGGTTCGCGCGCGACGCGTTGGGAGGTATGGCCCGGATCACACCCTCTCGACAGCGCGGCCATGCAGGTCGACGAGCTGACGTGGGGTGGAGAATCGCTCCGTGCCGACCGGCGACCCGACGTGGATCACGATCCCCGGACTGCCGATGCTCGACGTCGTCGACGCGCGGGAGGAAGGCACCGACGCGTTCGGTGCGCGAACGTGGGCGCTCACCGTCGACGCGGCCGAGCACCGGATCGGTCCCCGCGCCGACCTGGACGACGTGGTGCTGCACTTCGTCGACGGCGAGTTCGACGGCCGTGCCGAGCTCGCCGACATCGAGCGGCGGGCCGACGGCCAGACCTACGTGCACCTCAGCGTGAGCGTGGACCCGTCGAACTGACCCACCGCCGCCCGAACCGGCGAACCCACGCGAAAAGATCTTCGAATTTCTGCTCAGGACATGTCGAACGGCGTCGATCCCGTTCGTAGCCAGGGTGAGAGACCGGCAACGAGCCGGTCGGTTCGCCACCGGAGGCCACCATGTCCGTCACCACCACCGCTCCCGTCACTGCCACCACGACCGCCCAGTCGTCTGCGGGATCGCTGCTGCGGGACGGGGCCGTGGCCACCGTGCTCGCCGCGGTCGCCACCGCGGCGGTCGCCACGGCGGGCCAGGCGGTCGGGATCGGCGGCGCCATCTCCGGCAACGCGATCCCGCCGTCGGGGTTCGCGACGCTCACGGTCATCTTCACGGTCCTCGGCCTGGTCATCGCGCTGGGCCTGCGCCGGTTCGCCCGCAACCCGCGCACCGCGTGGGTCCGCACCACCGTCGCGCTCACCGCGCTGTCGCTGGTGCCCGACGTCCTCGCCGACGCCGATACGGCCACCAAGGCACTCCTGATGGTGACGCACCTGGTCGCCGCTGCGATCGTGATCCCCGCAGTCGCCCGCCGGCTGCGCGCCTGACCCGCACGACTCCGAGGAGCGATCGCACATGCAGTACCTGCTGGCCATCCAGAACGACGAGAGCCTGCCCGTGCAGACCGAGGAGGATCTCCAGGCCACCATGGACGGGGTCGCACGCGTCAGCGACGAGATGGTCGCCGCGGGGATCTGGGTCTTCGCCGCCGGGCTGCTGCCGTCGGACAGCTCCACCGTCGTCCGCGTGGACGACGGCTCCACCACGATGACCGACGGGCCGTTCGCCGAGACGAAGGAGCAGATCGCCGGGTTCTGGATCATCCGGGCGCCCGATCTCGACTCAGCACTGGTCTGGGCCGAGAAGTGTGCCGAGGTGTGCCAGGGACCGATCGAGGTGCGCCCGCTGCGATACGACGCTCAGCACCCGACGCTCTGAGGAGCACCAGCGTGGCGTGCGGATCGAGGGCTTCCGTGGGGCCCGCATGAGACGGAAATCGAGACGGGCCGGTAGCCAGGTCTGCCGCCCAATGGCGTAGGCGCTGGTCGAACGTGGTGGCCAGGGGCGGGGTCGAACCGCCGACCTACCGCTTTTCAGGTCGCGGGTCCACCGTTTCGGCCGGTCCCGTTCACCCTTCGCCGCAGGTCAGCGACGACCAAGACGACACAGATGCCGCGCGTACGGAACCGCACTGAGACCAAAATTGAGACCACACGCCGCACCCGGGGAGTAGCACGATGGTCGTCTCCTCGGCGTGGAGGCTATGGCTGGTGCTGGATGTCGGTGAGGCG
>Ga0307513_10008005_pt1 | contig 13578 bp, 8 predicted proteins | sample 15_EM_MG_FD_202174 | JGI IMG/M metagenome (GOLD analysis project Ga0307513, IMG submission 202174) | Populus trichocarpa ectomycorrhiza microbial communities from riparian zone in the Pacific Northwest, United States - 15_EM | ecosystem: Host-associated > Plants > Roots > Unclassified | place... | reverse complement strand
AAGCACACATGCGCCCGCATGCAAACCTAGGCTGATGAAGAACAGAACTTTCAATTTACTTACAACAAGCAGCTTTGATTTGTTATTCCATCCTCTTTGAAGAGTCATCTGGCTCAGTTTCAGACCTAACACCTGCGTGAGGGAGGATCATGTTAACCTTGGCACGTCAAATTAATGATGTAAGATTCTATGCCTAATTTTACTAGCATGACTTTAAGGGTAGGGTTATAATAGAAGAGCATACCTTGCCCACAAATTCCAAAAGTTCGTTGTTAGCTTCGCCACGGGCAGCGGGGGCAGCTACAGTGACTCGAACATCATCAGCATTCACTCCTGAAAAGAAAAATATTAAACATAATGTTCACGATTTAAAAAAACAATACATGAACATGCAACAAAAAGCATTAGATAAGACAATTATGATGTTCTCTTCCTTCACCATTCTGAAACTTCTGCATCTTTTTCATGCAACTATAAGTTGAATATAAATGTGTCTACGTAGTATTTGTACGTTTGTATGCTACATTTCATATGCATTCATGCATATCACTGCTTGTGGTTATGACACAGGTGGTTTGTGCCTCTCCAGAATTTCCTCAATTCTAACAAAATATTATGGACATGAGGTCGGATTACAAGTGATCATGCAAGGAGCACAAACCGAGTGGGGAGGGTGTTGCACAGATGCAGGATGACAACAGAGGAAACACTACATTTGTTAACTGGAGAAGACTTTAACAAAATGCATCCCCATGCTTGTTATATCCACCGCACTTCATATAATCACTTCTTATTGATCCAGGAAGTAATTATAACTAAAGGGATGTAATGTGCTAGGAAGATACTATCAATTCTACTGTCAGCTCAGAACTCCATATAGGTCACTCCAATTTTTTCACCAGTACAATAACAGGGGCCTTTTCACTCAATATTCCTTAAGGTTGAGCACTCAACTCTCCCCATTCCTGCTTCTCTCTCTCCCCCTTCACCAAAGAGATACATCCATTTATACTATTTGCATATGCACATTTCCTTGAGTTTGTCAAAAATGAAAACATAATATGTGCCACTTTATGCATGGACAGAACTCAACATCTATGGGGTATATGGATTGGATGCCGAATTTAGTTCAACTGCATCCAACCTGTAAAGCAGGTAGACACATGAGCCAACAGACTACGGACATATCAGCAACTGTTAATTAATTAACACCACTTCATTTGATAATTGTTTAAACAGTGACAGAATGAAGGTCATGTCCATTTTAATTGGGGCCAAGAAGGAGATGCAAGCCAAATAGTATCCAAGATATGCAGATCAAAACATTAGGTTAAAATCACATTACTTGTTATTGCTGATCTTTGTGCACGGTCTTCAACCTCAATGGCCACCTGCACAAGTCCTCCTAATTGTGATATGCAAGGGGGCACAGGAGCATCCTACAGCATATGCCAGAAGACCATATGAGGAAATTTCCAAGGCACACGTTCATTATCATTTTTATGCATAAACATGAAAGGCAGGAAATTATATGATCAATGAACATTGGATAAAATCTCATAATTCATTAAGCAAAAGCTTTGGATGTTTGATTACTCCAAGTCTTAACTCTTAACAACAGTTACTTGTACCTGAGGGTTAGTTTCGGCGGCAACTGTGCTAAGTGCACCATCAACAACATATATAAAAGAAGCAGATTCCAGATCTTCTTCAGCTCGATAGCAAACAAACAGCCCACAGCCCATGCAGTTCATGCGAAATTGCTTCTCAAATTTTCCTTCACCTCTAGACATGAATGATCCAGAATCGTAATGAGCTCTAATGCAATTAGAATCTATCTATCACTGAAACCTCAAGAAATAACATGTACACTCAATAACTTAAAGAAGAACACTTGCAAACATATACTACCTTAGCAGTTCAACATATGACATGAAACGAATCATATGATGGATCGATGCCAGTGAAGAAATAGACAAGTCAACATCTTCAATCTTGATAGTTAGCTTTAAAGATTAACTACCATTTCTAACTTCAAATATACAGCACAGCCTAGAATAGGCATGATGGTTAGAAAAAATAGGTCATGACTCCTGGAAGAGCACTTGTGAATTCCTCCGAAGAAACCATATCAGGAAAGCGTGTGAACATTTGCCAAGAAACAAGGTCTGAGGCGCCTTGCAATAAAATTCCCACCAAAAAAAAAAAAGAATGGCCAAGTAGCCCTTGCATAAAAAGTTTTTTCCATTTCAACCTCAAAGAATCACTTCAATAACAGAGAAGTCAATATCAGATTCCCTTTAGGTTTACTCGTCGACAGCAGCCAAACAACAACTAACTGAAAACAACCTTCCAAACTCGATATTTTTCAATACAAAACCCTCCTCTCGAAAAGCATTCATTCACCTACAATGACTATACCATCACTACATGAAACCAACTAGACGGAAAACCGATACCCTTAAAGTTGTAATGGACAAACAACATAAAAATGAAAGATTGACAGATTCAGTTGGTACTACTATATATAAGTAGAATAAATCCAGCAGCATGTTTCTTTGCGCCCTTAAGAAAATGAAATACCACAAAATAACAAAAGCAGAAAGCAAAGTTAAGAAGCAGAAAGCAATGAATGAAACAAGTAAAGATGGAAGTAAAAATGAAACCTTTTCAGGAGAACTTTTCCAGCCTCATTCATATGGAGCCTTGCAAGATGTTTCTTCTTGTCTAATACATAAGCTCTATCAGTCTTCCTTTTCGGCATTTTCTGCAATTGGTTATCTTATAACAAACAAACAAACATATTTCAGTATTTAAAATTAATAATAAATCAACCAGATATTATTCATAACTTTAACATGGAAATTTGAAGGTTAATATAACAATAATAATAATAATAAAGTGATTGGGAGAGAGGGAGGAACCAGTGATGAGGAGGTGAGAGCCACAATGCTTGCAGTAGTAGACGAAGAGTTCGGAGTCTGGTCCTTCGGGAACTGCGTTCTCGCTTGAGTACGTGTGCGTTGTTCTCTTCGGCATCTCTCTTTCTCTCTCTTACTCCAAATCTAGGTCTAGGTCGAGGACAACCAGGAATCCTCCCTACAGTAATCAAATTCAGAGCGCGGAGAGAAGCAAAAGACAGAAAGAAAGTAGAACCTTTACCTTTAAGGCTCCAACACGGTGTCCTCTTTTTATATCAAACTACAAGACGACTTTGTAACAAAAGGAGAAACAAAACAAATTTATCTGCATATTCTGAAGAAAGCTTGATATAAACTAAAGGATAGTCTTGTCAATTGCACTCAAAGAATATTGTGGCATCTTAAATAGAAAATCTTAATATGCTCCATATGACTTTGTCTTCACCGTTTAATCCACATGGAGGCCAAATCACGGCAATGCATTGAGCAACACTGAGCATGGGGACCTATATCATACCAGAATGAGATTGACTTGCCATCTCCAATAACCCATTTAAGACCTGCTACAAAATTGTCCCAAATCTTGGCATACAGTCCTCGGAATTTGGTATGGTTTGTCTAGCGCTTGGCTTTAGTTATGGCTGTGTTCGTGCTTTTGCGGGCACAAAATCCCATATCATTTTTAGCTTTGGCATTGTAAAACATCAATATTGTTTTGGTTTCCCTGGAATATACCGTCAAAATTTAGGAAAACAGGACGATTTAAACCTTCAAACATTTTTGCAACAAAGGAAAAAAAAAAACAATTCTAAACAAAAATTTGGTATTAGCTGAATTCTATCCAAACCGAAATGCAACTTTTAATATGATTTTAGTGGTCTGATTACATGAAATGGGGTCCAAGCAGTCAAGGATTCTCAACAAAAGGCAGATTCGAAATTCCGCAAATTTGCTAGTCAGCAGAGCACAAACCGCACAAATCTGAGCCTGGCGAAGTTACAAGTTTCTCATATTGCTTTTTCAATTTTTCAGAAGTTTTTAGGCTCAGTTTGGCAAGCACTTTTGTAAGAACCTGTTCGTTCACTGTCATCATCAACTTTTAACTGTCGTCCCATTTAACAAAACTCTCAAATCTTAACAGAATGATACGACGTTGGGACATCAATCGCTTGAACCAAGATAACAACGTAAAGGCTGCCCTGGTTAACTGAAAATGAAAAAACCATTTTCACAGCAAACGAGAAAATGATTAACATCCAAAAAAACAAGAAGTTGACACTCATTTTACTAGGACCGCAAACGAATGGGAAAGGACTACAGTAAACTCAGTTTTGAGCAACAAAAATAGGAATAGGAAATATAATAATATTGCTCCGTTAAGAACGAAATAAAATTTATAACTCCTTCACAGTCCTAGAAACCTCGCCTGCGCCCATTGTCACCGTGATCCTTCGATTCTGCAATAAAAAGAATAAACAGCATGTAAGCATGAGTCAACACACTTTCGAATACACAGGCTCTGGAAGGTTCCATTATGTTGTCGCATAATAATCATCTACACTTACAGATTTTGTTGAAGGCCACGATGTCACAGCTCTGGACATACTCGTTGATGGGTTCAGTTGTCAAACGTTCCTCGATGAGAGTGTCCACAGAGACCAAGTCATCAACAATTGTGAGCATAATTGTCAATTTCTTAATGCCATATCCTACAGGTACAAGCTTGGCTGCCATAGAAAACCAAAGGTAAGCATCAGAAAAATATGCCAAAATCAACAGTACTCCTTTCAAGACGAATAATAAAACTATATATCCCCCCCCCCTACAGTAAAAAATAAATAAAAAATTAAAAGACCAGGCAAAAGCGTGCTAACTTAGAAGAATCAAGATACAAGTAACACTCTAAACGAAAAAAAAGGCAAAGAGGAGTTCAAGCACAACTTAGAAGAAAATTACAGGCACAGCACAGACCATCTTATTCTGTCGTTAAAAATTATCATTTTTTCCTTAAAGGTGCCAGGAGAACAGCTTATGCCCATTAGTTACGGATAAAGTGGATATAATAGCGCAGACCAGTTATGTTTAAAATAATCAACTCTTCTCTATTCTCTTAGAATTCATGGGGAATGGGGGATTGATGAATATCCTAGAGATGTATGAACAGTTCAAAAAATACAAGCCTAAAGAAGAGTTGTATCTGCCTTAATAATCTAAACAGTAAGGTAGCATTAAGTGGCTCTCCAAAGAACTTACATGCTCCCCAAAGAAGTCCTTCCATCTCAACACTTCTAACTGCTTCCTCAAGCTTCTTCATGTCAGTCTCATCATCCCATGGCTTAACATCCAACAAAACAGATGACTTGCCAGCTGAGAACAGAATACAAAGAAAACAGAAAATCAAGTTCGTCGAACTTTACAAACACAGTAGTAGAGAACCCAAATCAACATGAAAGAAACACGTCAAACTATTCCCACATGAATAAAATTTATCTACAGAATTCCAAGAAATTTCTTATCAATGCCTCATTTAAACAAAAAAAAACACTTTGGCCACCTTCCCAATCAGTGAATGAAAAGAAGCTTACACTCTTTCTTCTTCGAGGCTGCCTTAACAGTAGCTGCACGTTCTTCGGCAGCCTTCTTTTCCTCCTCGGTCTCCTCACCAAAGAGATCCACATCATCGTCATCGTCATCCTCAGCAGCCTAAAAACCAACATACAAATCCCACCGATAAATAACAACACATACAGGTTTTACAAAGCAAATTTAAATAAATTCAAAGCAACAATAGAGAGCAAATCTCCCACCTAAATTACTTGATAAAAACGACAAACCAATCGCCAATTCACAAGAAAAATCAATACTTGCCTTTGTCTCAGCAGATGGAGGAGTGGCAATTGCCTCCTCTGTGATGGGAGCAGATCCCTTGACAACAACTCCACATCCTTCAGCTTCGACACCACTACAGCAGACCCAAATACAAAATTGAATACCCCACTATCAAAACTATTGAATTTACATAAACAAAAGATAAAGAAAGTCACGAAAACTTACGAGATCCTCAAGAGAGCATCAATATGAGTGTACCACCGATACACGTTAACATGTTCAGCTGATGGGGCACTTGAAAGAGCTGAGTACACAGCCAGATCATCTTTGGAAGCTTGGTACCTGAGAAGACCAAAAAAAAAACAGTTACTAAAGAGAGATCCTTAGTCCCGGCATGGACAGCTTGTTTTTTACTTGACCAAAAAGGTGGACATAATCACCGGATGTGCCAAAGCCCAGCCGATATACCACAAAAAAATCCCAGATAAAAAGAAAAGGATACCCGGAAATGTAGCTGCGGGAAAGGAGAAAGTCATCGAGTTTCTTGAGGCCAGCAGCTGAGGTGAGATCGTAGAAAGTGACTGCCATTGCTTAAAAGCTGAAATAAAAAACATGAAACAGATGGTGATTATATTCAAATATGATAACAAGTAAGAGAAATCGCCAAGGTACGAAACTACGAATATGTAAGAAAATCTGTTGGGTGGATTCGTTCGTACTTTGGAAGAGAGAAGGTAATGACAACGGCAAGAAAGGAGATAGAGGTATGGCACAACGTTAAGAGGTCTAGGGTTTTTTTGGGAGAGTGAGAACGGGAATAAATATATATATAGAGAAGGGAGAGGTGATCTGGTGTTTTATGAGCAGTGTTACTTCGTGATATTATCGGAACCCATTCTTTAGGCCCAACGTATTGCCACTTTTGGTTTGGGGTACGTTCTGTTATGATACGTCATTTTTTATTTTTTATTCTATTTTTAAAAATGTTTTTTAAACTAGTTTTTTATTATTTTAACGTATTAATATAAATACTAGATTTGTATTTGAGAAAAAATTGATTTGAGAATATTTAAGAAAAATTGATTATATACACTAGATTTTGATTTGAGTTTAAATAGTCACTAGAGAGAAAATGATATTTTTATATATTATACATGAGTAGTTTGGTTTCTTTATGCAATTAATTTTTTTTATCAACCCCGGATGTAAGTTATGATTTTTCAAAATACAGTAGGTAAGTAATTAATAAAGCAAACTAAAAGATATTAAAGATAGTTTTCTCATTAATTTTTAATTACCGTCATCTCTCTTATTTTAAAAGCTTGTTAGTTTAATTATTTAAAAAATAATTAATTGATCTTTTAAATTATTTTTATAGTGCTTCAAAGATATTATTTTAATTTATCTTTGATTTTTTTCTCATCTTAAATTTAAAATGGATAAGTTGTATTTTCACAATTAATTTAGAAGAACGAAAATCATATGTATTTAGCGAGTAAAACTAACCTCAAAAATAAATAAAATAAAATGTAAAAAATAAAAAGGATAAGATAAAACATTTACATGTGCATGTATCTTTTACTTTTTACAAAGAAGACCAGCATCCCATTTAGATCTTTAATCAGCATTAACAATTCTTATTCAATTTATCAATTTTTATATTTTTCAATCCATTTCATTAAACACAAACATCATATGTACTTCAATGGATTTAGATTTCAGTTTTTATCTTCGGATTCTCATCCATGTTAGATTATGCTTTTCACTCTACTTGTGATATTCATTTTTTCTTTCTAATGTCGTATGATGAATAAGAATGGGCGGTCTCGAAAGAAAGATCATTTGGTCACAAAAAAAAAAAAGCAGACCAATGCATATTATTAATTAATAAGTATAAATTTAGAATTTATAACCAACTCATCACTTCACATTATATGGATAAAAAAAAGCAGTCAAAGTCAAGATAGAATCTATTGATCATTTCATTGTAGCAATTGGAATCGTTTTTGCTTATGGAAAATGTCAACATTGATTATGGAGAAAGGTACTTCGTCTTTCTTTTTACATAAAGAAAAATAGGTGAAATCCTCGGTTTCACGCTCATGTTGCTTCCTCAGTCACCATTTTTTTTACCTAAAAGCAGCATACCTTCCCTGGTCTTCCAGCTGCATAAGGTAGTTTGCTCGTCCGTCTACCCTGGTGGAGATCTCTCTCTAGGACCTCTTTCTCTTGAGCTATACTAAATAAAAGAGAAGTACAAGATAGCTTTGAAGGCTTTCTTCTACTGTAACTTTTTCCCCAAGATGAGTATTTGTTTGTCATGAAGATCTTGTCATAAAACATGAGAGGAAAACCCAATTAAGAAAAAAAAATGGGGGTTAAATGGGTGTTAAGGAAACTAAAGGCCAGTATTGTTCTTATTCAGGAATAAAAGCTTTTTTCGATGAATGGTGCTACAATAAAAGAGGTGTGGAAAGTGAATCGTGTGGTTTGATTAGTGTGGATGCTCAAGGAAATGTGATGCTCTAATTCCATAGTTATAGAGAATAACTAGAATAGGAACTCCACCTTCAATGAAGAGCTACAAAATGATAAATTGTCTTCTCTTATTGTTTTCTACCTTAGATTATACATGTCCCTCTTGCTCTTTGATTGAACTCATTTAGTCGCATTACTTTGTTCATATCTCTTCTTTTTATTTATATAAGGGTGCGCCTCTTTCTTTTTCTTTGAGTCAATCCATAAGGGAAACCCTGAAATCCATAGTAGCTGATGATTATGTGCCGAATTGAGAGAGAAAGGTCGTTCGCCTCCTAGTTGTTATGGATCAAGAGATTAGTTGGCTCTTCTTGTGGCTAGGCATAAATTAGTAATTCCTCCAATCTCTTTAAACTTAAAAGGTTGGGCTGACTTCATTGCCCGATCAATCCTCGAACCTTGAGTCATCTAGTTTCCTAATCATAGGTTGGAAATCGGCTTTAAATGAAAATCATGGTCTTTCTAAATGATTCTACTTTTGTTTGATCCCAATCAATAAAAATGTAATCTTGAATCTTTGATTTGGTAGAGTGAGACCTTTATCCTTTATCCCATCTACCTTTTCAAGGACTTCGACTCATTGGAGGAATTCCTAATCATAGATGGAGGAAAGGTTGAATGTTGTCTTCTTCCTTTGACCCCAAATCATTATTTCAACCTTCGATCATGCGTCTAACTAAAAGGAAGCTCCTGAAGCTAACATCTAACCAAAATCGAATTGACTTTTCATGTTGTTGAATTGAATGGCCAGTGAGTGAAGTTCAAGGGCTTGGCTTGGAGGCTCAGATTCTATATCGACAATTTGTTCATAAAGCCTGTTCTCGAGCCTATATCTACTCTCTTTTCTTTTAGAGGCGTACCTCTCCACGAGATTGAACACTTTACTAAGGATTGAATCCAAAAGCAAGAACTTAGTTTGGGCGAAAGTTCATCTTCAAATTTGTCTATTGTCATGAACAAACGACTTTCTCTACATTAGAGCGTGAGGTGCACAAGAGATTCATTTAGGTAAGCACACTAAAAGGAATGGACTTGTTTTGTCTGCACTTTTAATGTCTTGGTGCATCCGCTTGAATTAGGAGAAGAGGAAAGCACTCTTCTACAAAAAAGAAGAAAATGATTATTGCGAATAATAAGACGTTACCCTTGCCTTAAGGAAGATATGTGAATTGCGATAAAGGGAAAACAGATCTCAATGAGAATGAGTGGTCTACGAACAACACTTTACCTTCCAAGCGTAGTCGATCAGACTAGGATTGGGCATCAATCAGTTTTAGATGTCCCAAAAAGGTTTTGTCAAAGGCCTATCTTTTGGCATTAAAAGACAAGTTAACAGGATTCCTATCTAGGTTATTAAAAAAGGTATTTGATCTTTCTGTTTATTAAAAAAAGTAACCATGACCTTTTTAAAAGTTGCAATTAGGAATGGTGACATTTTGAAGAAATGGTTAAAATGAGTTAACATAAATTTCAAGAAGAAGAGGGGAGAGAGAAAAGAAAATAAAATAAAGAAAAAATAAGACCCTATAGGCACAACAAAACATGATGACAAATCTAATATTATTAAAAAGATATTGACAAGACAAATCCAACGACACTAAGAAAATGTCACAAATGGTGGCTAAAGTGGGCCATGCGCATTGTCTAGAGGTAATAGGTGGTTTATTTGCTTTTGAGCAACGTGTGTGACCCATTCTGGCTATAATTGTTGACCTTTATTGGTATTGTTAGATTTATCTTATCGAGATCTTTTTATTGGTGTCGAGGATGTCGTCAACGAAGCTTCAATATGCCTTCAGGATCTTATTCTTTTTTTATTCCCTTTCTTTTCTCTCCTCTCTTCTTTTTGAAATCTATACCAGTCCATTTTAACTATTTCTTTAAAATATTTTATTCCTAACCATAACTTTTTAAAAAGTCACAATTTTCACCCATGACTTTAACCAAACCATGTTATTTTCCAAAATCTTTTTTTGGCTTGTGCTAATTTTCTAAAACACTTCTTAATTTTTTTTATATAAAAAAAATACATGGGTGGTGGGATGGGATGATAAACACCGATCAACACGAGGCAATGTCAATTCTAGTCGCATGATCAAGCTAAAACAGGGAAATTATTCATGGTGGATGATCAACTTTTGTTTCTTAGTAAGATTTATATCATCATCTATATTCCCTTTATCAATTCTTTTATCCCACCCAGGTTTAAGAATTTATCTCTCGATTACATTTGTGCACCTTGTTCTTGCTTAATGTTTGCAACGGCCAGGGAGGCAATTGTAAAAGTTAAGTCTATCATCAAATCGACAAAAAATAATGTAATTGACTTCCTTTTTCAAAATTGGATGGAATGGTCCAACCTATCCAAGAACACTTATGTCATATAAGAAATCACTAGTTTGATCCCCCCACATTATACCATGGGGTGGAGTAATTTTTCAACGCAAAAAATACATAGGCGTTGTTATTTTTTTTTACCACTAAGAAAAATTTTAACCGCAAACTAAAAAATTAATACGTGTGTTTAATAAAATAAATTGAAAATTATGTGTTAATAAATGATAACAAATATTTTAATTTCAATAAAAAAAATTGAGTCGGGAAGCTGAGATAAATATGCATATTAATATATCTGATCTCATATCACGAGAGCTCTTCAATTATGTTTTTTTAGAGCATGAATAATTTAAACTTCATGGACAATTATTTCTAGTATAATTTCTGATTTTCTTACTAATATTTTTTCCAAAAAAAAATATCATTTTTTTCTCACAGGTTTTTAATTTGATAAAAAAATAAAAAAGATTTAATATGTATATTTTTCTCATTTAATATTAATGAGCACATTATTAGCAAAAATCCACATATTATGTTAATACATAATTATTTATAAAGCAGTTGATAATATCATCATAATTTTTTTTAATTTTTTTCAAAACAGCATCAATGTTTTTAATTAGGATCACACTTTTTGAATAAAGAGGAAAAATAATTAAAATAAAGGTTTGTTAAAAATTTAAGTCATTTGATAAAATTAAAACTACTCAGCTTAATACACCAAACATACGACCTAGGTCATAAATTTCTTTAGATTTAATAAATTTATTTTTTAAAAATATTTTTACTTAATTATACAATAAAAAAATAAATACTTACAAAATCGAGTACAAATCAAATGTCAGGACATTTGTTTGAGATTATAACAGTTTTATAGATAGCAATTTAAAATAAACTACAAAGACAAATTCAAAATCAAATAATTATTAAATAAAAAAATAAAATAAAAAAACAAATTTTAAGGAATAAATTAAAAAAAATATATAAATTGTTACAGTAAAAACCCACTTGTTTTAGTATTTTCTATAATAATAATAATAATTCTTGTCATAACACTGTTCAAGGGTGGAGGCAATGGATTGGCATGGACATGAGCCTGCAAAAAAAAATCATTAATATTATACCTCTATAAAAAGAATAATTTTAAATTTATGGTTAAAACTTTTAAAATTTAAATTTTGACTCCCTGGAAAATTTCTACCGTCAACTCTTAACTAATATGAAATATAAATATCAATAGCATTGAATGTATAACTCAAACACCATTTTAACTCCATGTAAAAAAAATGAAATTTAATATTATTAAAAAAATTCCCACCCTTTTCTTTCTATGAATATGTTTGGTACAAGGGTTATTGAGGTTGAAATTTGCCCTTTCACAATTTAATCATGTTTGGTTGATTTTTTTTTAAGAAGTTTAATTGTTAAGGATCCTACCCGCATTGGTGTTTTTGAAGGACAAAAAATTACCTTCCATGTAAAATTCACTCTCCAGACTAGGGGTAATTATTTTCGATTCGGTTTGATTTTTATCAAAAAAAAGTAACTAAACCAATTTTTTTAAAAAAAACCAAAACCGGTTCAAACCGACCGGTTTCGGTTCGGTTTTTTAGAACAAAAATAAGTTCAAACCGGTTTGGCTCAGTTTTTTTTGTTTTGGCTCGGTTTTTTTTTATTTGAGTTCGGTTCGATTCGGTTTTTTTTAAATTATAATCGGGTTTTTTTCATGGTTCGATTTTTTCTGTTATTTGTTTTTTTATTTTCTCGGTTTAATCAGTTTTTTGATTTTTTTGCTCACCCCTACTCCAAACAATACTATTTGTATTTTCTCTCTCTCTCACTTTCTTTATCAAAATACACACTAATTTTTTTAATCTCCCTCATCAAATATTTTTAATAATTTAAGTACTTTCTCTCTCTTTTTTTACTGACAAATCATTTTTAAATTTATTAACTATTTATTTAGAAGTGTGGTAAAAATAGCATTTTAAAATATTTTTTTACTTAAAAATATATCAAAAAAATATTTTTTTATTTTTAAAATTTATTTTGATATCAATACATTAAAATAATTTAAAATATTCAAAAATAATATTCAAAACTAACTTCAATATTTTAAAATTATTTATATAATAACTACTCATGAAATAATTCACCTCTATTTTATTTTTTTACTTTATACTAAACACTATCCAAGGTTTAAAATTATTTATCCTAAATCTTAACATTCGGGGAACAGCCTTCAACTCCTTTAATAATTCTCACTCCTCTCTTATTTCTCTATAAAAAATATTTAATTAATAATTAATATTAAATATTAAATATTAAAAAATGAAATAATAATTGACCTATCATTTAATTTTATAATTTTTAATTAATTTCATTTTTAATTAAATATGCAATGCAATTCCCGAAACTATTTCACATATTTTATATTTTGTTTTTATATTTTGTTTTTATGACCAAGAGATGTGAAAGAAAAAAAATTTGAAATGGAAAAGCGTCCATTGTAAGTCTTCTAAACCTTTGGTATAGGTTCAAATCCTATTAAACGCAATATTTTTTTAAAATAATTTTTTTTATTTTTAAATATATATTGTTATTATTTCTTATTTATTATTTTTATTATTTATTAATTATTAATCTAATTATAATAAAGATTAAGAAAAGATTAAGAGATCAATCGTTATCCTTATAAAAATGAACCACAATATTACCGTATCGCTGGCGTATCCTAAGAAGAATAATTTTATCTCGTCTTGATCATATAATATTCTATTATTTTATCATTGATTTTTATATTTTATTATTGACACCATTTAATGAAAAAAACCTCAACATGTCTAACAACCTCTGTATCTGTAAATTATGTTCCATTCAAACAAGTATTTAATTATGTTAAGAGAGCTTGACCCAACACTACTTTGGCTAGTTCAAGTCATACAATTGAACT
>Ga0307513_10008004_pt1 | contig 13579 bp, 9 predicted proteins | sample 15_EM_MG_FD_202174 | JGI IMG/M metagenome (GOLD analysis project Ga0307513, IMG submission 202174) | Populus trichocarpa ectomycorrhiza microbial communities from riparian zone in the Pacific Northwest, United States - 15_EM | ecosystem: Host-associated > Plants > Roots > Unclassified | place... | reverse complement strand
GACCGTCACGCGCCAGCATGTCGACGCGGTTGCCGGCGCCTCACCCCGAACCGAAGGTTGCACGATCCTCGACACCCGCAAGACGCTGCCCGGGCTGCGCCAGGCGCAGAAGTACGCGGTTCGCGTCGGCGGCGGGCAGAACCAGCGGCTGGCTTTGTGGCATGGCATCCTGATCAAGGAAAACCACATCGCCGCGGCCGGCGGCGTGACGCAGGTGCTGGCCAACGCACGTGCGCTGAACGCCGGTGTCGAGATCCAGATCGAGGTCGAGAACATCGAACAGCTTCAGGAGGCGCTGGCCGCCGGCGCCACCAATGTGCTGCTCGACAACTTCGACCTCGACGGCATGCGCCGCGCGGTGGCGGTCAACCAGGGCCGCGCGCTGCTCGAAGTCTCGGGCAGCGTGCAGCTCGAACAACTGCGGCTGATCGCCGCGACCGGCGTGCACCGCATCTCGATCGGCAAGCTCACCAAGGACGTCAAGGCGGTGGACTTTTCGATGCGCGTGCTGAGCCGCTTGCACGCGGCAATCTAAAGTCCGCCGCCCGACAGCCGATAGCGCTGGATGCGAAGCACCGGAAGACCTGCGATGAGCGTCGATTTCACCTCCATCCGCAACCACAACGAGAGCGGCGTCTGCGAAGCGGTGCTGGCTGCCGCGCCGCGCTTTCCCGGCATTGCGCCGAACGACGAGCTGCTGGCCGACGTCGCCTGCGTCGCGCTGAACCGGCTGCAGCCGCGTTACATCCGCCACCAGGTCGACTTCGCGTTCTACCTGAGCGAGCGCGAACGCAACGAAAACGAACGGCAGATCGTCGAAGCCGTCGAGTTTGCCTTCGGCTTCGTCCAGGCCCGCACGGCCATGCGCGCGCGCGGCTGAGCGCCGCGGCCGCCGGCGCGACCTCGCTCGATTTTCCGCGGCCTTCCGGCGCAGGGGTCTTCGACGAGCACTCCGTACGTTTTTGGAGTTAAATGCGAGGTCGATGACCTCCTGTCCGCGGCCCGATGCATGACCCCGCCACTGCGCTGATGGCCAGCGAATCCCCGGATGCGCTGGTGTTGATGACGGCACAGGGGCGGGTGTTGAACTGGAGCAACGGCGCCCGGGCGATCTTCGGCTACGGCAGCGACGAGGCGTGCGGCTTGGCGCTGGTCGATCTCGTGACGCCGGCCGACCGCGCCGAGGAACACGGCCTGCGGCTGGCCGAAACGCTGGCCGGCGGCAGTACCACCTACGAATCGGTGCGCCGGCGCAAGGACGGCTCATTGCTCTATGTCGACGTCTCCACCCGGCTGCTGCAGGCGGCCGACGGCACGCCGCTGATCCTCTCCGCCGAGAAGGACGTGACGCACATCAAGGTGCTTCGCGACGCCAAGCTGATGGAGGCGCGCTTCCGCGACCTGCTGGAATCGACACCCGACGGCATCGTGATGGCCAATCCCACCGGCCATATCGTCATCGCCAACAGCCAGGCAGAGCGCCTGTTCGGCTATGACAACGGCGAACTACGCGGCCTCTCGGTCGACCTGCTGCTGCCCGAGCGCTATCGGCATGCCCATGTGGGGCACCGGTCGAGCTATTTTCAGCAACCCCGCAAGCGGGCGATGGGCTCGGGCCTGGATCTCGCCGGTTTGCGCAGGGACGGCAGCGAGTTCCCGATCGAGATCAGCCTGAGCCCGTTGCGCACCGAAGAAAGCGCCTTCGTGATGAGCGCGATCCGCGACATCAGCGAACGCAAGCGGTTCGAGAAGGCCCTGCAGGAAAAGAACCAGGAACTGGCCGACGCCAACCAGGCCAAGGACCGCTTTCTGGCCGGCATGAGCCATGAGCTGCGCACGCCGCTGAACGCCATCATCGGCTTCACCGGCACGCTGCTGATGAAGCTGCCGGGGCCGCTGAACGACGAACAGCAACGCCAGTTGCGAACGGTGCAGACCAGCGCCCGCCACCTGCTCGCCCTGATCAACGACCTGCTCGACGTGTCGAAGATCGAGGCCGGCAAAGTGGACCTGGCGCTGCAGCCGGTCGACTGCAACGCGCTCGTCGACGAAGTGGTCGCGACACTGCGCCCGCAGGCCGACGCCAAGGGCCTGGAGATCGCCGTCGCGGCGCCGGCCCATGCCCATGTCTTGCAAACCGATCGCCGCGCGCTCAGCCAGATCATCCTGAACCTGGCGGGCAACGCGATCAAGTTCACCGAACGCGGCAGCGTGCGCGTGACGTTGCTGCAGCATGTGCAGGACGGCGTCCGGACGACCGAGATCCGGATCGACGACAGCGGAATCGGCATTCCGCTGGCCGACCAGGCCAAACTGTTCGGCGCGTTCAGCCGAATCGGCAGTGCGCGCGCCGATGCGCCCGAAGGCACCGGCCTCGGACTGCACCTGAGCCGCAAGCTGGCTGGCCTGCTCGGTGGCAAGATCGAGTTTCACAGCGAGAGCGGCAAGGGCAGCAGCTTTTCGCTGATCCTGCCGGGACCCTGAACCATGCTCGCTCGTATTCTCGTCGTCGAAGACAACGCGACCAACCTCGATCTCGTGCGCTACTTGCTGGCCCACAGCGGCTACACCGTGCTCGAGGCGCGCGACGGCGCGCAAGGCGTGCTGCTCGCCAGGCGCGAGCGGCCGGACCTGATCCTCTGCGACCTCCAGATGCCGCTGCTCGATGGCTACCAGGTGCTGGAGCAACTGCGCGGCGCCGCCGAAAGCTCCAATTGGGTCATCGTGGCGCTGACCGCATTCTCGATGTCCAACGACCGGCACAAGGTGCTGGCGGCCGGCTTCGACGGCTACCTCTCCAAACCCATCGAACCCGAGCTGTTCGTCAGCCAAGTCGAAGCCTACCTGCCGCCGGCGTTGCGTGCCCGGCAGCCTGCGGCCGACGCGTAGGACACCGAGCCATGGCCAAGGTCCTGGTCGTCGACGACCACGCCGAGAATCGCGACCTGATCGTCACCTTGCTCAAATTCGCAGGGCATCAATCGCTGGAGGCCGCGGATGGCTATCTCGCGCTGGAGCAGGTGCGCGCCGAGCGACCCGATCTGGTGATCTGCGACATCCTGATGCCGACGATGGACGGCTATGAATTCGTCCGCCAATTGCGCGCCGACCCCGCCATCGCGCATACCGAGGTGATCTTCTACACCGCGACGTTCCTGGAACGCGAGGCACGCAGCCTGGCCGCCTCCTGCGGCGTCTCGGAAGTGCTGCTCAAGCCCTGCGAGCCGGAAGAGGTCCTGCGCGTGATCGAACATGCGCTGGCGCATGCAAGCGTCGGTGTGGCGCTGCCCGACGAGATCGAGTTCGACCGCGAGCATCTGCGCCTGCTGACGGACAAACTCGCGCTGAAGGTCGGCGAACTCGAGAGCGCCAACCGACGGCTTTCGGCGCTGACGGACCTCAACCTGCAGCTCGCGTCGGAGCGCGACCCCTACGCACTGCTCGACAAGGTGTGCCGCGGCGCGCGCGAACTGCTCGGCGCGCGGTACGCGATCCTGGCGGTCACCGACAAGAGCGGCGACCGGTCGATCCGCTTCGCGACCTGGGGGCTCAGCGCCGACCAGGCCGATCTGTTGCGGCGCGACCTGCGCATCGACGCAGGCCTGCTCGGCCAGGTGACGGCCGAAGGCCGCGCGCGGCGTTTCGTCAACCCCGGCGGCAACCCGGTGAACGCCGGTCTCGAGGGCGACTACCCACCGGTGCAATGCGGGCTGATCGCCCCGATCGTTTCGCTGAACCGCGGCTACGGGTGGATTCTGCTGATCGACAAGCTCGGCGCGGACGCCTTCACCGAAGAGGACGAGCGCCTGCTGGCGATCCACGCCGCCCAGGCCGGACGCATCTACGAAAACGGCAGCCTCTACAAGGAAATCAAGCAGACCGCGGACAGGCTGGAGATCGAGATCGTCGAGCGTCAACGCGCCGCGGCTGAATTGCGGGAAGTGAACGAGACGCTCGAGCAGCGCGTCAAGCAGCGCACGACCGAGCTGCAAGAGATCATCGAGGGCCTGGAAAGCTTCAACCGCAGCATTTCGCACGACCTGCGCGGGCCGCTCGGCGGTATTGCCACGGCGGGCCGGATGGCGCGCGACTACGTTGCCGAGGATGACAAGGCGAAGGCGGATCGGTTTCTGGAAGCCATCGTCACGCAGGCCGAGATGACCGGGAAGATGGTCGACGCCTTGCTGGCCCTGGCGCGCACCGGCGACGTCACGCTGGTGGCGACGCAGGTCGACATGAATCGGCTGGCGCGTGAGGCGATCGAATCGATTCAGCAAGCGACGGCGAAAGGCCCCTTGCCGGTCGTGGTTCGGGACATGGCCGAGGTCCATGCCGACCGTGGCCTCGTCCGCCAGGTGTTGACGAACCTGATCGGCAACGCGCTGAAATTCTCATCGGAAGTGCCGCAGCCCCTGGTCGAGATCGGGATGACGGGTGCCGCCGACGAACCGCTCTTTTTCGTCCGCGACAACGGTGTCGGCTTCGACCCCGAGCAAGCGCACCGCTTGTTCAAGCCGTTTCACCGTCTGCACGGCGAGCGCTTCGCCGGCTCCGGCGTCGGTCTGTCGATCGTCAAACGCATCATCGACCGCCACGGCGGAAAACTCTGGGCCGAGAGCGCCCCCGGGCGGGGCGCCACGTTCTACTTCAGCTTCAATGCGGCTCGCGCCTCGAAGCCGGCAGGCGGTTAGTTGGGCTAGGGCCGACCGCTGCGCACCCGCCGCGTCAGCACGGTCGGGAAGCTGACCGGCAGCGGGTTCGGGAAGTCGCGGCTGTAGTGCAGCCCGATGCTTTCGTGGCGGCGCAAGGCCGAGCGGACGATCAGCTCGGCGCAGACCACGAGGTTGCGCAATTCCAGCAGGTCGCGCGTGACGCGGAAGTTGGCGTAGTAGTCGTCGATCTCGCCGCGCAAGAGCTTGATCCGGTGCAGCGCGCGCTCCAGGCGTTTGGTCGTGCGCACGATGCCGACGTAGTTCCACATCAGCAGCCGCAGCTCATCCCAGTTGTGGGCAATGACGACCTGCTCGTCGGCGTCTTCGACCTGGCTTTCGTCCCACGGCGGCAGGGTCTGCGTCGCGCGCGCCGACGACGCCAGGATGCGGCTCGCGCAGGTGCGCCCGAGCACCACGCATTCGAGCAGCGAGTTGCTGGCCAGCCGGTTGGCGCCGTGAAGCCCGGTGTAGGTCGTCTCGCCGACGGCGTAGAGGTCGGGCAGGTCGGTGCGGCCGTCGAGGTCGGTAACCATGCCGCCGCAGGTGTAGTGCGCCGCCGGCACCACCGGGATCGGCTGCCGCGCGATGTCGATGCCGAGCTGCAGGCAGCGCGCGTGGATGGTCGGGAAGTGCTCCTTCAGGAACGCCTCGCCGAGGTGGCGGGCATCGAGCCAGACGTGGTCGATGCCGTGTTTCTTCATCTCGAAGTCGATCGCGCGGGCGACGATGTCGCGCGGCGCCAGTTCGCCGCGCTCGTCGTGGGCTTGCATGAAGCGGGTGCCCCCGGGGTCACCCGGTCCAAGGCCGGGAAGGGTGAGGTGCGCGCCCTCGCCGCGCATCGCCTCGCTGATGAGAAAGCTGCGTTCCTGCGGGTGGTAGAGGCAGGTCGGGTGGAACTGGATGAATTCCATGTTGCCGACCCGGCAGCCGGCGCGCCAGGCCATCGCGATGCCGTCGCCGGTGGCGGTGTCGGGGTTGCTGGTGTAGCGGTAGACCTTGCCGACGCCGCCGGTGGCCAGCACGACCGCCGCCGCGGCCAGCGTTTCGACGCGGCGGCGGTCCAGGTCGAGCGCGTAGACGCCGTAGCAGCGCTGGGCTTCGTCGCCTTTCAGGTGGCGCGACGTGATCAGGTCGACCGCCATCCAGCGCTCGCGCAAGGTGATGTTCGGGTGGCGCTTGGCGCGTGCCAGCAGCGCATCGTGGATCGCCTTGCCGGTGGCGTCGGCCGCGTGCGCGATGCGGCGCACCGCATGGCCGCCTTCGCGCGTGAGGTGCAGCCCCAGCGGGCCGGCCGGGTCCGGCGAAAACGGCACCCCGGCTTCGACCAGCCATTCGATCGCCGCCGCGCTGTGCTCGGCGATGAAACGCGCGGTGTTCTCGTCGACCAGCCCGGCGCCGGCCGCCTGCGTGTCGTGCACGTGCGATTCGACGCTGTCGTCGCTGCCGAGCACGCCGACGATGCCGCCTTGCGCCCAGGCGGTGGCGCCTTCGTCGAGGCCGCGCTTGGCCAGCACGATCACCGGCCGCTCGGCGGCGAGCTGCAACGCGACCACGAGCCCCGCCAGCCCCGCGCCGACGACGACCACCGGGGCAAGTTTGGAGGCAGGCGTGCTCATGGTTTGCAGCGGTGGTGGCCGAGCCGTAAATCGGCCATTCTACGAAGCGCCGGCCCCCTTCCGATGGATGCGGGCCATGGCTGCGTTCCCTATCATCGACGGCCATCCAGCCGGCCCAGAACCCGAATGCCAAACGCCGACGACGACCTTCCCTGGCCACCGCCGACCCATCGGCCAAGCCGCAACGACCTCGCCGCGCCGGCGACCCAGTTCGTGCGCGACCGCGAAGACTACCTGGGCCAGGCCGTGCGCGACATCGGCCGCCGGATCGCCGAAGACCAGGTCGAGCTGTTCGTCAGCGGCGACCCGGTTTCGGCGCTGCAGCAGCAGTTCGAGCAGCTGGCACCGGATTTCATCGCACTGCACGACGTCGGCACCAGCGCCACGCTGCGCCTGCTCGGGGCGCTGGCCGGCGCAGCCGGCGCGCGCGTGCAGCGCTTGTCGATCCGCCGCCAGGGCCACGGCGTCGCGCTGGCGGTGCTCCAGTTCATCGAAGTCCCGCTGCCCGACGGCACCCATGTGCGCATCTACACGACCGACATCAACGCCGACAGCCTGACCCGGCAGCAGATGGCGCCGCTGCTGCTCGGGCGCAGCCGGCTCGCGGTGCTGATGGTCGGGGAGCTGCCGCCGCACGCGCTGACCAGTGCGCTGGCGCCGCTGCGCGAGGCGATCGCCCGCGGGCCGTGGCCGAACCGCGACCTGCTGCTGCTGCCGCTGGGTTCGTCGACGACGCTCGCCGCGCAGGCCGCGCAGCTCGTCGGCAGCAGCGGCGTGCGGGTGCGCGTGACGCCGCATGCGGCGCGGCCGAACGAGGCCTGGGGCTTCATCAGCGGGGCCTGGAACCGGCTGCTCGGCCACACGGCCGGCGGCACCGCGGCGCTGAACACCGAGCTGGCGCAGGCGGTGCCGAAGCCGCCGGTGCCGATGCCGGAAGCGCCGACGATGCCGATGGAGCTGTCGCCGTCGTCCATCCACACGCCGATGCCGTCGCCGGGGGCCGTGCGCTGGGCCGACTACGCGCTGCGCTGCGCAGCGATCAAAGGCGTCGTCAGCTGCTGCGTGTTCGACCTGTCGTCGCAGCAGCCGCTGGCCCACGCGGGCGGAACGCCGACGCCGAACCGCCTGGCGCTGCAAGGCGGCCTGCTGCTCGGTGCGATGGCCGATGCGGCGCGCATGCTGGGCCTGGGCAACGCGCCCGCCGAAGCAGCCATCACGATCGGCCAGCAGCACCTGCTGCTGCGCCCGGTGCCGGGGCACCCGGGCATCGTGCTGCACCTGGTGCTGCAGACCAGCCCGAGCAACCTCACGCTGGCCCGAATGCAGCTGGAGCGGGTGGTGCCGGGTCAGTGAACGGTCAGTGAACAACCCGCGAGAACGAAAACTCGCCGTTGTCGTCCACGTCGACCGGGATCACGTCCTTCGGGCCGAAGCGCCCTTGCAGGATCAGCTTGCTGACCGGGTTCTCGATGCGCTGCTGGATCGCCCGCTTCAGCGGCCGGGCGCCGAACACCGGGTCGAAGCCGACCTTGGCCAGCTCAGCCAACGCTGACGGTGAAACGTCGAGCTTCATCTCCAGCTTCGCCAGCCGCGCCTCCAGGATGCGCAGCTGAATCTTCGCGATGCTCTCGATGTGCCCGCGGTCGAGCGCGTGGAAGACCACCGTCTCGTCGATGCGGTTCAGGAACTCGGGGCGGAAGTGCTGCTTCACCTCGACCCAGACGGCATCGCGGATTTCCTCGCTCGACCTTCCGGCCATCTGCATGATGGTGTGCGAGCCGAGGTTGCTGGTCATCACGATGACGGTGTTCTTGAAGTCGACCGTGCGCCCCTGGCCGTCGGTCAGCCGGCCATCGTCGAGCACCTGCAGCAGCACGTTGAAGACGTCCGGATGCGCCTTCTCGACCTCGTCGAGCAGCAGCACGCTGTAGGGCTTGCGGCGCACTGCTTCGGTCAGCGCCCCGCCCTCGTCGTAGCCGACGTAGCCCGGCGGCGCGCCAATCAGGCGGCTGACGCTGTGCTTTTCCATGTACTCGCTCATGTCGACGCGGATCATGTGGTCTTCGCTGTCGAACAGGAAGCCGGCCAGCGCCTTGCACAGCTCGGTCTTGCCGACGCCGGTGGGGCCGAGGAACAGGAACGAACCGAGCGGCCGGTTCGGGTCTGACAGCCCGGCGCGCGAGCGGCGGATCGCATCGGCCACCGCCGTGATCGCCTCGTCCTGGCCGATCACACGTTCGTGCAGCTTGTCTTCCATCTGCAGCAGCTTGTCGCGCTCGCCCTGCAGCAGCTTGCTGACGGGGATGCCGGTGGCACGCGAGACGACCTCGGCGATCTCTTCGGCGCCGACCATCGTGCGCAGCAACTGCGGGCCCTTGCCTTCCTTCGCGCCCTTGGCCTTGCCGGCCTCCTTGGCCTGCGCCGCGTTGAGCTTCTTCTCCAGCTCGGGCAGCCTGCCGTACTGCAGCTCGGCAACCTGGTTGAAGTCGCCCTTGCGCTTGAGCTCTTCGATCTGGTGGCGGATGCGGTCGATCTCTTCCTTCAGCTGGGCCGAGCCCTGCGCGGCGGCCTTCTCGGCCTTCCAGATCTCTTCGAGGTCGGCGTAGTCGCGCTCCAGCTTGGCGATCTCGTCCTCGATCAGGTTCATGCGGCGGACCGAGGCTTCGTCCTTCTCCTTGCGCACCGCTTCGCGTTCGATCTTCAGCTGGATCAGCCGGCGGTCGAGCCTGTCCATCACCTCGGGCTTGGAGTCGATCTCGATCTTGATCTTGGCCGCGGCTTCGTCGATCAGGTCGATCGCCTTGTCGGGCAGGAAGCGGTCGGTGATGTAGCGGTGGCTCAGCTCGGCGGCGGCGACGATCGCCGGGTCGGTGATCTCGACGCCGTGGTGGACCTCGTACTTCTCCTGCAAACCGCGCAGGATGGCGACGGTGGCCTCGACGCTGGGCTCGTCGACCAGCACCTTCTGGAAGCGGCGTTCGAGCGCGGCGTCCTTTTCCACGTACTTGCGGTATTCGTTCAGCGTGGTCGCGCCGATGCAGTGCAATTCGCCGCGCGCCAGCGCGGGTTTGAGCATGTTGCCGGCGTCGATGGCGCCTTCGGCCTTGCCGGCGCCGACCATCGTGTGCAGCTCGTCGATGAACAGGATGATGCGGCCTTCGTCCGCCGCCACTTCCTTCAGCACCGCCTTCAGCCGCTCTTCGAATTCGCCGCGGTACTTGGCGCCGGCCAGGAGGCCGGCCATGTCGAGCACCAGCACGCGCTTGCCCTTCAGCGAATCGGGCACCTCGCCGTTGATGATGCGCTGCGCCAGGCCTTCGACGATCGCCGTCTTGCCGACCCCGGGTTCGCCGATCAGCACCGGGTTGTTCTTGCTGCGCCGCTGCAGCACCTGGATGGCGCGGCGGATCTCGTCGTCGCGGCCGATCACCGGGTCGAGCTTGCCCTGGCGGGCGCGCTCGGTGAGGTCGAGCGTGTACTTCTTCAGCGCCTCGCGCTGGCCTTCGGCTTCGGCCGAATCGACCTTCTGGCCGCCGCGCACGGCGTCGATGGCCGCTTCCAGCGACTTGCGCGTCAGGCCGTGGCCGCGCACGATGCCGCCGATGTCGTTCTTCGCGTCGGCCAGCGCCAGCAGGAACATCTCGCTGGACAGGAACTGGTCGCCGCGTTTGCCGGCTTCCTTCTCGGCGGCCTGCAGCAGCTGCAGCAGGTCGCGCCCGGGCTGCACCGTCTGCCCGCTGCCCTGCACCTGCGGCAGGTTGCGGACAGCGGTTTCCATCGCCACGCTCAAGGCCGCCGTATTGGCGCCGGCGCGGTCGAGCAAGGCCTTCGGTCCGTCGGCCTGCAGCAGCATCGCCGCCAGCAGGTGCGCGGGCTCGATGTAGGGGTTGTCGCGCGCCACGGCCGCGCTCTGCGCGTCGCCCAGGGCCTGCTGGAAGGCGGTGGTCAGTTTGTCGAGTCGCATGGCTGGAGTCTCCGGTTGCGAGAGACATGAGGCGTCCGGGGCCGAAATCAAGCCTCGGCTCCTTGACCTGCCGCAAACCCGAACCCGGCAGCGCGACCGCCACGATGCCCAGCAACAGCGGGTCAAACGGTCAAGCGGTCAAGCGGTGGTAGCACCCAACGCCGCCCGCGCCCGCACCAGGAAGGCCCGCGGCGCCGGCGGCAGCATGGCGCCGGCGCGCAGCAGCGGCTCGGCGTCGTGCGCGTGCGCCAGCCGGTCGCGCAGCCCCGTGTCGCCGGCGGTCAGCCGGTCGGTCAGGGCCAGCCAGCGCCGGGCCAGCGCACGTCCGGCGGCGCTTTCCGGCGTGGCGCCGGCGTCCTGGGCCGCCTGCACGGCCTGCGTCAACGCGCGCCAGTCGGCCTCGGGCACGTTGACCATCTTGTGCATGTCGTCTTCGCTGACGTAGCGCATCAGCAGCGACATGCGCAGCTGCACCGCCTGCTCGATGTAGTTCACCACCGCCAGGTCCACCAGCCCCGACCGGCCCTGCACGCCCGGCTCGCTGAGGTACATGCGGCCCCAGCGCAGCATGACGTCGAAGTTGCCCCGCATCCAGCCGTGCATCAGCACCATCCAGCGCTGCGCCAGCGGCTGCACCTGCGGGTCCAGCGGCGCGACGCCGGCCGCCATCACGGCACGAATGTCGGCGGCCAGCACCTGCCACTGCGCCTCGACGCCGGCCCAGTTGTCGAAGATCGCCTTCAGCTCCGACGGGCTGAAGTACTTCGCGCAGGTCGTCGTCAGCTGCAGCGTGGCAAGCCAGTCGTCCAGTTCGGGCTCGCGGCCGTCGGCGAACTTGGCCTGCACCAGCTCGAGCCGCTGGCGCAGCGCACTGGCCTGTTCGATCTGCAGCGCCAGCGCACGCAGCTGGCGGTCGACGATGCCCGGCAGGCTGGCGCCTTCGTCGGTGAGCAGGCGGCCGATGTCTTCCAGCGCCAGCCCCAGGCCGCGCAAGGCCTGGATGCCGTGCAGCCGCGCCACGTCGCGCTGGTCGTAGAGCCGATAGCCGCTCTCCGAGCGTGCCGACGGCTGCAGCAGCCCGATGCTGTCGTAGTGGTGCAGCGTACGCACCGTCAGGCCGGTGCGCTTGGCCAGTTCGCCGACCTTCAGCAGCATCCGCCACCACCTTGCAGTGCGCTGCGCAGCTGCGCGCGCTGCACTTTGCCGAGTGCCGTTTTCGGCAGCACCGGCAGCGTGACCACGTCGCGCGGCAGCTTGAAGCGCGCCAAGCGCGCGGACAAGAACTGCAGCAAGGCCGCGGCGTCCACCTCGCAGCCCGGCCGTGGCACGACGGCCAGCACCGGCACCTCGCCCCAGCGGGCGTCGGGCACGCCGACGACGGCGCATTCGGCGAGCTCGGGCCGTCCGGAGAGCAGGTTTTCTATCTCGGCCGGGTGGATGTTCTCGCCGCCGGAGATGATCAGTTCCTTCGAACGGCCGACAACTTCGTAGAAGCCTTCGGCGTCCCGCTCGGCCAGGTCGCCGGTGTGGAACCAGCCGTCGGCGTCGAACGACGGTTCGTCTTCGCGGTGGTAGCCGCGCATCAGGTTCGGTGCCTTCAACAGGATCTCGCCGTCGCCGGCCAGCCGGACTTCGACGCCCAGCGCCGGCCGGCCGGCCTTGCCGGGATGCAACATCGCTTCCCCAGGCCGCAGCACGATCGATACCGGCCCCGATTCGGTCGACCCGTAGACCTGCGCCACCGGCACGCCGCGGGCATGGAACGCGTCGATGTAGGACCTGGGCACGATCTGCGAGCCGCTGTTGACGAAGGCCAGCGACGACAGATCGGCGTCCGCCCAGCGCGGGTGCTCGATCAGCGCGCGCATCACCGCCGGTACCAGCAGCGTGGTCGTCGGCCGCCAGGCGTGGACGTCGTCGAACCAGGCGCCGGCGTCGAAGCGCGCGTGCAGCCGCAACGCGCCGCCGGCGGCCAGCACCGGCAAGGTCTGGATGCACAGCCCGCCGACGTGGAACAGCGGCAGCACGGCCAGCACCCGCGTGCCGGCGTCGAAGCCCTGCGCGTCGATCGCCGCCGCGGCGTTGGCGATCATCCCGGCGCGGGTGTGCAGCGCGCCTTTCGGCCGACCGCCGGTGCCCGACGTGTAGACGAGCAGCAGGTCGCCGTCTTCGACGCCCGCCGCCGGGCCGGGCTGCAGCGCGAGCTCGGCGCGCACCACGTCGGCCAGCGGCGCCATTTCGGGCGTGCCGAGCAGGTGGCCGGCGCCGGCATGGGCGACGATCCGCTGCAGTTCGGGCGCGGCCAGCCGCCCGTTCAGCGGCAGCAGCACCGCACCGAGCCGCTCGCAGGCGGCCAGCGTGGCGAGCATCTCGACGCTGTTCAGGCCGAGCCACGCGACGATCGCGCCGCGTTCGACGCCGGCCTGCTTCAGCCGCACGACGGCAGCATCGGCCAGAGCCTCGTCGACCAGTCGATCGAACATCGTCTTGGTCGGCTACTCGATCGCCTCGTCGCGCTCGCCCGCTTCGTACAGGCATTCGCGGCCGAGCCGGTCGATGCACAGCTCTGCCGTCCACGGCAGCATCAGCGAGCCGCAGCGCGCGTCGCGGTACAGGCGTTCCAGCGGCAGGCTCTTCAGCATGCTCTGCCCGCCGCAGGTGCGGATCGCCAGCGCCGCCAGCGCCTGCGCGTTCTCCATGATCGTGTAGTGCGCGGCGTACAGCCGCATGCGGCTGTCCTTGTCGGGGTCGACCGCCGCATCAAACGCGTTCTGCAGGAACAGCGCCCGCGTCTGTTCGAGCTTGACGCGCATCTCGGCGACCGCGATCTGCTTGGTCGGGTACATCCGGCGCAGGACTTTCGGCATGCCGGGCACTTCGGCGCGCAGGTAGGCCACCGTGAAGTCGTAGGCCGCCTGCGCGATGCCCATGTAGGCAGGCGACAACGTGGCGAACATGTGCGGGAAGCGGCTCGCGGCCTGGAAGTACAGGCCTTCGGGCATCAGCCGCGCGGTGGTCGGCACGAACACGTCGTGCAGCAGCAGCGTGCGGCTGACGGTGCCGCGCATACCCAGCGGATCCCAGTCGCCGACCACGCGAACGCCGTCAGCATCGGCCGGCACCGCCAGGTACAGCGAGTCGCGCTGGGTGGCCCCGGGCCTGTCGAGCGTGCAGAGCACGCCGTAGAAGTCGGCCGCGCCGGCCAGCGACGCGAAGATCTTCTTGCCGTTGATGACGTAGCCGCCGTCGACGGCTTTCGCCAGGGTGCCGAACGGCGCCTTGCCGGC